>Ga0080064_1000531_pt1 | contig 98278 bp, 85 predicted proteins | sample Subgrocontami54m_FD_69260 | JGI IMG/M metagenome (GOLD analysis project Ga0080064, IMG submission 69260) | Subsurface groundwater microbial communities from S. Glens Falls, New York, USA - GMW46 contaminated, 5.4 m (SPADES assembly) (version 2) ...
TAAGCTCAAACACTTCAGAGCCATCGCAACACGATACGACAAAACCCCCGAAAACTACCTCGCATCTATCAAACTTGCCTCAGCACGAATTTGGATGCGATTTAATGAGTCGATGACCTAGAGCGTGATGGCTTCAGATTGAATCGCCATCACGCTCTAGCTTCTTGTTTAAGCATGATCTTTTCCGAAAACCGGTGTCCACTTTTCGGGATCATGCTTTAGGCCGCACGGGCGGCGCTTGGCGCCGTCACGAGGGCCATGGTCGCGCGGGCCGCGACCGGTTAAGATTTCCTCGGTTCGAGCCGTTCCGTGCCGGAATGGCGGGCAATTTCCTCAACAAGGTGGTGACATGAGAACAAACATCGTGACGTCCTTTATTGCGTCGGCGCTGTTGGCGGCGGTCGCGGCAAGCCCTGCCTTGGCACAGCGGCAGAACGCCGACGACGTCGCCTGGATCAAGCGTTGCGTGTCCGACAACAAGGGCGAAGGCCAGAGCGCCGACGTGGTGCTGGCCTATTGCACCTGCATGAACAACGAAATGTCATCCTCGGAGACGCGCTCGATCACGGCCTGGGAAAAGGCCAATCCCAGGGTCGCAGACGCCTGCGGCCGCAAGGCCGGCTGGAAAGACAAGTAATACCCGGCGGTGGCGCCGCCGCCAACTCGTCATGCGCGGGCATGGCCGTCGAAGTCGGCGTCGCTTCGCCTTTTGACCCGCGCATCCATCTGTCTTCATCGTGCTACCCGGACTTGATCCGGGCATCCATCCGTCTTTGACAAGTGATGGATTGCACCAGAACTCGGGCTTGCCCGAGTTCTGCATGTTCAAACGCCGGAAGTCGGGTAGACCCGACTTCCGGTGTCAAGCCCGGCAATGACGACGGGGATGAGTGGCCGAGGGCGCGCGCTTTACTTGAGCTCGCTGATCCGCCGGTCGACGATGGTGAGCCAGCCGCGCTGATTGGCGGCGAGTTTGCCCTCGGTGTCGAGCTGCCGCAAAATCTGCCGCGCGCGCGTCAACCGCGCGCGCGGATTGTCGCCGACCTCGGCCAGCTTGACCAGGCTGATCGCCAGGTCGCTTTGCCAATCCGCATTGTGCGGGTCGGTCGCCGCCAGCTTTTCGGCAATGGCGGTATCCTTACGATAGACTTCCAGCGCTTCCGCGTGCTTGCCCTCATGGGTCAGCATATCGCCGAGCCGGCTGTAGCTCACCGAGAGGTCGCGCTGCCATTCGGTGTGGCCGGGATCGGCGGCGTGCAGCTTTTCGGTGATCGCCAAGCTCTTGCGGTATTCCAGCAGCGCCTCGGCACGATCGCCGGCCGCCACCAGCGCGTCGCCGATGCGCTCGTGACTCACCGACATGTCGCGTTGGCGTTGCGCATTGCCGGGATTGGCCGCCACCAAGCGCTCGCGGATCGCCAGACCGGTGCGATATTCCACCAGCGCCTCGTAATGCTTGCCGTTGCGCGTGAGCATTTCGCCGATCTTGTTATAGCTGATCGACAGGTCACGCAGGACCTGCTCGTTGTTCGGATCGTCGATGATCAGCCGTTCGCGGATCGCCAGCGCCTTGCGAAATTCTACCAACGCCTCCTCGGTCTGCCGCGCCGCCACCAGCACGTCACCGATCTTGTTGTAGGCAATCGACAGGTCGCGTTGCCAGGTGGGATTGTTGGGAGCCGAGGCAGCGATCTTCTCGGTAATCGCCAGGCTCTTGCGATACTCCTCCAGCGCCTCTTCGCGCCGCCCGGACGCCATCAGCACGTCGCCGATGCCTTCCATGCTGATCGAGAGATCGCGCTGATAACCCATATTGTTGGGATCTTGCTCGAGCAGTTCCTGAATAATGTTGCTCGCCCGATTGGCGGAAGCGAGCGCGGCTGGCACGTCGCCGAGCGCCTGCAGCGTTTCCACCAGGTCCATGAGGGCGACCGCCTCGGTGCGCCGAAGCTCGGGCGAGACTTCGCCAGATTCCGCCAGCTGGCGTTGCAGCTCGCGCGCGCTGTCGAGAATCTTGCGCACCAATGCCACCGGAATGCCGGTGCGGTCACGGAATTCGCGCGCCAGGTCGAACACCAGGGCATTGGCAGTGCCGGTGGCTACCGCGAGCGTGCGCTCCGCCCGCCCGCGTTGCTGTTCGGCAAGGGTTTTTTGCTCGATCGCCGTCCGTTCGGCTTCGAGCGCGACCTGTTCCGCCTGCACCGCTTTCCGCCATTGCCAGCCCGCCAAACCGGCGAGCACCACCGCCACCACCAGCCCGGCCGCGGTCGCGACCAGGATGTTGCGCTGGCGTCGGCGCTCGGCGTCGCGGCGGCGCGTATCGGCAGCCAGTGACGCGGCGATGAATTCCGGCATGTTGGCGGGAAGGTCGTCACCCAGGCGCTCGGTGAGCTGCGCCGCGCCGGCCAGCAATGCCGGCGCCGTGACCAGGTGGTCGGCCTTGCCCGCCGGCGGCGCAGTGACCCAGTCCTTCACCATCGGTTCGAGGGTATGGCGCACACGGATCAACGCCGCATTCTCCTTGAGAATGCGCAGTGCTTCCGGCCAGACCCGCAACAGGGCCTCGTGCACGGGGCGCACCCGCACGACGCCGTCGGCTTCCTCGACCGTCAACAACCGCGCGGCGATGAAGGCGTCCACCAGCGCACGGCGCGCCGGGCGGCCGCGTTCGAACGCGTCGCGCGCGATCGGCAGCAGCGTGAGCGTGATCTTGCCGGCGGGGTCAACCTCGAAATTGCGCACTAGCGCCGTCACCAGCGCCGGCAGCGCGGCACGCGCCTCCGGCGCGGTCTGGTCGAGCTGGGCGATCGCCTCGCCCGCCGCGCGCGCCACCGCCTCGTCGATGCCGGGATAGTCCTCGAAACGCAGCACGCCGTCGCCGCGTTTCTCCTGTGCCTCATAGAGCAGTTGCAAAGTCATCTGCAGCAGCGGCAGCGCGTCTCCGCCCTTGGCGTCGGCCGCCAGCACCTGCGCCAGCGACACGCCTTTTTCGTTGTTCTCGAAAGCGAGCGGCGGCTCGCAGGCCGCCACCGGCCGGGTGATGATGTCTTCCAGCTCGTGCGCCGCCGGCGGCAACAGATCGAGCGTGGCCCCAGCCTCGCGCAGCGCCAGGAAGGATTCGACCTGCTGGAAGCGGCCGTAGGTATCGCTACGCAACGCCGCCACCACCACCGCAAGCTTCGCCTCCACCAGCGCGCGTAGCACCGCAGCGAAGTCCTCGACGCTGGCGGGACTCGTTTCCACGAACAGCCGTTCCACCTGATCGAGTGCCAGCAGCAGCCGCGCCGGCCGCGGCCGGTCGTAGTTCATTTTTTGCGCGCGCTCCCGGGCGGTGCGTTCCAATGCGCCGCGGATCGGGGCGATCGCGGTGTCGCCGCCCGCCCGCAGGGCGCCGACCAGCTGTTCGGGCGTGTGGAAATCGCCCTTGGCCAGCTCGCCGCCCAGCGCCTCATAGGTGAACAGCGCGGTGGCGAGATTTTGCAACGGGTCGCCGGTCGGCAGCAGCAGCGCGGTGCGCCACAGATCGATGTCGGGCACCACGCCGTGGCGGACCACGCGCGGCAACAGGCCAGCGCGTAGCAGCGAGGATTTGCCCGAACCGCTGCCGCCGATCAGCAGCAGGAACGCCACGCCGCGACGCAGCCGCTCGATTGTCTTGGCGATCGCCGCTTCGCGCCCGAAGAACACCGGGGCATGGGAGGCCTCGAAGGGCGCCAGCCCGCGGAACGGCGAGCCCTTGATCCGACGGTCCCAGACCGGGCCTTTGAGAATGACGCCGCGCCGTTCCAGCCATTGCCGGATGCAGGCGTCGAGCTTGCGTTCGAAATCGTCCGGATCGTCGAAGGGCTGATGGCCGGCGGTGTTGTAACCCTCGGGCGTCTCGGTCCAGCGCTTCCAGATCTGCTCGAGCAACTGGTGTTGGGTGATCTCCTCATCGGCGCGCTCTGCCTGGTAGAACACCGGCGCGGTCTTGCGGAACAGATAGACGTCGGGCACGCCGGAATGGGTGCGGCTGGCGGCCACCGCGGTCTCGAATTCAAGCACCGTGCCGCTCTCATAGGGCGAGCCGTCGACGCGGCGCCAGACCGACGGGTCGAGCTTGAGCCCGGCGCGCTTCCAGATGATGCAGACCACCAGATCGGTCGAAGACAGACCGCCGACCGCGGCCTCGATCGCCTCCTGGAAGGAATGCGCCGCGGTGTAGAAGGCGTCCTCCCAGCGCAGCACTTCGATCTGCGCCACGCCTTCCAGCTCGGTGTTGAGCCGGTCGACCACGCCGGTGACGCGGTCGCGCTCGGGCTTCACGTCCGAGGGCGACGATACGAACAGGCGGAAACGGCGCTCGGCCAAGACCCCCTCCCACGGGAAGCTCCTTATTCTAAAGCATTATCCCGAAAAGTGGGAACCGGTTTTCGGAAAAGATCATGCTCAAGCAAATCCGAAACGGCGTCGATATTTTGGCAACCCGCCCCGCGGGCCGCTGTCAGGGCGCGGCGGGAGGCTCGGGGGCAATCGGGACGCGCGATTCGCGCCCGAGGATCGGCCGCTCGTCGATCATCAGCACGGCGGCCAAGGCGGCGGCGAGGCAGGCGGCGGCGGCGATAAAGACCCAGCGGAAGACGACGACGAAATCGCCGGCAAGCACCGCGGCGGCGGAGCCGTGGCGGTCGAGCGTCATGGCTTGGCCGACTGTTTCGGCGCCGCTCAGCACGATGGCGCCGAACCCCGCGACAATGATGGCGCCGCCGAGCTGGCGAAAGAAGTTCAGGGTTCCGGTGGCGGTGCCGAGCTGGTGCAGCGGAACGATGTTCTGCATCACGACCGTGGTGATCGGATACATGGTGCCGAGACCGACGCCGACCACCCCGAGCAACAAAGAAATTTCCAGGAGCGACAGCCCGGCGGGGCGTATGGCGCACAACAATAGCCCGGCGATCGCCACCGCGAGGCCGATGACCGGCACGCGCTTATAGCGGGTGAGCCGCGAGAGCAGCCGCCCGGCCCCCAGCGACCCCAGGGTGCTGCCGCAGAGAAAGGCGATCAAAGCCAGACTCGAGACCGAAGCCGAGAAACCAAGCACGAGCTGCAGATAGAGCGGCACGAAGATCGAAAGTCCGACGACGGTGCCGATGGAAAAGAATCCGGCCACGATCACCGCGCGCACCACTCTGTCCCGCAGCATGGTGAGCGGGATGAACGGCTCGGGCGCGCGCAGGAGCCGCCAGGCGAACAGCGCCCACAATACCGCGGAGACCCCCAAGAGACCAAGAATGGACGCCGACATCCAGGGGTAACGCACGCCGCCCCAGGCCAGCGCCAGCAGCAGCGCCACCGCCGCGCCCACCATCAAGCCGGCGCCGAGGAAATCCAGGCTGTGCGGGCGGTCGTTGCGCGGCAGCCGCTTGAGCGCGCGGTCGCTCAAGGCGAGGCCGGCGAGGCCAAGCGGCAGATTGATCCAGAAGATCAGCGACCAGTGCACGTAATCGGTGAGGAACCCGCCGATCACCGGCCCCAAAATCCCGGCGCTCATGAACATGACGGAGGAATAGCTCTGGAAGATCGGGCGTTCACGCGGTGACAACAAGTCGGCAATCACGGTCTGCGCCAGCGGCAGGATGCCGCCGCCGCCAATGCCTTGCAGCGCGCGCGCCAGGATCAGCGCCCAAATGGTGGGGGCCATGGCGCAGGCGATCGAGCCGACGATGAAGATGATGACCGCGATCAGCATCATCCGCCGGCGGCCATAGATGTCCGACAGCTTGCCGAACAAGGGAGTGACCGCGGTGGCGCTTAGGAGATAAGCGGTGACCACCCAGGACAGGTTCTCGAAGTCGCCGAACACCCGCCCGATGGTGGGCAGCGCCGGCGCCACGATGGTCTGTTCCAGCGCGGAAAGGAACATCGCCAGCATGATGCCGACGATGATCTGGCGCGTGGTGGCGTCATCGAGGCGGGTTCCGCGCGGATTCTGGGTGTCGGGGCCATGCATGGTTGCGGCGGCACCTTACGTGCGGGTTCCATGATGGCAATGGGGGAAGTCGCGGAGGTGGTATGCGCCGCAGGGTTCCTATCTCTCGCCGGTTTCCGGTCTTGCGAGCGAGCGCCGATGCCATTTCCCGGCCTGCCCTGTGGAAATTGTGCAGAACCTGCGCCGTTACCCCGCCACCACCGCCATTGCTCCTTCGAATCGCCTACCGTCGGTGGCGTCAGTGCCGGAAGAGCACGGGGGGATCACGATGGCCGACGAGATACAGTGGTGCGAATTGGGCTGTCCCCAGGACGTGGGACTTTATCCGTTCGCGGGGCAGAAGATCCGGGTCAAGCGCATCCATGTCCTCGCCGCCGAGGACGATCCGCACGCGCGCTTCACCGTGGTGGCATTCCGCCCGCCGCTCGGGCGGCCGGAATTCATGCTCGGCCACCGCGTGGCCTGAGCGGCGTCGCCTCGCCGGCTCGGTCGAGCACTTTATTCCGTCATGGCCGGGCTTGTCCCGGCCATCCACGTCTTTCTGCTGTAGCGAAGGAAGGAAGACGTGATGCCCGGCATAAAGCCGGGCACGACGATGGAGTTTACGCCGGCTTCTTGCGCGCCGCTTTCGGCATGCGGTGCGGCCAGCTCACGATGCGGTCTTCCAGCTCGGCGTCCGGCACGTCGTCCTCGCTCGCCTTGACCTTCCCGCGCACCGACATGCCGGCCTGGTGCACGGTGTCCGGATCGCCTGACACCAATGGATGCCACCAGTAGAGATCGTGCCCTTGGGCCACCAGCCGGTAGCCGCAGGTCGGCGGCAGCCAGACGATGCGGTTGATGTTGCGCGGGGTGAGCCGCACGCAATCCTTCACCTTGGCGCTGCGGTTCGCATAATCGGTGCAGCGGCAGCTTTCGCCGTCGAGCAGCCGGCAGCCGACATCGGTGAAAAACGTGCGGCTACTGTCGTCCGCATCCTCAAGCTTGACCAGGCAGCACCGCCCACAGCCGTCGCACAGCGATTCCCATTCGGACGGGGTCATGTCCTTGAGGGCTTTGCTCTTCCAGAACGGGGCATCGGTTGCGGCCATGGGCGACTCTATAGCGAAAACGCGCGCGCAATGCGCCTGGTTTCGCTCCGCCCGCGCACCGAGATGCCGGCCTGATGCAGAGATCGCCAAATTCTCACGCCGCAGCCGCCTTGATCGGCGCGATTTTTCTGATCGCTTTCGCAAGGGCGTCCTCCGCGACTTCGAGGTCGAAGCGCGCCTGCATATTCATCCAGAACGCCGGCGAGGTGTTGAGCGCCTTGCCGAGACGCAAAGCCGTGTCGGCCGTCACCGGGGTTTCCTCCCGGATCAGCCGCTCGATGCGGGTGCGCGGCACGCCGCAGGCTTTAGCCACCGCATAAGCGGACAGTTTCATCGGCACGAGGAACTCCTCGCGCAGCACTTCGCCGGGGTGAGTCGGCGGAAGCCTTTTGGCCATGTCGCAACCTCTTTGAAGGCTTAATGATAGTCCGCAATCTCGACCTCGTCGGTGCCGTCCTCAGCGAAGCCATACCGCGGCGACGGTGCGACAAAAGGCGGGTGCGGCGGCAAACCTTCTGGCTTGCGCTTTACGCGCAGCCACACATCCACATCAGAATCTGCGTAAAAACTAAAGCATAATCAAAGGCGTGGATGGCCGGGACGAGCCCGGCCATGACGTTGAAGCGCTGATATGTGCTCCCGTCTACCTAAGCCCAGAATTCACCCATCCCGCCCAAAAATCCGTGTTTTCCGTTCACCTTGTGCCGGTCGCGCCATAGTCCCGCGCGGATTCATGGTCTAAAACCGGCTCTGGGGGGCGAATCCGCCCGCCGCACCGCTTGCGGACACCACCTTGCGCGACCTGTTTCACGACGACGACCACCCTCGCGAAGACTGGAAGGCGCGCCTGCGCCGCATCCTGCTCGACCTCGATTCGCGCATCGATTTCGGCATCTATCAGTGCCGCACCTGGGGCCGCGAGCTCTATGAGCGCTACACCGTGTTCATGGACCGCTTCCATGTCGCGGGCTGGCGGCGCTGGTACCTGATCGAGCCCATTTCGGAAGCCGCCACGCTCGGCTGCATCGGACTGGTGGCGGCGCTGGCGCTCGCCATCCCGGCCTTCCGCGAAACCGCCGACGACGACTGGCTGAAGAAATCCGAGCTCGCCGTCAGCTTCCTCGACCGTTTCGGCAACGAGGTCGGCAGCCGCGGCATCCGTCACAACGACGCGATCCCGCTCGCGGATTTCCCCGACCACCTGATCAAGGCGGTGCTGGCCACGGAAGACCGGCGCTTCTACGAGCATTTCGGCATCGACCTCCCCGGCACCGCGCGCGCGATCGTGACCAATGCCCGCGCCGGCGGCGTGGTGCAGGGCGGCTCTTCGATCAGCCAGCAGCTCGCCAAGAACCTGTTCCTGTCCAACGAGCGCACCATCGAGCGCAAGGTGAAGGAAGCGTTCCTGGCGATCTGGCTGGAGGTACGGCTCGACAAGAGCCAGATCCTGAAACTCTATCTCGACCGCGCCTATCTCGGCGGGGGCACCTTCGGCGTCGATGCGGCGGCGCAGTATTATTTCAACAAGTCGGCGCGCGACGTGAACTTGTCCGAGGCCGCCATGCTGGCCGGTTTGTTCAAGGCGCCGTCGAAATTCGCCCCCCACATCAACCTGCCGGCAGCGCGCGCGCGCGCCAATGTGGTGCTCGACAATCTGGTCGAGGCCGGATTCATGACGGAGGGCCAGGTGTTCGGCGCCCGCCGCAATCCCGCCACCGCGATGGACCGCCGCGACGAGCGCGCGCCCAATTACTATCTCGATTGGGCATTCGACGAGATGAAGAAGCTCGCCGCCGCGCTGCCGAAATCGGTGCAGGATCGCGTGTTCGTGGTGCGGCTGGCGCTCGATCTCAATCTGCAGCGCAATACCGAACGCGCGGTGGAAAACTCGCTGCGGCAACACGGTCGCGAATATCACGCCAGCCAGGCCGCCGCCGTGCTGATGGAAACCGACGGCGCGGTGCGCGCCATGGTCGGCGGGCGCGACTACGGTGAAAGCCAGTTCAACCGCGCCACCGACGCGTTGCGCCAGCCCGGCTCCTCGTTCAAGCCCTATGTCTATGCCGCCGCGCTCGGCAACGGCTTCCGGCCCAACACCATCGTCGTCGACTCGCCGGTCTGCATCGGCAATTGGTGCCCGCAGAATTACGGCCGCTCGTTCTCCGGCGCGGTGACCCTGACGGCGGCGCTGGTGCGCTCGATCAACGTCATCCCGGTCAAGCTCTCGATCGCGCTCGGCAACGGCAATGCCCGCGTCGGCCGCGCCAAGATCAAGGACATTGCGAGAAAAGCCGGCCTGCGCACGCCGCTGCCGGACACGCCCTCGATGCCGATCGGCGCCAACGAGGTGACCGTGCTCGACCACACCGGCGGCTATGCCATGTTCGTCAACGGCGGCAAGGCGGTCACGCCGCATGCGGTGCTGGAAGTGCGCACCGCCGGCGGCGAACTGGTGTGGCGCTTCGACCGCGACGGCAAGCAGCCGGTGCAGGTAATCAGTCCCGAGGTCGCCAGCGATCTGAACCTGATGATGAGCAAGGTGATCGAGGAAGGCACCGCCCGCCGCGCCATCCTCGCGGGCATTAAGGCGGCCGGCAAGACCGGCACCACCAATGCGCACCGCGACGCCTGGTTCGTCGGCTATACCGGAAATTACGTCGCCGGCGTCTGGTTCGGAAACGACGATTACGCCCCGACCAACCGGCTGACCGGCGGCGCGATGCCGGCACAGACGTGGAACGAGATCATGACCTATGCGCATCAGGGCATCGAGTTGCGCTCGATCCCAGGCCTCGGACCGCAGGCGCCGGCGGCACCGCGCGCGCTGGTGGCGCAGGCTGGCCCGCGTAGCGAGGCTGCGTCGCGGCCGCCGGTCCTGACCCGGCGGGGAACGGAGATCCTGATACGGGTCGAGCAGATGATGGACAACGCCACGCGCGCGCTGGCGGCTCGGCGCGACGGCATCATCGGCGCGGGCACGACCGGGGAGCAGCGCAGCGCGGTAGAGCGCCAAGACACGCGCCAAGACACACTCCAAGACACGTTCCAAGACACGTTCGTGGCTGCTACGGAGCGGCCTGGCATTTCCAGCCGCAGCCGTTAATTTAAAAACCCGCAGCCCGCGTCTTTCAACAGTCACGTCTTGAGTCACGTCTTGCGATCGGATCGTCCGTGCGGTTGCTCCTGGGATCGTTGTTTGCGCTTGCGGTGGCGGCCACCATCGGCCTCGGCATGACCTGGCTGGTGCTGACGCGCGGCACCGCCTATGGCGGCGTCACCATCGGCGCCTGGACCGCCTGGCCACGGACCGGAACCCTTGGCATCGATCCGTATTCCCGCGCCATGGTGGCGCGCAGCGGCGAATTGCCGATCGGCTCGGGCGACGGCGTCGCCTTTCATGCGCGCGCCGACGATGCCGGACGGCCGTTCGACGGCCGTTGCGACGTCGTGCTCGCCGGAATGACCCCGCCGGCACGATTCTGGACCGTCACGCTCTACGATCTGGAAGGACGGCTGATTGCCAATTCCGTCGGCCGGCAAGGCTTTACCAGCCAGGAGATCGTGCGCCGGTCCGACGGCAGCTTCGAGATCGTGGTCGGGCCGCGCGCGCGTCCGGGCAACTGGCTGCCCACCGGCGGCACCGATCGCTACGTGTTGGTGCTGCGGCTCTACGATACGCCGGTCGGCGTTGCGACGCGCAGCGGGCGTGACGCGCCGATGCCTTCCGTCATCCAGAAGGCCTGCCCATGATCCGCCTGTTGCTGTGGCTGTTGGGGGGCGTCCTGCTGGGCGGCATCGTGCACCTGGCGACCGTGCTGATGCTGCCCGGCATGGCGACCCAGGACGCCTATTCCCGCCTGACGCCGATCGCTCCGGTCAACGCCGTCACCGCAGTCCCGCCGCCCGCCGCCGACAAGGCGGTGATGCCGTACATGGATCCCGCCTTCGCGATCGCGGTCTGCCGCTACGACCTGTCGGACGGACCACTGAAGTTTTCAGTACCGGTCAGCCTGGCCTACACGTCGGTGTCATTCTATACGCGCTTCGACGTGGCCTATTACGCGATCAACGATCGCGCCGCCGGACGCCGGGTGATCGAGCTCGAGTTGATGACGGCGGATCAGCGCGGCGAATTGCCGGGCGACGAGGAAATCACCGCCGCCGACCGGCTGATCGTCGAGTCGCCGACCAATACCGGCTTGATCGTCATCAAGGCCCTGGCGCCGGAGCCGGGATTGCTGTCGGCCGCGCGCAATGCGGTTGCAGCAGCACAATGTGTTCCACAACCGGGCTGACACGGCGCCGCGCGCTCAAGCGGCGCGCTGGCCGGCTCCGCAATATTGCGTCGTTCGCATTCGCAGCAGATTGACGCTGCGATCGGCTTCCGCGGCCGTCGCCGACGGCACCGAAATGGCAAGCCGCTCCAGGGCGTAGTGGTAGGCGACGGCACGCCGGTGCAGCGAACGGCAGACCCAGCCGACAATGGCCGCATTTTCATTGTTGCGGGCCAGTGCATTGTGCTCCTCGGTCACGTTCAGGCCCGACACATGGGCGAGGCTTTTCGCGCGTTTGCCATCCAGGTCAATCACCCGCTGGGCGGCCGCAAAGAAAGGCTGCAGGCGCGCGACGTCGTTGCGGGTATCCGTGATCAGCTGCGCGTAGCTCGACGCTTCGGAGCGGCGGTGTCGGGTGTCCAGGCGATTCCAATAGGCGGCGCGGTCGAACGGCTCGCCGTCGCCTTGGAAGGCGCGCGAGAAGCCGTATTCCCCCAGCACGCTGTGCCATCGATTGCGGTCAAATGCCGGCTCGATCAGCGGGTAAGCCAAATCGCGCAGCCGCCGCTCTTCGTCGGTCAGACGATAGTCGGAGGCCGGCTCGCCGATGCTGGCGGCCGCTTCACGTCCGACCCAGGCATGCATGTCGTCGCCGACGAGCGAAGGCCGCACCCGACCGAAGTCGCCATTGGCGCAGCCGGCGAGCAGCGTAACCGCAGCAATCATGGCAGGGGAAAAGCGGCGGAGCCGTCCGCAAAGCGATATCGGCAATTGCAGGGGCCGGTGCATTGGGTGTTGCCGGAAGAACTAGGTGCGCGAAGCGCGACGACGGCGGCGGCGGCGCTGGCTCCGCGTTGCGGCGGGCTCGGACGGCTCCTCGGCAAAGCGCTCGATCCGAATAACCGGCAGGATGATGACCGTCGCGGATTCCGAACCGTTTCCGACATATCTACCGGCGCTGCGTGTCGAACGTCCCGCCTCGGACAATCTAATAACCGTTCCCATCGTTTCCCCCGCCCCAGACGGCCGGTGACGGCCGCAGCCGGCGGCAGTGGCCGGCCCTTCTGCAATTTAGAAGCCTGCAAGGTTAACGCTCTGCTAACGCGGGCTTATTACGATCTGCGAACGAGAAACAATCGGCAGCGCGGGACCGGTCGCCATGGGGAAATCACCCGAATTTGCGGGGTTGCACGGGCTGCTCGCGCTCAGCGAGCGGGACGGCGTCGATATCCGGCCGACCCTGCTGCTAGTGCTGACCGATCAGTATGTGCAGAGCGCCTCGCACACACCGGATGAGGAACGGCACTTTGTGGAATTGGCGTTACGGCTGATCGAGCAGGTCGACACGACCACCCGCTCGGCGCTCGCCAAACGGCTGGCGGCCTATCCGCGGGCGCCGCGCGCGGTCATCGACCGTCTGCGGCGCGAGGCGGTCGAGCCGCCGGAGGAATTGACACCGTTGCCATTCGAAAGCCGGCAAAGAATCTTCGGCCGCCCCGACCAGCCGGATATTCCGGTCCGCGGGCGCCGCCCCGTCGCCGAAAAACCAACACGACAGATGGAAGCGGCGGAGCTGTGCGAACTGTTCTTTGCCGCCGGCGCGCCGGAGCGGCGGCTGATCCTGTTGAATCTCGACTATGCGCCGATCGCGGCATCGCCGCTGCCCGCGACCTTGCAACGGGCAGATATCTGGCGGCTCGAATCGGCGGCGCTGCAACACCACACCGAGACGGTGGTGCGCGAGCTGCAGCGCGCGCTCGCGGTGTCCCAGGACCATGCACGCCGCATCATCAATGACGAATGGGGCGAGCCGATCGTTGTCGCCGCCAAGGCGATGAACCTACCAGCCGACGTGTTGCAGCGCATATTGCTGTTCATGAATCCGGTGGTCGGACAATCGGTCGACCGCGTCTACGCGCTCGCCGCGCTCTATGGCGAGATCAGTTCGGACGCAGCACGCCGCATGGTTTCGATCTGGCGTGACGCCGACCAAGCCGAACCGGCTCAGATCCAACATGAGCCCACGCCCTGGAGGCAGGCGGCCGAGAACGCACGGCGGGCGCTGTCTGAAATTCCGACTCGCGCCGTACTGGCGCCGGCACTGGCGCCGGCGCAACGGCCGCGCGACGTCATCCGCACGCGATAGCGCGAGTGTCCGGCGCTCAATCGGCCAGTTGATCAATAAAATGCCGGCCGGCGCGATCTTCCACCTCGACGATCCAGATGTCGGGATCGAAGCGGATTTCGCGCACCAGGCGCTCTTCAACCCTGGCCTCGGCGACCGGCTGCGCACCGGACTGACGGCTGAACATACGGTCGGACGGGTGAGCCTCGTCAAAGCTCGCTTGTGCCGCGGGGCCGAACAGTTCGGCGGTTCCGTCCAGCCGGTTGAGCTTGATAAAAATGGCGCCGGCCTCCTCGGCGCCCCGCCGCCGCACCGCGGCAAACGCCCCTTCGCCATGACAGCGCCGCACATAGGCCGCCACCCAGATCGCTGCCTTGAGCCTCATGCAATGCACCGTAACCCCGCGACTGCGGGGCGCTAGCGATCATGCTCTTTGTTGAGCATGATCTTGTCCGAAAACCGGTTCCCACTTTTCGGGATCATGTTCTTTGATTGAGCATGATCTTGTCCGAAAACCGGTTCCCACTTTTCGGGATCATGCTCAGTATCCGGAAAGCCAGCGACGCAAGCGAGACCCTATTCCAACGGCCGGCCGGTCATAGCGGCCAGTTCGCGGGCCAAGCGATCGGAAACTTGACGGGTGACCGGCAGCTTGCGGTCACGCTCGAATTTTTCGATCGCGGCCTGGGTCTCGGTATCGAGCAGACCTGTCGGCCTGATCTGTCCGTAGCCGTATTCGGTTAGCGCGCGCTGCACCGCCATCACCCGCTTGGACGTCGCCGGACGTTCGGCGGACGCTTCGGCGCGCACTGGCGTTGCGCGGGCGTGGGGCGCCGGCAGGGTACCGCCCTTCTTGGTGGCGTTCGATCGCAGGATGGCACGCACCAGCGCCTCGTTCGGCTCTGCGCTCGGCCTTAATCCGGCGGCCTGCTCGAAGTCGCGGATCGCCGCATCGGTCTTCGGTCCATAGAGGCCGTCGACCGATCCGTCATAGAAACCTCGGCGCGTCAGCTCGCGCTGGATGTCGGTGATGATCTCGCCATTGGGGCGGACCGGCGCCGGTTGTTCGGTGCCGGCGGTATGGTCGGAGGGCCGCGCCCGCGGCAGAGCTGCAACAGGTGTGTTCTTGGCGTCGCCAGTGGGCGCGATCAGCGCCGCGCTCTTGAATAGCGGCGCCGGGTGCGGACCGGCTTGCAGAAACAGCGCGTTGATCAGGATAGCGCCGGTGGCAAAGGCCGCCACGATGAAGCCTACCGCATCACGCCGGCCCCACTGCAAGGCCTGCAGCAGAAACAAGCCGGCGCGGCTGCGTTCCTCGAAATCGTCATCGGTCGGGCTCGCCGCCCGGCCGGCACGGACGGATTTTCTACGCACTGATCTTCACCGGAATGTCTGACGGCTGTTCAGCGGGGCGCACGCTGCGACGGCCGATCGGCGATACCTCGCCGCGCTTGCCGGCGCCATCGGCCGGCAGGCGGACGGTGACGCAAGTGCCCTCCCCCAACCGGCTTTCGATTGCCATGCCCCCGCCATGCAGTGCCAACAACCCCTTGACGATCGACAAACCGAGGCCGGTGCCGTCATGGCGCCGGTTGTATGAAGCGCGGGCCTGGAAGAACGGATCGCCGATCCGCGGCAGATCGTCGGCAGCGATTCCGACGCCAGTGTCCTCGACCGTGATGACAAGGCAGCCGGCCTCGGCCTTGGTGCCGACCATGATCTTGCCGCCGCGGTCGGTGAATTTGATCGCATTGGACAGAAGATTGAGCATGATTTGATGCAGAGCGCGCCTGTCGGCGACCACTTCGGGCAGGCTGTCGGCGCCATTCACGGCCAGTTCGATTCCGGCCTCACCCGCCCTGTGCGCCAACAGATCGCAGCAGTCGTGGATCACCTGCTTGGGAGCGAACGGTTCGGGCGTGATCTCGAAATTGCCGGTCTCGATCTTAGACATGTCGAGAATGCCGTTCACCACCGCCAGCAGATGATGGCCGGAATCGTTGATCAGGTGAGCGTAGTCCAGCCTCCGCTTGTCGTCGATCATCAACGCGCCTTCCTTCGTCAGCATCTCGGAGAAACCGATGATGGCGTTGAGCGGCGTGCGCAATTCGTGGCTCATGGTGGCGAGGAAGCGGCTCTTGGCGGCGTTGGCGCGCTCCGCCTCCGCGCGCGCTTCTTCGAGCGCATGCTCCTGTTCCTTGCGGTCGGTGATGTCGCGCAGCACCGCGACCACCTCGCGGTCGGGGCCGCTGTCTTCGGCCAGAGCCTGGTCGAGCGGACGGCAGCGCATCTCGAGCCAGATGAAACGCCCGCCGGCGAAAGAAACCTGCTCGCGCACGTCGCGCCGCACGCGGAATTCGACCGAGCGGGTCTCGCTGAGCGAGGCGGAATCGGCGAGCGCCGTGAGATAGGCAGGCCGGTCGCCGACGTGGACGCGGTCGAACAAACCATGGCCGAGCAGTTCGTGGGCGCGCGCGCCGAACAGCGGCTCGGCGGCCGGCGAGACGAACATCACCGTTCCATTCTTGCCGTGGCGCGTAATGACGTCGGTCATATTGCGGGCCAGCAGCCGGTAACGGTCTTCCTCGGCATACAGCAGCCAGAAGCTGGTGCGCGCCAGCGACTCGGCGCCGAGCGCCAAGCCAGTGGCATAGAGCGCCGCCGAGATGATGCCGAGCGCCGCCAATGCGGCGTGTTCATGCTCGTTGGCGGGCGGCAAAATATCCAGCATGCCCATCAGCAGCAGCAGCGCGGCCGCGCCCAGCGCAAAGGTGGAGGCCAGAGCCACCACGCGGCGCGAGGCCGACAATGACGCTTCGAGCGGGACCACGACCAGCCAGATGGCGGCGAATGAGCCGATGCCGCCGGTTTCCACGGCCACCGCCGTGACCAGGCCGGTCAGCGCCAGAGAAGACAGCACATGGGCGCTTTCATACTGGCCGGTGCGGGAGAGGAAATAGGCGATCAGAATTGGCGCCACAAGCCACGCGAAGACCAATACTTCCAGCACGCTCGGCACGCCGCGCGCCGTCAGATAGACCGGGAAGGCCGCCAAGGCGACCAGGCTGCCGAGCAGGCGCGGCGCAATGAAGGCGCGGTGACGCGAGGCGGTCAGCGCATCCTGATGCGCCGAAGGATGGACCAGGGTATCGATGTAATCTCGAATCGGAGCGAAAAGACTCACGTGCCCTGTGCACGTCCGTTCGACGGACGCGCTCCCCTTTATAAGGCGGGGATCGTGTCAGAGGGCGCTTAAGCGAACACTAAGGGACACAGCAGGCACCGGCCGCACCGCTGCTTTGCAAGGCCTTGATCCGGCCAATTCGCCGGCATTCGTGCGAAATGGTGAATGGACGGTTGCCGATCCGGCAGCCGGTGGAGCAATACCCAATCGGGAGCGCTCCCGATCGCCTTTTATTCGGCTTTGCCGCGACATTGATTCGATTTCCATCGATCGTTCCAATTTTACGAAAAATCACGGTTCATTCGTTTCGAATAAGGGCAAAAACCTCGGCTCTACGCGAACCGGCTTTTCAAGCCTGCCTGCTAGGTTCCGCTTCAATGCGGTCGAAATGCCGCGGGGAAATAGGACAGGGTCATGCGGTTCCTTTTGCGAACGGCATTCTGGTTGGGCCTCATTCTGGTCTTGCTGCCGAGCGGCGGTTCACAGCCCGTGCCAGGCTCCAAGGTGAGTGCGAGCGACGCGATGTCGGCGGCCAAGGCCGCCATGAGCGACATGCGGCTGTTCTGCGACCGGCAACACGATGCCTGCACGGTCGGCTCACAAGCGGCAGTGGCGATCGGACATCGCGCGCAGGCCGGCGCCAAGATGCTCTATGAGTTCCTCAACGAGCAGCTTGGGCCGCCGGAGACCGGAACCGCGATCACGACCGGTAGCGCGTCCGTGCCGCTGCCTGCGGCCAGGCCCTCGCAGCAGACTTTGACGCCCGCCGACCTGACGCCGACCTGGCGCGGGCCGCAGCCGCGCCGCGAACGCCCGGCCTGATCTGCAAATCACTGATCGCGTTGAATCTTTGCTGCGACCACGTTGCCGCAAGGCGATTAGTGTGGCGGTTCAGAAGTTCCCCATTCCTCGCGGCTGGGTCGGGAGGGAACTTCTGAACCAAAGCCACACTAGAATGCTATGATTTCTAGTGTCCCTTTTGAATCCGAAGTTCGCAAAGTGCTCGCAGCGGGTGTGTGCGAACTTCGGATTCGGGACACTGCCCGCGATTGCCGCTTCGACAGGCGCAGCCGTTGCGCCTATATAGTCCACATGACCGATACCGTAGCCGGAGCTGCCGCGAACACCGTGTCGATCGACGAGATCATGGACAACTTCGCCCTGCTCGACGATTGGGACGACCGCTATCGCTATGTCATCGAGCTCGGACGCGGTCTGTCACCGCTGGCCGAGGCGGACCGCAGCGACACCAACAAAGTGCAGGGGTGCGCCAGCCAAGTGTGGCTCGCCACCCAACGGCGTCCGAACGGCAAGGCCGGGCCGGTGCTGAAATTCGAGGGCGACAGCGACGCCCTGATCGTGCGCGGCCTGATCGCCATCCTGTTCGCAATCTATTCGGAAAAACCGGCCCGTGAGATCCTCGCCACCGACGCGGTCGAGCTGTTCAACCGCATGGGGCTGCGCGAGCATCTGACGCCGCAGCGATCCAACGGCTTCCGCTCCATGGTCGAGCGCATGCGCTCCGATGCGCGGGCCGCGCTCGCGGCAGCGTAAGCGTCATATCCTTGTTGACGGCGGAAGTCGTTATTTGCGGCGGCGGCGCTGCTGCCCGAGCCCCATCTGCTTGGCGAGCTGCGAGCGGGCGGCGGCATAATTCGGCGCCACCATCGGATAGTCAGGGGCCAGCGCCCATTTATCGCGGTATTGCTCCGGCGTCATATTGTACTGCGTGCGCAGATGCCGCTTGAGCGATTTGAACTTCTTTCCGTCTTCCAGACAGACGATGTAGTCGGGCGTGATCGATTTTTTGACCGACACCGCAGGCTTCAGCGGCTCGGCCGGAGTATCGCTCAGACCGCTCGAAACCCGCGTCAATGCCGAATGAACGTGATTGATCAAGCCCGGTAGATCGCCTGCGGATACTGAATTATTGCTGACATAGGCCGAGACGATTTCCGCCGTCAGCTCGATGAATTTTCCGCCCGAAATGTTGTCGCTCATCGACTATTGTCCCTGCCGCGGATTGATCTTCGTTCTTACAGCCGCGCACCGCACCATCGGGTATTCAACTCTATAGCGGGTAGCCCGCGGCCAAAGAAAGACAGCAATCGAATCAAGAAAACACGAACTTTATATATTACTACTCCTGTTTTCTACCACAGGCAAGAACAGGCGGGTAGGCTCACCCAGTAATCCTTTGAAAGTTGCTGCGCTGATCTAAGATTTAACGGCCGACGATTTGGACCAAGCCCGCCGGCACATGCGAATGACGCGCCGCGACCGCGTGCACGGCCACTCGGCGACGCCCAGCAGATCGGTGGTGCAGATGGCTGACTACGAGTTGTTGTCGATATGCGCGCGCAATTCGGCGATCGAGCCGAACCGCACAGTACCGTTCGGCAGCTGCGCCTCGATGGAGCCGTCAGCGTACAGCGTATAGGCCATTCCATCGACCACGCCGGACTTGAGGATTTCAGCCGGACGCGGCTCGACGGCGGCGACTGGCTCAGGCAACACCTGCAGCTCGGTCGGCGCCACCGGCTCGGCCACGGCGGAAGCGGCGGAGGCTTCCACAGGCGGCGCGGCGGGAGCACCTGCTCTCTGTCCGGTGCGCCGATCGGCCGGCCAGAATGAATCAAAGGATTCGGTTTGCGGTGCGCGCGCCGGCTTGGAGCGAAACAGAAAATCCAGGCGGGACTCCCGAGTCTGTACCGCGACATTGTCGCCGGCCCGCACCGAAGTGTCGGCCGGTATTTTCGGCTCAGGAGCGGCTTCGGCGGGCACGCCATGACCATTGGGAGACAACGGCACTTCGCTCGCTTCCGCGACCATGTCCGGGTTGCGCTCCGGGCGGGTCATGCTCGATCGCAACCGCTCGATGGCGGAGGCGGATACGTCGAGGCTGGCATCGGCAAGCGGGCGGCTCTCCATTCGGGGATCGCCGGCGGGCTGGGGCGCCGGCATTTTCGCGGCGGCTGGACGCAGGCCGGGCTCGAGGCCATCGGCTGGGCGCGCCGGACGGGGTACCGGCCGCATGCGCAGCGCGTCGGCAATGCGGGTCAATTGCTGGACGGCAGCCGACAGGCCGACCAGGACAAGCCCCCCAATCAGGGCTGTCGTGCCGGCAATGATCCACGGCTTGTCGGCATTGAAGTCATTGATCGGAAAGCCGAATCCGATCGTGATCAGACCCACCCCGGCAACCAGGACACCCAACGCAAACAAGATGACAGACATACGCGTACAGCCCCAACAGACGCATTAGACCCAAAGCGGCGCCCCCAAAGCCTTGGCCGCTATGGTTACCAGAATTTTGACCGCCTTCTTCCGCAATCGCAATAACTAAAGTGGGGAGTTGCTGATCGTACTTAACCCGCCGGGCGCGACCGGTGTTTGCCCCCTCCGGACGTGGAACCCGCGTCGCGCCCGCCGTGCCCGATCAGAGCCCGCCGTTCTGTTGCGCCACCATCAGGTAGAGCATCGGGATCGACAGCATGGTGTTGAGCCGCGAGGTCAGCATGGCGACCCGCGCCGCCTTGGCTTTCTCATCGGGCGTCGCCGGCACCAGGCCAAGCGCCTTCTGCTGGTTCGGCCAGATAATGAACCAGACATTGAACGCCATGATCAGCGCCAGCCACATGCCGAGGCCAATGGCGAGCGTGCCCTTCTGGAAGGTCAGCGCCTGGATCAGATAGCCGTTCATCCAAGCCAGCAGCAGGCCGGTCACGACGGTGGCGAGCGCCGCCCAGCGGAACCAGAACAGTGCGTTGGGGGCGATATATTTGGTGATCGCGGCGCGGTGCTCGACCGGCTCGATCTTGGGCACGGTTGGGATCTGCACGAAGTTGAAATACCAGAGGATGCCGATCCACATCACGCCGCTGAGCACATGCAGCCAGCGTATAATAAACGTCCACCAAGCATAATCCGGCTTGATGAATTGGCCGCTGACGAGGCCGCCCACGATGATGATGCCGACCAGAAGGATCAGGCCGGCGACGATGGTCCGTTCAAGCGATTGAAAAATAGCGGTCATGGCGAGCCCCCTTGCCGTTCGACTGTCCCGCCGCACGATAGCACAGGCGCTTGCCTGCTCAACACGGCAGCGAGCGGAACCCCCCGGCGGCCCACCGGAAATGCTCCCGGCGGGGGCTTGATCCGCGGCCGGGCAGCGCCGACCTAACAGGACAGACTGAGATTCTAACATCCCGAAGGAGCCCAGCCGATGGCGTTCACCCTTCCCGACCTGCCCTATGGCTACGATGCGCTCGCTCCCTTCATGTCGCGCGAGACCCTCGAATATCACCACGACAAGCATCACCTCGCCTATGTCAACACCGCCAACAAGCTGATCAAAGGCAGTGAGTGGGAAGGCAAATCGCTGGAACAAGTTGTGAAAGGCGCCTTCGGCAAGAACCCTGAACTCTTCAACAACGCCGCCCAGCACTACAACCACACGCATTTCTGGCAGTGGATGAAGCCCAACGGTGGTAGCGACAACATCCCCGGCAATCTGGAGAAGAAGATCAAGGCCGATCTCGGCTCAGTGGAGAAGATGAAGGATGAACTGGTGCAGGCCGGCGTCGGCCAGTTCGGCTCCGGCTGGTGCTGGCTTGCGGTCAAAGACGGCAAGCTCGTGGTGATGAAAACCCCGAACGGGGAAAACCCGCTGGTACACGGCGGCAAGCCGATCCTCGGCTGCGACGTCTGGGAACACTCCTATTACATCGACTATCGCAACCGCCGACCGGATTATTTGAAAGCCTTTATCGATCACCTGGTGAATTGGGAATACGTCGCCAAAATGTTGGATGCGGCGATGAAGTGACGACCGTTCAGGCCGGCCGCTTTCCCGGGACATGACGCATCGGCTTGGCCGACAAGCTTGGCCGGCATACTTGGCCGACATACATTGTCGTCCGTGACCTCGACCACATCCACAGCCACGCTGCCGTCGGCAGGATTGGCGACCTCCCGCAGCTTCGACCGGCTGGCGATCGCGTTGTTGGCGGTGGCCGCCGCCGTCGCGCTGGCGAGCTTCCGCGATTATGGGCTCGGCTGGGACGACTATGCCCATTCCGAATATGGCGAACTGCTGCTGGCCTTCTACGCCTCTGGCTTCCGCGACCAGCGCGCGCTGTCATTCGTCAATCTCTACCAGTATGGCGGCGGCTTCGACCTGCTGGCCGCACTGGCCGCGAAAATCCTGCTGTTTGACGTGTTCGAGACCCGCCGCCTGATGGGTGCCCTGGTTGGGCTGCTGGGCCTGTTCGTCACCTGGCGGATCGGACGGCGCATCGGCGGCCCGCTTGCCGGACTCATTGCGCTCGCCCTCCTAGCCGCGTGCCCGCTCTATGTCGGCCACGTCTTCATGAACGCCAAGGATGCGCCGTTTGCGGTCGCCATGGCGATCCTGCTGCTCGGCCTCGTGCGCGTGTTCGAAGAATATCCGCGGCCCGCGCTGGCGAGCCGCGCGATTTTCGGCCTCGGTCTCGGCCTGGCAATCGGCTCGCGGGTGATGGGCGGCTTTGGCGTGATCGCACTTGCCGCTGCGCTGGCACTGCTGTTCGCGGTCGAGGCGCGCCGCGATGGATGGCGGCCCGCCGCCGGGCGGCTCGGGCACTTTGTCCTGGCGCTGCTGCCGGCTCTGGTCCTGGCCTATGGGGTGATGGCGATGGTCTGGCCGTGGGCGGTCGTCGATCCGCTCAATCCAATCCGCGCGCTCGGCTATTTCTCGCGTTTCTTCGAGGACCCCTGGAGCGAACTGTTCGGCGGGCAGCCCATTCGTGTGCCGGAAATGCCGCGCAGCTATGTGCCGACGCTGCTGGCGCTGAAACTTCCGGAAATCTTTCTGGTGCTTGGTGTTCTCGGCATGCTGGGTGCCGCCATTGCCTGCGCCCGGCGCGCGATTGCGCCCACGCGCCGCGCGATGTTCCTCTTGGTCGTATTGGCCGCCATGCTGCCAATCGCCGTCACCGTCGCGACACGGCCGGCAATGTATAACGGCCTGCGCCATTTCGTCTTTGTGCTGCCGCCATGGGCGGTGCTCGGCGGCCTTGCCGGCGCCTGGATCATCCATGGGCTCTGGCGACAATCGCGCATCGCAACCGCCGCGGTCGCCGTGCTCATGCTGATCGGCGTCGCGCTGCCGGTGATCGACATGGTCCGGCTGCATCCCTACGAATACAGCCATTTCAACCGGCTGGCCGGTGGCGTCGCCAAGGCGCGCGGCCAGTACATGCTCGATTACTGGGGCCTGTCGTTCAAACAGGCCTCGCAAGCGTTGCAAGCGAAGCTCGCTGAAAGCCGCGAGAAGCGGCCCAAGGATCGTCCGTGGAAGCTCGCGGTCTGCGGGCCGCATCGTTCGCCGCAGGTCGAGCTGGGCCCCGATTTCGAGACCACCTGGGATCCCAAAGGGGCCGACTTCGCGCTGATGCTGGGCGAATTCTATTGCGCTACGTTCGACGCGCCGGTGCTGGTCGAGATCGCGCGCGGCGGCGTGGTCTATGCCCGCGCCTATGACATCCGCGGACGTTCGTTCGACAGCTTGCTCACGCAGCCGGGATTGCCGAACCGGTGACAGCCGCCGGCGCTTGATCTCCGTCAAGGCGCGTTATCAGTCGACGAACAACAGATCGTGGGTGAGCGTGTCGATGTGGCGGACCGCTTCGAGCGCAAAGCGCAGCCGGTCTCGGTCGCGGCGCGACAGGCGCTTGACTGCCACCGCATTGGTCGCTGGCAGCCCGCATTCGATGTCCTCGATCTGCTGAGCGACGATTAAATCCAGGAACACGTCCTGTGCTTCGGTGAGCGCGTCGAGGTCGCTCCCGCCGCTCAGCTCCAGCGCCGTGATGCCGGCGAGCCGTGCCCTGGTTGAACGTTCGAGCACGTGGTGACAGACGGCGAGCGCACGCGCCGCGGTGACAACGCCGAACAGGCCGGCCTTCTTCAAATTGATGCGGCCGTTGTCGGTCTTGAATCCGCCGAACAAGCCGATGCCCGGAGCGACCGCGCCGGCGGCCTCCGCCAGCAGCTTGGCGAAGCCGAAATTGCCGCGCGCGGCGGCGAATCCGTCGCGCCACAAGGCGGTGCCCAAGGCGGGATCGCCGTGCACGGGTCGCAGATCGAAGAAAATGTCGACCGACAGCAAATCCTGCGGGCGAGAGCGCGAAATCCAGTTGGCGATCCGCGCTTGCCAGATCGCCACCGAACCTCGCCATTGCGGATTTCTGGCCATCACCCCGCCTTTGCAATAGGGCACGCCAACCTCGTGCAGGATGTCGGCGACGTGCCTTGCAAACGCTTCGAACCAGCGGTCTTCGATGCCGTCGGGCGTTCCTTGGGAAAAAACCAGAGCATTGTCCTGATCCAAGGCGAGCAGGCTTTCGCCGCGGCCGCCGGACCCGAGCACGGCAAAGGCATAGGGACACGGCAGGCCACCAAGGCCTTCCTTTTGCATGCGCCGCTCCGCGATCATCGCTGCTGCACGCGTGAGAGCGCACAATTCGTTTGAAATCACTGCCGCGATGTTGCGCCCTGAAACGCCTTCGGCGATCAGCGAACCCGCGACGTGCGGCAGCTTGGCCCAGGCGACGGCCAGATCGTGGGCGTCCTCGGCTCCTACGATCTCATCGCCGAGCGATATCGCTTCGCCGGCACGCAGACGCAGGAGATCGCGCGCCGAGATTGCACCAACCAGATGGCCAAATTCATCGACGACACCGAGATGGCGGACTTCCAGCCGGCTCATCCGTCCAATGGCGCGATAGACGAAGGCGTCGGCACGGACCGTGGCGAGCGGCAGGCTCATGATCCCGTCGACCGGGCGGTCGAGTGCCTCTGCTCCCTGATCGGCAAGCGCGCGCAAAAGATCGCGTTCGGTCACAATCCCGGCTTCCGAAGCGCGGGGCAAACCTGTCCCCGCGCCGGCGGGACACACAAACAATGAGGAAATGCGTTCGCGCATCATCCGTGCCAGCGCATCGCGCGCGGCAACATTGGCCGCAATGAATTCCGGAGGGTGGCGCATGACGTCGCCGACCCGATGACGGTAGGGGAAACTGTCGATCCGCCTGAGCGTTCGTTCGGTATCGACCCGCGCCGGCGGCTCGATCGCCTCGACCCAACCCACCCGATGCTGCTCGTCAAGGACATCGATGAGCGTTCGGCAAATCTGCGTCGCCTCGCCGAACGTTCTGATGCCGCCCTCGCGCAATTTCGGCACCAGCGCGCGGAATATACGCGCCGTCGTGGTCGCGTCGCCCAGCGCCGAATGACGATCGGATAGCTCAACGTCGAGCCATGCAGCGAGATTCTCCAACGTGTAGTCGGCGAAGTTTGGTTCTGCCACCTGCGCCAGCAGTCTGGTATCGAGGATGCGCGGACGAACCCAGGCGAGATCGGCGCGTTCGCATTCCCGCTTCAAGATCGCGAGATCAAAGCCGATTGCGTGTCCTATCCACACCGCATCGCCGACGAATGCCGAGAGCTGCGGCCAGACCTCGGTGAAAGACGGGGCCGAGGCGACCTTGGCGTCGTCGATGCCGTGAATCTGGGCGACAGCGGCGGGAATCGGCTCGCCCGGCTTTACCAGACTGCGAAACGAGCTCTCGGGCAAAATTCGTCCACCCGCCAACCGCACGGCGCCGATCTCGACAATGCGCGCCTTCGCCGGATCGAGCCCGGTGGTCTCGGAATCGAGCACCACGGCATCGAGCGCAAGCAGCGGCGTAGCATTGCTGACCACAGCTGCCTCCGGCGCCCTAGTTGATGGCGGCCGCTATCCTGCCAGCGCCGCCAGAATACGCGCCCATGAGCGCGTTCCCTTGTGAAATGACGTGAGATCGTATTTCTCGTTGGGCGAATGCACGCGGTCGTCGTCGAGCGCAAAGCCCACCATGATGGTGTCCATGCCGAGCACGCGCTTGAAGTCACCGACGATCGGGATCGAGCCGCCTTCGCCCACCGTCACCGCCTTCTTGCCCCATTCGGCCGCGAGCGCGCCGCGGGCTTTCGCCAGCGCTGGATTGTCGAACGGCAGTTGGATCGCCGGCGCGTTTCCGAAGGCGGCAAACTCGGCCTTGCAGTCGACCGGCAGGCGCGCGCGCACGAAGTCCCGGAACGCAGCGCGTACCTTCTCCGGATCTTGCGCGCCGACCAGGCGGAACGACACCTTGGCCATCGCCTGCGCCGGAATCACCGTCTTGGCCCCCTCGCCGGTATAGCCGCCTACAATGCCGTTGATCTCGGCGGTCGGTCGGGTGGCGATCTGCTCGATCAGCATACGGTCTTTCTCACCGGCCGGCGCCTTCAACCCGACCGCGCCCAGGAAATCCTCGGCAGTCAGGTTGAGCGCGGCGAGATCGGCCTTGATGTCGGGCGGCAATTCGCTGACGCCGTCATAGAAGCCAAGCAGAGTGACTCGGCCGTCGTCGTCATGCAGCGCCGCCAGAATTTTCGCCAGCACCCGGATCGGGTTCTGCGCGCCGCCGCCGAACAGGCCAGAATGCAGGTCGCGGTCGGCGCAGGTGAGCGTGACCTGCTCATAAACCAGCCCGCGCAGCGAAGTCGTTACCATCGGCGTTGACGGATCCCACATGCTGGTGTCGCAAACCAGCGCCAGATCGTGCTTGAGCTCGGCGGCATTGTCCTTGACGAAGCCGAACAGGTGTTCCGACCCGCATTCTTCCTCGCCCTCGATCAGCATGGTAATCGGCAGCGGCAAGGTGCCGGTGACCGCCTTGAAGGCGCGGCAGGCCTCGACGAAGGTCATGACTTGGCCTTTGTCGTCGCAGGCGCCGCGCGCCACGATGACCTTGCGGCCGTCGGGCAAGGTAGCGATGCGCGGCGCAAACGGCGGCGTGTCCCACAGTTCGAGCGGATCGACGGGCTGCACGTCGTAATGGCCGTAGAACAGCACGCTCGGCCCCCGGCCATTGCCGACGCCGCCGCCTTTGGCGACGACGATCGGATGGCCGCCGGTCGGGCGGATGCTGGCATCAAAGCCGAGACCGGAAAGCTCCCCGGCGACGTAAGCGGCGGCGGCGCGGCAATGATCTTTGTAGGCGGGATCGGTGGAGATCGACTGGATGCGCAAAAAATCGAACAGCCGCTGCACGCTTTTGTCGAGCTCGGCGTCGATCTTGTCGAGGACGGCGGGAAGGGCGTCGGATGGCGATGCCATGGCGGACCTTGCAAAGTGTTTTGTATGCCGTTGGCATACACATCTTGCGTCTTTGTGACTCTAACGATTGGCAACTCTAAAGAAGTGGCAACTCTAACGAAGTAGTTCTTGGGAACAAGCCCGGCCACGAGGTGGCAGTGCTCAGAAGTTCCCTGCCGACCCGGCCGCCGCATGGAATAAGGAACTCACACGACCGCTATTGCAATTTCAGCTTGCCGGGATCGGTCGAAACGAAGGCCAGCGTGCGCGGCGCACCGGCGCTTGCGGGATCTGCCAGTTCTTCAAGCTCGGCGGCGCTGCCGCCCGATCGGCAGGCCAATCGCCGGGATTGCTGAAGCAGCCCCCCGAGGCAGCGATAGAGCCGCCGCGGGGCGATTGCGGCTGGAATAGCCGCGAGATAGCCCGCCCGCCCGGCGGTCTTCAGCAGATAAGGCGTGATCGCATCGGCGAGCAGCAGCGAGGGAATATTGGTGCCGCGGCCGGGTGCCCCGGTTTCGAGCCGCAGCGGTGGCAACTCGTCAGGGACCGGGCGCGGAAGGACAACCAAACAGACATCGACACGGCCGGAATGGCAAAGACGCCGTGCCTGCTCGAGGCCCGGCACACCAAGGACCGTTGCGACGCCCATGCGGCGGAGGCTTTGGATGAGAGAGCAACTGGAACTCTCGCTGGCGACGACCACCACACACGCGCGCGCAAACGAATTCATGATACACGACCCAACGCCCACCACTCTGGCCACTAAATCTGCGACTGCAATCTTCTCTCGCACGCGTCTGCGTGCGCTCAAGCACATCCGTCCGATTCAGTAGGCCGACAAACCCGTTTCTGATTATGATTATAGGCACGCATCCGCCGCCGAGGCCGGTAAGGCCGTAGTGGAACCAGCGGAATCTTCGGCTACCAGGGAACACGCCTCTCAGTCCATTGGCCCGCACCCCGTAACATCGACCGTGAGGCAGACCTCATCGGCATCGAACGCCAAACATTCTTTGGTTTTCGTTCTGTTACGGCGCAAATGTTTCACCGACGCGCCGCCTATGCCGTTCAACGCCCGATATTAGGCGGCACGATCACGCCTGATGCATGAATGCAACGCATCGTGACTTTCGTTCGCGCACGCATTTCGCGATCCTGCATCGCTTGTTTTCTCAATGAGTGCCGTCCATTATATGGTTAACCTACCGGAGTGTGGGGCTGACGAGGGGCAAATGGACGAACTCATCGGACGTCTCGTCGCCAATGTCGGCGTCGACCGCGCGGCCGCGGAAACGGCCGTCGGCATCATTTTGCAATTTCTCGTCAAGGAGGGCCCGGCCGACAAAGTCCAAATCCTCATCGACAAATTACCCGGCGCAGATGCGGCGATCGCAGCAGCGCCACCTGATTCCAGTCCGGGCGGCATGTTCGGCGGCGGCGTCATGGGCGCCGGCACCCGCATGATGGCCGCCGGATTGAGCATGGGGCAGATCCAGGCGGTTACGCGGGAAGTGATTGGTTACGCCCGTGAGAAGGCCGGGGAGGACGCCGTCGGCGAGATCGTCGGCGCGATCCCGGGACTGGGCCAGTTCGTTTGAACCGGTCCGGATTTTTCACGACGGCAGGGAGCAAGGAGAATTCAATGTCCTACCCCATCACCGACATCGAAGGAATCGATGCGGTTGAGGCAAAGACGCTTAAGTCGGTCGGCATCAGAACGACGGCGAAGTTGCTCGAAGCGGCGAAGAACCCGAAAGGGCGCAAGCAGCTGTCCACCAAGACCGGGGTCGACGAGAAGCGCATCCTGCGCTGGGCCAACATGGCCGACCGCATGCGGATCAAGGGCGTCGGCGAGGAATATGCCGAACTGCTGCGGGCGGCCGGCGTCGACACCGTGAAAGAGCTCAAGTATCGAAACCCTTCCAAGCTGGCCAAAGCGATGGCCGACGCCAATGTCAAGCGCAAGCTGGTGCGCTTCCTTCCCTCCGACAAGCTGGTCGTCCGCTGGGTCGAACATGCCAAGAAGCTACCGCTCAAGATCACCTATTGAGTGGATCGGCGTCGGCTACGACTCGCTGTCTTGATTGCACCGAATATGTCCCGCCGCGGCGGGGCATTGCATTCGCGAAGCGCGGGACGCGCCTTGACACCCCTCCCCCGACCGGCGCAAAGCCACGGCCATGCGCATGGTCCGGCAGTCTTTTTCGAAGCCAAAGAGCGGCGGCAAAACCGCCGTTCGACCGCTGGCGCGGCTGCTTGCACTCGGCCGGCCGGTGGTGATGGGGGTGCTCAACGTCACGCCGGATTCGTTCTCCGACGGCGGCCGTTTTCTCGAGCCGGAACCGGCGATCGAGCACGCCCGCCGCATGGTGGCTGACGGCGCCGATATGCTGGATCTCGGTGCGGAATCCACCCGACCCTATGGTGGCGCGGCTCCGGTCACTGCGGAAGAGGAGACGCGGCGGCTTGCGCCGGTGCTGTCCGCCGTCATCGGGCTCGGAGTGCCGGTTTCGATCGACACCATGAAATCACAGGTAGCGGCTGCGGCGCTTGCCGCCGGCGTCGCCATGGTCAACGACGTGTGGGGCCTGCAGCGCGATCCTGACATGGCGCGCGTAGTCGCCGAGCACGGGGTGCCGGTGGTCATCATGCACAACCGGGACGCCGCCGACCCCGCCGTGGAAATCATCGCCGACATCGCCGCGTTCTTCTCGCGCTCGCTGGATATCGCCGCCCGCGCCGGCATCGCGCGTGAGGGGATCGTGCTCGACCCCGGCATCGGCTTCGGTAAAACGCCGCAACAGAGCATCATCGCCATTGCACGGCTGGCAGAGCTGAAAAGCTTCGGCCTGCCGCTGTTGGTCGGGGCGTCGCGCAAGCGTTTCATCGACACGGTGTCGCCGGCGCCGCCTGACCGCCGTATCGGCGGCTCGCTCACCGCTCATCTGCTGGCCGTCGCCAATGGCGCCGCCATCATCCGCGCCCACGATGTCGCCGAGACCGTGCAGGCGCTCCGGATGTCCGCCGCCCTTGAGGCCGCGCGATGAGAGACGTCATCTTTGTGACCGGGCTCTTGATCCACGCCCATCACGGCGTGATGAAGCATGAATCGCGCGTCGGGCAGCGCTTCGTGCTCGATCTCGAATTGTCGATCGATCTCGCGGATGCCGCGCGCTCCGACAAGCTCGCCGATACCGTGTCCTATGCCTCCATCGTGGAGACCGCGACTGCGGCTTTCGGTGCCCGCAGCTACAAGCTGGTCGAGGCCGCCGCCGGCGCCGTCGCCGACGCCATCTTGGCGGCGTTTCCGCGCATCGGTTCGGTGCGAGTAACCGTGCACAAACCGCATGCGCCGATCGCCGCGACCTTTGCCGATGTCGGCGTCACTCTCGTTCGCAGCCGCCGGGATTTTGGCAATGGCTGAGGCGCTGTTGGCGCTCGGCGGCAATCTTGGGGACGTGCGGGAGACGCTCGATCGCGCGATTGCCGAGCTTTGCGACGGCACCGCGGTCCGGCTGCTGGCCCGATCGTCCGACTATCGTACGCCGCCATGGGGCATCGAGGACCAGCCGCCATTCGTGAATCTGTGCATCGCCGTCGAGACCCTGCTCGGGCCACACGCCCTGCTCGATCGCGCCAAGGCGGTCGAACGCAGCTTAGGCCGTCACCGCGCGACCGAACAGCGCTGGGGACCTCGCACACTCGATATCGATATCTTGGCCTATGACGCGCTCGTGCTCGACGACCCGGATCTGACCCTGCCGCATCCCCGATTGTTCGAGCGCGCCTTTGTGCTGGTGCCACTCGCGGAAATCGCGCCGGACCGGCTGATCGCCGGCACGCGGGTGCGCGATGCATTGTCCACGCTCGACCGGACCGGCATCGAGAAGCTGTTGCCGCGCAAGTCTCAATAACCAAAGTCTCAATAACCAAAGTCTCAATAACCAAAATCTCGTGATCAATTGACTCAATGAACCGATTGGCCCTGACGCGCCGGCATGCCATTTTGAGCTCGATGGCCGACCTTCCCGACGACGACCTGCCGCTGGCCGCCGATTTCCCCCCGGCGACCCGCGAACAATGGCGCGAGCTGGTCGATGCCGTGGTCAAGGGCGCTGCTTTCGACCAGGCACTGACCAGCACCACCTATGACGGTCTGCTGATCGAGCCGCTCTCTGCCCGCAACACTGACGCAAGGCCGGTCGCCGGGCGGGCGCCGACAGCCGCCTGGGCAGCGATGCAACGCATCGATCATCCCGATCCGGCGCTAGGCAATGCGCAGGCGCTGCAAGATCTCGTCAACGGCGCCAACGGCTTGTCGCTGGTATTTGCCGGCTCGCCGGGCGCCCATGGTTTTGGGCTGCCGGCATCGCGCGACGCCATCGCGCATGTGTTGAAAGGCGTGCATCTCGATGCCGGCATTGCGATCGACTGCGAGCTTGGCGCGCAAACGGAAAACGCAGCCGTTCACCTGACGACACTCATAGAATCCCGCGGCGTCTCGCCGGCCGCACTCAATATCCGCTTCGGCTTCGACCCGCTCGGCGCAATGGCGAGGGGCGAAGGCGATCCGGCGGCCTGGAGCAGCCTTGCATCGGACCTTGCGGCGCTCGTCTCAAGCCTGGCAGCGGGTGGCTTCAAGGGTCCGTTTGCCGTGGCCGACGGCCGTATTGTTCATGCCGCGGGAGGATCGGAGGCGCAGGAACTGGCCTTTATCCTGGCCAACGCGGTTGCTTATCTGCGCGCGTTGGAAGCGGGTGGCATTCCACTCGAAGCGGCGCGCAAGATGATCTTCTTCCGACTCGCCGCCGATGCCGAGCAGTTTCTCACCATCGCCAAATTTCGCGCATTACGAAAACTGTGGGCCCGGATCGAGCAAGCCTGCGGGTTGGCGCCCACACCGGCATTCGTCAGTGCGGAGACCGCCTGGCGCATGATGACCCGGCGCGATCCGCACGTGAACATCGTACGGGCGACCGTCGCGGTCTTGTCAGCCGGGCTGGGCGGCGCCGACGCGATCACGGTACTGCCGTTCACCCAGGCACTGGGCCTGCCGGATGGTTTTGCGCGCCGCATCGCGCGCAACACCCAGCTCATCCTGCTGGAGGAATCCCATCTCGCCAAGGTGGCCGACCCTGCGGCGGGTGCGGGCGGGATTGAAGATTTGACCGTTAAACTTTGCCGTTCCGCCTGGGCGCTGTTTCAGGAGATCGAGGCGGCCGGCGGCTTGGAAGCCGCGCTGGAGCAGGACCTGATACAGAACAAGATCGCGGCCACCCGCGCCGAGCGGCAGGCGTCGGTCGCAAGCGGCCGTGACGTGCTGGTCGGCGCCACGGCGTTCCGCAATCCCGACGAGGTGCCGGTCGCGGTGCTTGATGTTGCGCCCGTGGCGGCGCCGGACGCTCCTCGCAGCGCGGCACGCATAACTCCCCTGACGCCCATGCGGCTGGCCGAACCGTTCGAATAGGCGGTAAAATGCCCGCCATGAGCCGCTTGCCGGATTTTGCCAATGTCAATTTCGCCGACGCGTCGATTGGCGACGCTGCGGCTGCCGGTGCTGGCGCTTTATATCGTGGGGCCGAGGAACGGGAGACATACCGTAGTGCTGGCGTGCAAACCTTCTTTTTTGTCGGCTGCGACGCTCTGGCAACATTGCGATCGGCCCATGTTATGTTGACGTCGAAATAAAACTATTTCGCATGCTTCCTGGAGGTATTGGACCATGAGCGGAATTTGGCGGAGGGCAGTCGGACATGTATTCGCCGGTCTGGCGCTCTTGCTGTTTTCGATCCCGACGGCGCAAGCAGACTGGCAGGATGGAGCCGGACCGGCATGGGCCGATGTTCTGGCCGCCGCGAAGAAGGAAGGAAAGGTCGTCGTCGCTGGACATCCGGCCCTGGCCCGACCGTTCTCAGAGGGATTCAAGCGCGATACCAGCATCGATGTCGAATATCTTGGCGGCAACTCCCGCGAATTGACCGCACGCTTCAGCCGTGAGATCCGGTCGGACAGCTTGACGATCGACATCATGCTCGGCGGCGGCACGGAAATTCTCACCCTTTATCCCGAAGGTCGGCTCGTCCCGGTCAAGGCACAATTGCTGTTGCCGGGCGTCCTCGACCCGAAGAATTGGCGAAACGGCGCCATCAAATGGATGGACAAGCAAGGCGCGTACTTTTTTCAAGGACCCAACTGGGTGCATGCCTGGGCCGTGGTCAATTCCGAATTGGTGCCTCCGGCATCAGTGCGCTCGTGGAAGGATCTCCTGAAGCCGGAGTTCAAAGGCCGCATTGCAGCTTATGATCCCCGCTCCGGCGGTCAGGGCCAGGCAGCGGCCGCCTATCTCGCCCATACTTTCGGCATCGACTTCGTCAAGGCGCTGTATGGCGGCCAGGGGGTCGTGTTCACGCGCGATGGCCGGCAACTCGTCGAGTGGTTGGTGCGCGGCTCTCACGCCGTTGCGCTCGGCGCGGTCCAGATCGACGTGGAAAGTTTCAGGACGCGTGGATTCCGCAATCTGTCGGTGCTGGAGCTATCCGACGGCCCCGGCCTGTTGACCGGAGGCTTTGGTCTGCTGAAGCAGGGCAAAGGCGCGCCGCACCCGAACGCCGCCACGGTGTTCATCAATTGGTATGCGAGCCAGCCGGGCCAGGAAGCCTACTCGCGCATCATGCTGGAGCCGAGCACCCGCAGCGATGTCGCGGTGCCCGGCATGCCTGACTACGTGATACCAAAGTCCGGCATTCAATATGTCGATCAGTTCCAGGAAGACTGGTATCGCGACGTGCGGCCCAAGTTGGAAAAATCGATTGTCGATGCCCTCGGTGGGCCGTGACGGGCGTCGGCTACGGCGCTGGATTTGTCGGCGCGGGTAGCTGCAAGAGCATCAAGGCTGAGCTACATGACGCATCGAATCCCTGACCTCACAAAGGTTGAGTTTGCCGACACGGCTTTCGCGGCGCGTCCCGGTAGATCGACTGCGCCCTGGGTCACGCCCGAAGGTATCTCGGTGAAGCCGGTCTATGCCACGGACGACGTGACCGGTCTTGACTTCCTCGACACCTATCCCGGCATCGCGCCCTATCTGCGCGGGCCTTATCCGACGATGTATGTCAACCAGCCGTGGACCATCCGGCAATATGCCGGCTTCTCCACTGCCGAGGATTCCAACTCCTTCTACCGGCGCAATTTAGCTGCCGGACAGAAGGGGCTTTCCATCGCTTTCGATCTGCCGACCCATCGCGGCTATGACAGCGACCATCCGCGCGTCGCCGGCGACGTGGGCATGGCCGGCGTCGCCATCGATTCCATCTACGACATGCGCACGCTGTTCGACCGCATCCCGCTCGACCAGATGTCGGTATCGATGACCATGAACGGCGCGGTACTCCCGGTGCTGGCGCTCTATATCGTGGCCGCCGAGGAGCAAGGCGTGGCGCCCAACAAGCTTACCGGCACCATCCAGAACGACATTCTCAAAGAATTCATGGTGCGCAATACCTATATCTATCCGCCAGCGCCATCGCTGCGCATCATCTCCGATATCTTCGCCTACACCGCCGAGTACATGCCGCGGTTCAACTCGATCTCCGTCTCCGGCTATCACATGCAGGAGGCGGGTGCCTCAGCCGACCTAGAACTCGGCTATACCTTGGCCGACGGCCTCGAATATGTGCGGACCGGCCTGCAAGCCGGCCTCGGCATCGACCGCTTCGCGCCGCGGCTGTCGTTCTTTTTCGGCACCGGTATGAATTTTTTCATGGAGGTGGCGAAATTGCGCGCCGCCCGGCTGCTCTGGGCCAAATTGATCAAGCCGTTCGATCCGCAAGACCCGCGTTCGCTCAGCCTGCGCACCCATTGCCAGACCTCCGGCTGGTCGCTCGCCGCCCAGGACGTGTTCAACAATGTGGTGCGCACCTGCGTCGAGGCGATGGCGGCGACCCAGGGCCATACCCAATCGCTGCATACCAATGCGCTCGACGAGGCACTGGCGCTGCCGACCGATTTTTCGGCGCGCATCGCACGCAACACCCAGCTCGTGCTGCAGCAGGAATCCGGCGTCACCCGCATGATCGATCCATGGGGTGGTTCGTTCCATGTGGAACGGCTGACCCACGAGCTCGCGAAAAAGGCCTGGGGCCACATCCAGGAAGTCGAGGGCCTGGGCGGCATGACCAAGGCGATCGAGGCCGGGCTGCCGAAACTGCGCATCGAAGAAGCGGCGGCGAAAACCCAGGCGCGCATCGATTCCGGCCAGCAGTCAGTGATCGGGGTCAACAAATATCGCCCCGAGGGCGACACGCCGGTCGCCCTGTTGCGGATAGACAATGCGGCGGTGCGCCAGCTGCAGATCGACAAGCTCGCTCGCCTGCGCGGCGAGCGCGACGGCAAGGCGGTGGCGGAAGCGCTGGCGGCACTGACCCGTACCGCAGCCGGCGGCAACGACAACCTGCTGGCGCTGGCGGTCGAGGCGGCGCGTGCCAAGGCCACCGTCGGCGAGATATCATCGGCGCTGGAGACGGTGTACGGCCGCCACCGGGCGGAGATCAAAGCGATCACCGGCGTCTATCAGCGGGAAGCGGGCATGTCGGAGGCGGTCGAGAGGATGCGGAAGCTGGTCGCTACGTTCGAAGAGAACGAGGGCCGCCGGCCGCGCATCCTGGTGGCCAAGATCGGCCAGGACGGCCATGATCGCGGTCAGAAGGTGATCGCCTCGGCGTTTGCCGATCTCGGCTTCGATGTGGACATCGGGCCCTTGTTTGCGACGCCGGACGAAGCAGCCCGCCAGGCGGTGGAGAACGACGTGCACATCCTCGGGGTTTCGTCGCTGGCCGCCGCACACCTGACGCTGGTGCCGGAGCTCAAGGCCGAGCTGGATCGGCAAGGCCGCGGCGACATCATGATCGTGGTGGGGGGCGTGGTGCCGGCGCAGGACTACGAGGCCCTGAAGGCCGCCGGCGCCGAGGCCATCTTCCCCCCCGGCACCGTGATTGCGGAAGCAGCTGACGCGCTGTTGACGAGCCTCAACCAGCGCCTCGGGCACGGAAAGGCGGCGGCGGAGTAGTGCTCCGCCGTCATCTCAACGTGTGGTGGCTTGTTTCTGCACACCGGCGCGCGCCTCCAGCAGCTTGCGCGCATGCCGCACCACATAGTCGGCGACGATGGCGTGGCCTTCCGCGGTCGGATGGATGGCGCCGCTGTACAGCCCGGCATAGGCCGGCTGCAGGATGTCGAACAGCATGGTGCCTTCGCGGTGCGTATGGGCGATCAGGAAGGCGTCGTTCGGCGTGCGGAACAGACGCCAATGGGACGCATAGGGCAGCGTCGCGGCGGGGGAATAGGGCTTGAATTCATCGCCCGTCGCCGTCTTGCGCGGAATCCGCATGTTGACGCCGTCGGCCAGCGCCCGTTTGGGATCGCGCGCGCACACGCCGCGCTTCGCGAATGCCGGAAGGTGGTCGGTCACCAGGGTAAAGCCGGTGCCGCTGCCGGTGGCGAGATTGGCCGGGCAGTTGCGTCCCGCCGTGCTGGTGACGCATTCGAGCCGCGCCAGCAGGTCGCGCAGGAAGTCGGCGGTTTCCTTCAGACGCGCCTGGTTGAGCTTCAATCCGGGATGCACGTCCATGCCGAGCGTCGGCTGCGCGCCGCACAACGCGCCAGTTTCGTCGAACTGGATCGGCTCATAGGACGACTGCAACACGCGTCCCGGAGCGATGCCGAAACCGTCGGCCAGGGCGTCCTTGAGGACCTTCATGCGCTCGTCGAGGTGGTCAAGATAGACCCGCGCGACTTGCGGGCTGAAGCGGATCTGGCTGCCGATCCAGGCCGCGATCGGCGCGAAGTCGCTGGCGCTTTCGGTCATGGCATAGGCCGCAAGCGCACCGAAGCCGACATCGTTGCCGCCGACCGACATCATCACGAAGTCGATCGGCCGTTTGCGCGATTGCGGCGGGCACCAGGTCTTGGCGATGCGGCGCATCTCCACCTGGGTGCTGCCAGCCGACCAAACCGGCAGGGTATAGCTGGCGCTCTGCGAGCGGGCGGCAGAACCGCCACGGCAGATCAGGTCGCTCAACTGGTCGAGCTGGGCGCGCACTTTGGCATTCGCCGTGTCGCTGAACCCTTCGCGGGCGTTCATATCCATGAACAAGCCCTCGGATACTTCCGCTCCGGAGCAGGTCAGGCTGACCAGCGTGACCGCGCGGTGACGGTTCTCCAGCGCGAGCTGGATGCCGACGCGGAATGGATAGCCGTATTGCGAGCGGTGACAGTCGCGGCTGAGCCAGCGCGCCGAAGCCTTGTCGAACGCCGCCTTGAACTCGCTTGAGGACAGCCGGTTGAAGCGGCCCTGCGCTTCGTCATCCATGTAGCGCCGGGGCAGGACCTTGGGATTGTACTGCTCGTCGCCCGAGGCCAGGCCGAAACCTCCCGGTGGTGCGCTGCGATCGGGCTGGCGCGATGCCACCTCGTCGCGCAGCAGCGTCGGGTCATAGACCATTTCGCGGTCGCCGCTGAACTGGACCGGCCGGTCGGGATTGCTCTCGCCCGAAGCAAAGGAATCGCCGAGCGCCACGAGGAACAGGTCCTCGACCACAACCTCGCGCTCGGCAAGCTCGCGGCCGTCGGGCAGCCGCACCGTCACCGAGACGCCCGAATTGGTGCGATCAACCGCATAGGGAACGCGCGCGATGGTCAGCTTGTCCTTGCAGGCAATTTTTTTGGTCTCGGTCTTGCCGCCTGAGCGGCGCGGTTGCCAGCTCCAGGTGCAATCGCCGGTGACGCCGGCGATTTGCTGCGGGTTGATCTGAATCGCGACCGTGTGCGCTTCCGGCAGCACATAATCCTCTTTCGCGGTGCCCCAGGAATATCGGCGATCACAGGTGACCGAATAGCGCCGCGGGCGGCCGTTGCTCTCGTAACAGGTCTCCCCGACCGTTTGCGCCGCCCAGCCGAGCCGGCTTTGCGGATAGCGGGCGCGCGCGGTCGCCGCGCAGGCGTCGGGGTTCGAGGGATCGCGGCAATCGGGATCGTTCAGGCGGCGCTCGGTGCGCCAGATGATGTCCGCCGGCAGCGGACCATTCGGATTGCCGCGTACCGCATTGAATGCGGCCTCGTGCAGGGCGAACGAACGCGTGGGCTTGAAGAATCGGAATGGATTTTCGACCTGCCAGACCAGATCCTGGGCTGCGGCTGGTGCGATCGTGATGCAAAAGAGTGAGACGAGCCAAGCCGTCGCCGCGAGCGCGTTTCGACGCATAACTTCCCTCCGCCGCCCCCACCAGGAGGCTATGATATCTGGTTAGTCACGGGACACAGAATAAAAGTTCATCCAACGTTAACCACGGCAGGGACGGTTTTCACCGGACTTGGATAAGGCTATGATTTTATTGATAAAAAATTTTGCATGCGGCGGCGATAAGGCTCGCTTTTCAGACGAGGAATGACATGGCTTCGCGTGGCCGCAACCCTTCGCCAAGCACCGACGTGGCCCGCCTCGCCCGCGGCATCCGCGCTGGCGACCGGGCCGTGCTCGCCCGGGCTCTGACCTTGATCGAGAGCCGGCGCGCGGATCACCAGGAGGCGGCGCGCCGCCTGGTGCAGGAATTGCTGCCCGGCACCGGCCGCGCGGTGCGGGTCGGCATCACCGGTGCGCCCGGGGTCGGCAAGTCGACCACCATCGACACGCTGGGAACCTTTCTGACCGGAAAGGGACACAAGCTGGCGGTGTTGGCTGTCGATCCGTCGTCCGCCCGCACCGGCGGATCGATCCTGGCCGACAAGACACGGATGGCGCGGCTCGCCGCCGATCCCAATGCCTTCGTGCGCCCCTCCCCGTCCGCCGGCACGCTCGGCGGCGTTGCCGCCAAGACCCGCGAATGCATGTTGCTTTGTGAAGCGGCCGGCTACGACATCGTGCTGGTGGAGACTATCGGCACCGGTCAGTCGGAGACGGCGGTTGCCGACATGACCGATTGTTTTCTGGTGCTGATGCTGCCGGGCGCCGGCGACGAGCTGCAGGGGCTAAAGAAGGGCGTGGTGGAGTTCGCCGACATCATCGCAGTCAACAAGGCCGACGGCGATAATGTCGCGCGCGCCCAGGCAGCCGCCGCGGACTATCGCGCCGCTCTGCACATCGTGAGCCCGCCGTCGGCCGGCTGGACTCCGCCGGTGCTGACCTACTCGGCATTGGCGGAAAACGGCATCGCCGAACTGTGGGCGGCAACCCTGGCGCATCGCCAGCACATGACCGAAACCGGCGCGCTCGCCGCCCGCCGACGCGAGCAGCAGGTCAAGTGGCTGCGCACCATGTTGGAGGAGCGCGTCTTTTCCCGTCTCAAATCCGATCCGGTATTGCGCGCCAGGCTGCCGCGGCTGGAGGCGGCGGTGGCCGAAGGGCGGATGTCGCCGGCACTGGCAGTGGAGGAGATCGCCGCCGCGCTCGGCCTGTGAGACCGCATGCCGCCGCACGGCCACACGTCACTGCATTCCGCGATAAGGATCCTTGCGTAACAGCCGCGCCAGATGCATGGCGTTGGCGGCCGCCAGCGCGGTCGCATCGGCCACGACCTTCGGGGTCTTCCACAAATCCTTGTAGTCCTTGTCGCCCATCGCCTCGCCGACCCAATAGGTCATGCCCGCGGCCGGCAGCGTGAACCCGCAATCGTTGAGCGCCTGAAACATCTCGGCGGAACAGTGATGGGCGCCGTCCTCGTTGCCGACCACCGCGACCAGCGCCACCTTGCCGAACGTCTTCATGCGGCCGTGCTCGTCGAGATCGTGAATGAAGGCATCCAGGCGCTCCATCACGCGCTTGGCGACACTGGAGGCCTGCCCAAGCCAAACCGGGGTGCCGAGAATAATGACGTCGGCGGCCAGCACGCGCTTGAGCAGCTTCGGCCAGGCATCGCCGCGCCCTTCATTGTATTCCACGCCCGGACGGATGTTGTGGTCGACCGCGCGTACGATGTCTCCGGTAACGTCATGCTTGGCCAAGGCCTTGAGCAGCTGTTGCAACAACACGTCGGTCGAAGACTTCTCCTTGGCGCGGGCGCTCTTGAGCGAGCAATTGAATGCCAAAGCAGTGAATGTATCGGTGGGTTTCTTTGCGGGCATACAATGATTTCCGAGTGTCATGCCTTAACCGCAGGCCCCCCGGAATCGTTCCGTTTGGCGATCACGCGCCGGGCACGGTGCGCGGGTCGACTTTCGACATCGGGATCGCGGCTTCCATGACGATCTTGGCGGCGAGTAGCGGCGCCAGTTTGTCGCCGCTGGTCGTGATCTGCCAGCGCGCCGCCAGCGCGAGATCATAAGGCCACTCGGCGGGCTCGCGGCCGGCTGCGATCAGCTCCCGCTGCACCAGCGCCCAGTCATCGTGCAAAGCAGCCCGCGGCAGCCGGCGCGGCATGTGCGCAGACGGCAGCCGCGGCACGCCGAATTGCTTGGTGCCGACGCTGCGCGCCGCGTGGCTGACGATGTCGGCAAGATCGGGCAACAGCTCATGGTCTTGGTCGCCTACAGCGCCCAGCACATAGGCCCAGACGCTATACGGCGGCGTTGAAAGATTTTCGAACAGGATACAGTTCAGCAAATCGCTGAAATAATATCGTTCGCTATTCTTGGCGACGAGTTCGACCAGAACGGCATCCGGATCGAGCTTTTGCGGCGCGATGATCTCCTTGCGGATCGACATCTGCGCCGCGAAGCCGGCCAATGCGCCGATCTCGGTCATGATCGTCTCGGCATGGATGCCGCCGTCACGCTTGATTTCCTTGGCCATCAGGATAGCCGCTATGCTGCGGCCCACGGCGTCGCGTTCCGGATCGCTGGGCAGCATCGAAACGCGCCTTTGCGTTGAGGGTCAAAAGAAACGGCATTGAAATCGTTGATGGCTTGCACGCGGGTTCGGACGAACCTTGCGAAAGCCGAAGACGGGGCGCTTATATGCGCTGCGGATTGGCGGTTCCTTGCTGCTCATGCGTTAAAAATCTTGCTTGTCGTTTACGAATGGCCTTAACCATCCTGCTCACCGGCTTCGGACCGTTTCCCGGCGCGCCGCTCAATCCGACCACGGAGCTGGTCGCGGCGCTGGCGCGCCGCCGCCATCTGGCCTTCGCCAATGTGCGGCGGGTCGCCCATGTCTTCCCCACCAGCTATGAGGCGGTCGATCAGGAGCTGCCGGCACTACTGGCGCGCGAGCGGCCCGACGTGCTGGTCATGTTCGGGCTAGCCGTGCGCAGCAAATTCCTGCGGATCGAAACGCGCGCGAGAAACGTCCTCAGCCGCATCGTACCGGATGCCGCCGGGCGGTTGCCGTCCGCCGCCATGATCGCGCCGAAAGCGCCCGCCGCATTGACATTGCGCGCGCCGGCGCAACGGTTGCTGGCCGCAGCGCGCGCCAGCGGCGTTCCCTCCCGGCTGTCACGCGATGCCGGCCGCTACCTCTGCAATTATCTGTGCTGGCGCGCGAGCGAGGCGGCTGCAAAAGCGGGACCGGGCCGCGGCCCACGCGTTGTTGCTTTCGTCCATGTGCCGCCGGTTCGCCACGCGCCGCTCAGTGATCTCGTGCGTGCGGGCGAGGCGGTTGTGCTGGCGGCGCTCGCGGCGGCGCGGGCGCAACGTTAACCGGTTAACCCTGCGCGCAGATGTGTCTGCCGTCGCAACGCGGCACACGGCTTCTGGCCCTAGATTTGTAGGACACAGGCCGTGGAGGCCAGCATGCATCTCGACCGCCGCCATTTTCTGACGCTGAGTGCAGCCGCCGCTGCGAGCGCGGCCGCATGGTCTGCGGCTGCAGCGCCGTCAGCGCCGATTTCCGCGCTCGGCGTCGACGCCGGCCATTTCGGCCTGCGTCCGGGCAGCCCGGACGACCAGAGCCGGGTGCTGCAACGTGCGCTCGACGAGACGGCTCGTACGCGGACGCCGCTCGCCATTGCGCCCGGCACCTACCGCATCGGAAATGTGAAGCTTGCGTCCGGCGCGCAGCTGGTCGGTGTGCGCGGCGCAACCAAGTTCACCTTGAGCGACGGCCCATCGCTGCTGTCAGCCCAGGGCGCCGATCACGTGACGCTGTCGGGCCTGGTGTTCGATGGCTTGAAGCGTCCGCTGCCCGAGCGGCGCGGGCTCATTCATGTGGATAATGCCCACGCTCTGAAGATCGTGGATTGCGAGATTGCCGGCGCCGGCGGCATCGGCCTCCGCTGTGTCGCGGTCGACGGCGAGGTAAGCGGTACAACGCTCACCGACATCGCCGACGTCGCCATCCATTCGTTCGACGCCCGCGGGCTCCTGATCGCCCGCAACACGATCAAGGGCGCCGGCAACAATGGCATCCAGATCTGGCGCAGCCAAACCGGCGACGACGGCACCATGGTGGTCGACAATCGCATCGAGGCGATCGGCAACCGTTCCGCCGGCTCCGGCCAGTACGGCAATGCGGTGAACGTGTTTCGCGCCGCCAATGTCATCGTGCGCGGCAACCGCATGCGCAATTGCGCGTTTTCTGCCGTGCGCGGCAACGCCGCTTCCAACATTCAGGTCGAAGGCAACAGCATCGGCGACACACGCGAGGTCGCCATCTATTGCGAATTCGGCTTCGAGGGCGCGCTGATCGCCAACAACACGGTCGATGGCGCTGCCATCGGCGTTGTGGTGACCAATTTCAACGAAGGCGGGCGGCTCGCGGTCGTGCAAGGCAATATCGTCCGCAATCTGCTTCCCAAGCGCCCGGCCGGCACCGATCCCGGCGATGGCGCTGGTATCGGCATTGTGGTCGAAGCCGACACATCGGTTATCGGTAATGTGGTGGAGAATGCGCCCTATGCCGGGATCGTGCTTGGCTTCGGCCAATATCTGCGCGACGTCGCCGCCACCGGCAATGTGGTGCGCAAGGCTGACATCGGCATCGGCGTGTCGGTGGCAGCCGGCGCCGGCGCCGCGCTGATTGCCGACAATGTCATTGCCGATTTCGGGCGCGGCGCCATCGTCGGCATGGACCGGCGGAAGATCGTGACCGGCGACCTGACCAAAGGCGGCGGCGAGCGCTACGCCCATCTCACCATCAGTGGCAACCGCGTGCGCTGACGTTCACGCCCGTACGCGCCGTACGCAGTCGTCCGCCAACATTGCCGGTTTTTAATGCGCCGTTGTGACGCATCGCCACTGTATTGGCGCAATGGCAACTCCATATTCAGCCGTGATCGTAAATCCTCTTGCATCCATGCGCCGCCCCACCCGCAAAGTGCTCCTCGCCATCCTCGTCGTGTTCCTCGCCCCATTGGGGGTTCATGCCGCGCTCTATGCCGGCAAGGAGCATCCGGCGAGCTTCCGCCAGGCCAACTGGTCGAGCGTCGGCATGCTGCCGCCAGCGAGTGCCGATCGCGAAGCGCGGCTTCTCGTCTTCACCGGCCGCACCGGCCGCTGGAAAGGCATTTTCTCGGTCCATAGCTGGGTCGTGTTCAAGCCGGAGGGCGCCAGTGCCTGGAGCCGCTACGATGTGGTCGGCTGGGGCAATCCGGTACGCAGCAATGGCTGGGCGCCGGACAGCCGCTGGTATGGCGACATCCCGCGCGTTCTGGTCGACGTGCGCGGTGCGGAGGCCGCCAGGATGATTCCCAAAGTGCAGGCGGCGATTAACGGCTACAACTACCGCAATGACGGCGATTACCGCGTCTGGCCGGGCCCCAACAGCAACACATTCGTCGCGGCGGTTCTGCGCTCCGTGCCGGAACTCGCCGTCACACTGCCGCCGAATGCGGTCGGCAAGGACTTTCGCGACGGCGCCTATGCCGGACGGACCGACAGCGGCACCGGGATCGAGGCCTCGCTCTACGGCCTTCTTGGTATCAAGTTCGGCTGGGTCGAAGGCGTGGAATTGAATTTCCTCGGGCTGGTTGCCGGTTTTGATTTGCGCCATCCAGCCGTCAAGCTGCCAGGCTTCGGTCGCATCGGCATGGCCGACGGCACCGCTATCGCCGCGCCGGCCTCCGTGAACTGATCCGGCGCGCTGCAGCCTCCCCTTGTCACGCGAAATTGTGCGATGGCATGTCGCCGCCACGTGACGCGCAGGCGCGGCCGTGCGACTTTCCGCCCATGCGCGACCCGCGGCCATTGCTCGAACAGATTGCCTTTCCGCCGATCAGGCGCCGGCGCCTCGACACGTTGCAGGTGAATGTCGGCTATCGCTGCAATCAGACTTGCGTGCATTGCCACGTTGACGCCAGCCCGCATCGCAGCGAGGAAATGTCCGGCGAGGTCGTCGATGTGGTGCTCGCATTCCTGGAACGGCAGAATGTCGCCGTCCTCGACATCACCGGCGGCGCGCCCGAGCTGCATCCGCAATTCGGCCGGCTGGTCACCGCCGCGCGCGCCATTGGCGTCCGGGTGATGGACCGCTGCAATCTCACGATCTTCGAAGTGGCGGGCCAGGAGCGCTTGCCCGAATTTCTCGCCGCCGAGCAGGTCGAGATCGTGGCGTCGATGCCGTGCTATCAGGAGGACAATGTCGACCGCCAGCGCGGCAAGGGCGTGTTCGACAGCTCGATCCGTGGCCTGCAACAGCTCAACGCGCTCGGCTACGGGCGCGACGGCGGCGATCTCGTGCTCAACCTTGTCTACAATCCGCAAGGGCCGGCGCTGCCGCCACCACAGGATCAGCTCGAGGCCGACTACAAGCGCATCCTGGGTGAGCGTTACGGTATCGTCTTCAATCGCCTGTTCACGCTCACCAACATGCCGATCAAGCGCTTCGGCGCTATGCTGATGGTGAAGGGGGAGTTCGATCGCTACCTCGGTCTGCTGCGGGACAATCATGCGGACGCCAATCTGGCGCAGGTGATGTGCCGCGATCTAATCTCGGTCGACTGGCGCGGCTTTATCTACGACTGCGATTTCAACCAGATGCTCGACCTGCCGCTGGTCCATGACGGCCGCGGGCGCGTGCATTTGGCCGACCTGCTCACCGCCGACCTGGAAGGCTTGCCGATCCGGGTCGCCGGCCATTGCTACGGCTGTACCGCCGGCCAGGGTTCTTCCTGCGGCGGCGCGCTGAAGGAAGCGGCGGAATAGTGCTAGCTTCCCCCTTTGGGGAAGAATAGCTGCATGGCCCGCCTGTCCATCATCATGCCCGTGCTCAATGAAGGCGAAGGCATCGCCGGCACCCTCGATGCGCTGGCCGACCTGCGCGCGCTTGGCGCGGAGATCGTGGTGGTGGATGGCGGCAGCCACGACGCCACCATCCAGCGGGCGCGCCTGCGCGCCGATCGCGTAGTTCCCGCACTGCGCGGGCGCGCCTTGCAGATGAATGCCGGGGCGGAAAAGGCCTCCGGCGACGTATTTTTATTTTTGCACGCCGATACGCGGCTGCCGCGCGAGGCCGATCATTTCGTCCTCGACGGCCTGCAACGCTCCGGCGCCGATTGGGGCCGCTTCGATGTCACCATCGAAGGCAGCTCACCGCTGCTTCCGCTCGTGGCGTGGTTCATGAACCTGCGCTCGCGGTTGAGCGGCATCGCCACCGGCGACCAGGCGATCTTCGTCAAGCGTGAGACCTTTCAGGCGGTGGGCGGCTTTCCGGCGATCGCCTTGATGGAAGACATTGCGCTGTCCAAGCGTCTCAAGCGCGCCGGCCGCCCGCTTTGTCTGCGCCAGCGCGTGACGACATCCGGCCGTCGCTGGGAACGGCATGGCGTGGTGCGGACCATTTTTCTGATGTGGCTGCTGCGGCTGGCTTTTTTCCTTGGTGCGGATCCGGCTGCGCTGGCGCGGCGGTATGGTTATGGCAGCGCAAGAGACTGAGCCGGTTGCCATTGCCGTTCTGGCAAGGGCGCCGGTCCCCGGCTTTGCCAAGACGCGGCTGCTATCCGTCTTGGGGCAACATGGCGCTGCGGCGTTGCAGGCGCGGTTGATCGGGCGGGCGAGCGAGACTGCGCTCGCCGCCGGCACCGGGCCGGTGACGCTTTGGGTGACGCCCGATCAAACCCACGAGATTTTTCAGACCATCCATAGGCGCGCCGGCATAGCGCTCAACCGCCAGCCCGGTGGCGATCTCGGCGCGCGCATGCTGGCGGCGATCGCGGCGGCGAACGGCCCGGTCCTGGTCATCGGCACCGACTGCCCGGCTTTGACCGCCGAGCATTTGCGGCTCGCCGCCGACATTCTGCGCGGCGGCACGGATGTGGTCGTGTTTCCCGCCGAAGACGGCGGCTATGTGCTGATCGGCATGCGAAAGCCCGAACCGAGCCTATTCGCAGACATGTCCTGGAGCACAGCCGGTGTGATGGCGGAAACCCGGCGCCGTCTGAAGGAACGCGGTCTCTCTTGGCACGAGCCGGTCACGCTTTGGGACGTGGACGAACCCGCCGACCTGGAGCGGCTGCGCGCCAGCGGCCTGCACGATCTGATTCCAGACAAGAGCTGACGGGTGTTTCAAGCGAGCCGGATCGACGCCAGGCCCGCCACGATCAGCAATGCCGCCAGGATGCGATCGTTGCGCAGCGGCTCTTTGAGGAAGATCACCGCAATGACGGTGCCGAACAACACACTGGTTTCCCGCAAGGCTGCGACGATCGCAATCGGCGCCACCGTCATCGCCCAGATCGCGGTCCCATAGGAGCCGAGCTGCAACGCGCCGCCCGCCAACCCGATGCGCCAATGGCGCGGCATCGTCGAGACCATGCCGCTGCCGCGCCGCGCCACCGCATAGATCGCCATCACCGGAGCCATGCCGACGAACAAAATGGCGGAATAGGCATGGGCGTTGCCGGCGATGCGCGCGCCGACGCCGTCGACCACCGAATAGGCGCAGATGGTCACCGCGGTGAACAGCGCAAATCCGACCGCCCGCCGGTCCAGCCGCACCAGATCGCGGCCGCCGCGCAGCGAGAGAAGGAACACGCCAGCGACCAGCAGCACGATGCCGAACCAGCCGAAGGCGCCCAGCCGCTCCTCGACAAACAGAGTTGTCACCACCGCGGTCATCAGCGGCGCAGATCCGCGCGCGATCGGATAGACCTGACCCATGTCGCCGGCCTGGTAGCTTTCGATCAGGGCTGCGAAATAAATGAGATGAATCACCACCGAGGCAATCACCCAGGGCCAGGCTGCGGCATTCGGCAGGCCGACAAACGGCACGAAGAAAAGCGCAACAATACCGGCGCCGGCCGAGATCAGCGCGGTGGTGAACATCGGATCGCCGCCCTTGATGGCGGCGTTCCAGCCAGCATGGCAGGCGGCGGCGAGCAGCACGGCGGTGAAGACGAAAGTGTCCACGTTCCCCTCTTCGTCATGGCCGGGCATAGCCCGTCGAAGACGGGCGTACACGCCCTGGTGTCCCAGCCATCCACGTCTTTATCTCATCACGTCTCAAAGGCGTGGATGCCCGGCATCGCAGACAAGTTTACGCAGTCTGCGCAAGCTTGACTGCGTGCCGGGCATGACGGGGTGGTCATATGCACCTGCCGCGATTGCCTTTAGAACGGATAATGCTGCGGTCCGTTGGCGATGGTGATCCATCGCAATTCAGTGAACGCGTCGATCGCCGCCTTGCCGCCGAACCGGCCGTAACCCGACGACTTGGTGCCGCCGAACGGCATCTGTGGCTCATCATGCACGGTCGATGAGTTGATATGACAGATGCCGGACTGAATGCGTTTGGCGACCTCGAGCGCGCGTGCCACGTCGCGGCTGAAGACCGCCGCGGCGAGCCCATAGTCGGTGTCATTGGCGAGCCGGATGGCGTCCTCCTGATCCTTCGCGTGCAACACGATGGCGACCGGGCCGAAAGACTCCTCTGAATAGATGCGCATGGATGGCGTGACCTGGTCGAGGATCGTGGCGGTCATCACCGTGCCGTTGAACTCGCCGCCGGTGACCAGCCGCGCGCCTTTGGCCAGCGCCTCGTCGATCAACGCGCGCACCCGGTTCGCCGCCTCCTGATTGACCAGGGAGCCGAGGACCACGTCCCCCTTGCGCGGATCGCCGGCGCGCAACGAACGCGCCTTGGCGGCGAATTTCTCGAGAAATGCGTCTGCAATGGTCTCGTCGACCAAGATGCGCTCGGTCGACATGCAGATCTGGCCCTGATTGAGGAAGGCGCCGAAAGCCGCCGCCTTCACCGCCTCGTCGAGATCGGCGTCGTCGAGCACGAGCATCGCGGCCTTGCCGCCGAGTTCGAGCAGGATCGGCTTGAGATAGCGCGCCGCGGTCTCCGCAACCAGGCGGCCGATGCGCGTCGAGCCGGTGAAGTTGATGCGGCGCACGGCGGGATGCGCCAGCAGCGTCTCGACCACCTTGCCGGCATCCTCCGGCGCGTTGGTGACCACATTGACCACGCCGTGCGGGAAGCCGGCGTCGCGCAGCGCGGTTCCGATCAGCCGATGGGTGGCAGGCGACAATTCGGACGCCTTCAGGATCACGGTATTGCCGCAGGCGAGCGGCATGGCCACCGCCCGTATCCCGAGGATGACCGGCGCGTTCCAGGGGGCGATGCCGAGCACAACTCCCGCCGGCTGGCGCATGGTCATCGCCAAAGTGCCGGGGCGGTCGGATGGGATCACCTCGCCGGTGACCTGCGTGGTCATCGACGCGGCCTCCCGCAGCATAGCGGCGCCGAGGCGGACGTTGAATTCGCACCAGGGCGGGCTCGCGCCGACCTCTGCGATCATCGCTTCCGCGAAATCCTCAGCCCGCGACTGCACGATGTCGGCGGCGGCCAAAAGCAGCGCACGCCGCTCACTTGGTCCGGTCGTCGACCAGGAGGCAAAGGCGCGGGAGGCGCTTTCGGCGGCCGCAATGGCGTCGGCGATGGTCGCGGCGGCGGCTTGCGTCGCCACCTCGCCGGTCAGGGGATCGATCCGTTCAAAGGTGCGGCCGTCCGCGGCCGCGGATTCGCGGTCGCCAATCATCAGACTGACACGCAACATGACTGGTTCCCCTGGATGCCCCCTATCCTGCTACAAACCAGACCGCATGTCGCGCCAATCGGCACGCCATGCAGCGAATGAGTTAACGATCACGGGTCGGCGGCGGATTAGGCGGCGCGTTGCTCGGGGATCGCGGTGGTTTCCGCGTTGTCGCGGGCCAACATCTGCTCGGCCGGCCGCGGGGCGATCCTGGCCCAAGTCTCGGTCACGTCCATGACGTCGCGCATCACCAGCACAAACTCGTCTTCGCCGTAATAATGCTGCCAGCGGCCGCTGCGGTAGAGCTCGACGAAATAGTCGCGCCGCCGCTCCGCAAGATCGCGCCATTTCCGGGCGATGTTGTCGAACTGGCGAAAGGCATGCCGTTCGGACATGAAAGAGCCGTTGCAGGCCGTAGAATCTCGTATTTGATCGTCCAGGTCGCGCCGTTACGACGCAACGGCAGAGTGCGTTCGCATGCGAGTTGTGCACACATTCCACATCATCATACCGACATTCGGATCATGCGACGTTGAGTGCGCCGCGCCGCCGCTCAAAGAAAACCCGCCCGGCGGGGGGACCGGGCGGGTCGTTATGATCGGCGCGGGGGCATCGGGGGAGCGTCAAGCGCCGATCGAAAACCTGGGCGGTAAAGCCGCGCCTTCATAGGTCGCACCAGACCGGCGGTAGGTTCAAAGCGGCTGGAAAAGTCTTGCTGCCCTCGTCCGGCTTACCGAGCCCCGGCTGCCGGAACGACTTGAGCGGGAACTACTTGAGCGGGAACTACTTGGGCGGCGGCGGGGGCTGGCGGCTCGCTCGCCAGGACTGCTTGGTAAGCATCGACCAGGCCGGCGCCGAACTGGCTATCCGTCCCCTCTGGCCCGAGGTCGCGCGCCGTCGCGATCAGGATGCGGCGCACGGCGTCGGGATCGAGATCCGGCCGGCGTTCGAGCAGCAAAGCCACCGCACCGCTCACTTCGGCCGCCGCGAATGAGGTACCCGACGTCACCTGATAAGTCCCGTCCAGCGCCGGCAGCAGCAGATCGACGCCCGGCGCGGCGACCGCAATGTGGCGGCCGCGATTGGCATTCGCGAACAGCTTGTCGTCGGCATCGGTGGCGGTGACTGCGATCACGTTGGGATCGGCGGCGGGATAGAGCGGAGCGGATCTCGGTCCGGCATTGCCGGCGGCCGCGATCAGTACGATTCCTTTGGCGCGTGCGGCGGCGAGACTGCGCGCGATCACCGGATCCTTCGGGCCGGCAAAGCTCATATTGATGATACGCGCGCCATTGGAGGCCGCCCAATCGAGTCCCTTGAGGATGTTGAACGTGGTCCCCTCACTGCCGCCGAACGCCCGCACCGCCAGAATCTGCGCCGCCGGCGCCGCGCCCGTCAGCTTGGCGCGCGCCGCCATGGCGCCGGCAATGCCGGTGCCGTGCGCATGCGCTTTGTCGTCGGTGCCGAGCGCATCGAAGCGGCCGGCGATCACTCCCGCCAATTCAGGATGGCCGGCATCGATTCCGGAATCGACCACAGCGATCAGGATGCGCTCGCCCGTGGCCAGCGCATGGGCCTGCGGAAGGCGAAGTTTTGCGGGGGCATATTGGTCGCCGCCGGCGCCGGCGGTCTGTTGCGCCTCCTGCTGTAGCACGGCCCAATAGTTCGGCTGCGTTGCCAGCACGACCTGCTCGGTCTCGACCCCGCGAATGACGGTCGGTACCGAGCGCCGGTCGGTAATCCGCAGCCGCAGCAGCGTGGTACCGGTGAGCTGGAAAGCCACGGATTCCAGCCGCGTCAGCCGATGGCGGCGGGCCAGCGCGTCGGCCGCCTGCAGCGACAACAGCGAACCGACCTCGATCAGTATCTCGTTGGGGACATAACGTCGTTCATTGGCCGGCGGCACGCCGCTACCGCTGCGGCGCGCGGGTTGCGCCTGCCGGATGGTGGGCGGCGCACCGCCGCCACCGCCAAACGATGGCGGCTGGGCTGTTCCGATCCCCGGCCCAACCGGACCGACGGGCACGCCGACGACGATGCCTGGCCCGATCGGAAAGCGCGGCCCGCGCGGGGGACGGTTACCGTCCTTGCCGGGATTGCGTCCGCCATCGGTCGTTTGGCTGCCCTTCGGCTTGCCCGGCTTTTTCGGTCTGCTCGGTTTGGTGGGTTCGTTGGGACCGCTGATTGCGATGTCTTTGAGGCGCATCCCAGGAATAAACGGTTGGCGAGTGGCGTTGCTTCCGGCGGCCGGAAAGGTGGCGCGATATGACGAGTTACGATTGCTCTGCGCATTCGCCTCGTTTAGCGCCGCCAATAGGAGCGGCGCGACCGCGAGCCCCATCACCGGCAGCAGGATTTTTATCGAAAGCCGCAGGCCAAAGCGCATGACGTCGCCTCCAAGCCCGGGACTACTGCACCACCGCGATGAGCTCCACGATCTTCGATTGGTCCTGCATCCGCTTGAAGATCTTGGCGATCTCTTCCTTGGGCAGTCCGGTGACCGCCAGGCGGATTGTGTACAGACCGCGCTTCGGACCATCGACGAGGCTGGCCTTGTTGGCCTCGAGGAACGCGCTGATCTCCACCGCGGTCGCTTGCGGGGCAAAGCGGACCGTGGCGAACGAGCCATCGGTCGTCGGGATGTTCGCCACTTGATAACCAGTCGAGCCGAACTGGTCGACCATGACACTGCCGATCACCGCCGCCTGGACGAGCAGCACGATCGCGGCCGCGGTCGCCGAATAGGCCAGCGTGCGCGGCGCAAAGCCCGCCAGGAATTCCGCGATGCGGCCGCTCAGATTGAAGGACGGCCGGCGGCGTGGGGCTTTTTCGGCCTCGATCGCGGCGAACAGTTTCTGCATCGCGCGCGCCGACGGCGCGCCCAGGGTCTCGTTGAGCAGGATGGTCTCGCCCAGTTCCTCGCGGACCAGGTCGTAGCGCTGCGCCAGTTCGCGATCGCCGGCCAGCGCGGCCTCGACGCGCTCGGCGTCACGGCGGTTGAGCGTTCCGGCCGCATGCCACGGCAGGAGGGCCTCGATGTTGTCCTCGATGTCTTGGCGCTCGTGCGCTTCGTTGTTCATCGTGTTCATGGCCAACCTCTTTCTATGCCTTCCGCCTTGAGCAACTCGCCTAATTTCTTTCGTCCGTAGAACATTCGCGTCTTCACGGTGTTTTCGGGGATCCCCACGATCTCTGCGACCTCTTCGATCGATTTCTCGTGGTAGTAGACGAGATCGATGATCTCCCGATGTTCCGCCGAAAGTCCCGTCAGGCACTTCCGGATGAGCGCGCTCTTGTCCTTCTTCTCCAGGGCAACCTCGGGATCGTCCGATGGATCTTCGATCGCAGCTGCCGTTTCCTCATCCAACTCTTGCTCCGGGCGACGCCGCAGGGCCGAGAGAGCCTTGAACCGCGCAATCGACAACAACCAGGTCGATACAGCGGAGCGCCCTTCGAACCGATCAGCCTGGCGCCACACATCCAGGAACACGTCGCTGATCAGGTCCTCTGCCGTCGTCTCGTTCCGCACCAGACGCAACACGAACCGGTAAACCCGCACATGGTGCCGTGCGAACAGCACCTGCATGGCAAGCCTGTCACCGGTTGCGATACGTCCGATCAGCACTTCGTCTGACGTGGCTTGCATCGCGCCCTGATGGTCGGCTCGAAGGTTAGTCGTTTGGACGGGCGACTGGGTTCAATCGCCAGGGAATGACCATAAAACGCTTGCCGAACTGCTGACCACCAGAAAAATATATAATTAAATCATAGGCTTATGAGTTCCGTGAGAAGCCACCGGCGCGGCCTTAAGTCCCGACTCGCAGCGGGGCATGCAGCTTGCGCAGGGCGGCCACCACCGAGAGCGCCGTGATGCGCCCGGTGCGGGGGTTTTCCGAAGGGATATTCTCGATGGTCAAAGTGAACCGGGCGGAATCGGCATCGACCGCAATAGTGTGGCAATTGCGCTCGACCGCTGGGTCGGCCCAGATCTCCACGGTGGTGCGATCCGCGCCGATGCCGGCCAGCGACAGCGCCGCCGCCACATTGACATTGGCGGGAAATCCCGCCGCCGCTTCGCGCGCGGTGCCGCTGAAGACCCGCTTGGCCTTGCTCAGACCCTCGACCGAAATCTTGTTGGCCAGGAGATAAGGTGCCCCAGTCAGACCTCGCGGCGGCTTGCGCGTGGTCATATGCACGGAATGAATGTGGCCCTCGGCCGCGGCCGACACTGCATCGAGACCGAGCAGCGCCCCGGTCGGCACCACGATCTGGCCGCCATGCGATTTGGCGAGCGCGATCAGCTCCGGCTGTTCCAGCAAGGCGCCGGCGCTCAGCACCATCACGCTCCTGCCGGCTTCCAGCATCGGCCGGCACACGCGTTCGAGCACGGCGGCCGGCGCACATTCGATCGCGAGATCGGCATGGGCAGGAAATTCCCCGGGCTCGACCAAGGGGCAGCGGATGCCTTCGGCGGTGAGCCAGGCCTGCGCCTTGCTGCGGTCGCGCGCCGCGGCGCAGGCCAGCGTGAGACCCGGCAGGCCGTCGTTGAGCCGGCGGACCAGCACCCGGCCGATGGCACCAAGGCCGGCAATCGCGACACGAGTCATGGCGAAAAAGTGCTCCCCAGCCCAGGCAGGATTCCGTTGGCGCACCGCAGCGGTAGTCGAACACGCTCCTGTGTCCGTACGCCATCTTGACCGGCACCCCGGGGAGCGCAAGGCTGGCGCAAAGTCAAGGAGGACTATTATGTCCGGAAAGCTGTTGAGCGCCGTCTTCGGCGCATCGCTTGCATTCACCGGCACGGCGCTGGCGCAGAATTATCCGAACCGGCCGCTCACGATGATCGTTCCGTTCGCCGCCGGCGGTCCGCAGGACACCATCAGCCGGATCGTCGGGCAGCGCCTGGGCGAAATTCTGAAGCAGCAGATCATCATTGAAAATATCGGCGGCGCCGGCGGCGGAACCGGATCGAAGCGCGTGGCGGACGCCGCCCCGGATGGCTACACGTTCGGGATCGGCAGCGTCGGCACCCATGCACAGAGCCAGACCCTCTACAAGAAGCCGATGTACAATGCCGCCACCGACTTCACCCCGGTGGCGCTGATTGCGGAAACACCGATCGCGCTGACGGTTCGCAAGGATCTGCCGGCGAACAATTTCAAGGAATTCGTCGAATACGCCAAGGCGAACCACGACAAGATGCAGTTCGGTTCGGCCGGCGCGGGCTCCGCCACCCATCTCGGCTGCGTGGTGCTCAACTCCGTGCTCAAGATCAAGCCCACCCACGTGCCTTATCGCGGCACCGGCCCGGCCATGCAGGATTTGCAGGGCGGCCGCATCGACTATCTGTGCGAGATCATCAACACCGCCAAGCCGCATATCGAAGCCGGCGCCATCAAGGGCCTGGCGATCATGACCAAGGAACGATCGCCGGTGCTGCCGGACCTGCCGACGGCACTGGAACAGGGCACGCCCAATCTGGAAGCCTATACCTGGAGCGCGGCCTTCTTCCCCAAAGGCGTGCCGGACGAAATCGTGAAACGGCTCAACGCGGCGATCGTTGAAACGCTGGACACGCCTTCCGTGCGGGACCGCCTGCTCGGCAGCGGCGCACAGATCGTGTCGAAGAACCGCATGACGCCGCAATATCTCGCCCAGTTCGTCAAGGACGAGATCGTGAAATGGGCGGCGCCGATCAAGGCGAGCGGAGCGACCGCGGACTGACGGTCGTCCAAGCATCCCATCGCGTTCACGTCATTCCAGCAGCCGCAAAGCGACTGTCCGGAATGCCGCTGTATCGATTTACCCTCATTCCAGCTCGATCTGGCCGTCGATATCCAGCGCGAAGGCCAGCGGGCCAATCGACACGGTGGCCTTGGCTGGCAATTTTTCATTGCCCTTGAGGCGGCCCTTGGCCACCGCCTCACGCACCGCCTTTTCGATCTCACGCTGGGCGGTGACGCCGAGTGTCTTGAGGAATTTGCGGATGCTGGTGTTGAAGACGTCTTCGTTCATGATCGACCTCGCTAGTGCCGCCGATTTGAAGTTCCTGCACCACTTGCCGCAATCTCGTTCAGGAACTTCAAATCGAAAAGCGGCACTAGAATCATAGACTTGCTAGTGCCCCTTTGCTTCCGAAGTTCGTGTCAGAGGTTGCTGCGATGTATCACGAACTTCGGAAGCGGGGTACTGGTGTCCCGAATCCGAAGTTCGCACATCCCCGCGGCGAGCACTGTTGCGAACTCTGGATTCAAAAGGACACTAGCAATCATAGCTTGCTAGTGTGGCTTTGGTTTAGAAGTTCCCTCCCGACCCGGCCGCAAGGAATGGGGAACTTCTGAACCGCCACACTAGGGCCTGACACCGCCGGCTGCTTTCCAGCCCCGGTTCGCCCAACAATTCCCCAATTCAGCCAAGCTGAGGCCATGACCGTAAGTGCCCAATGCGCCTCCGCAAGCATGGGGAGGATGCCATGGCGACGATTCGTATTCTGCTGACCACGGCAGTGAGCGTTGCGATGCTCGCCGGACTGGCCTTGGCGGCCCCGGTCCAAGCGTGCGACAGCAGATCCGACCCGGACTGCGCACCGGCCGAGTCGGCCGCGACCAACTCGCCGCAGCAGATTGCGCCACCGCAGCGGCAGACGCGCCGGGTGCAAAAGGCGCGCAAGTCGCAGCGTGCCGCACAGCGGTCCGGTACGAGCGCCATCATGGGTGGTGAAAGCAGCATCGCTTTGATCGCGCGCCTGCCCTGGTGGCGGGCGGATCAGCCGCACCTGCTTTTTGCCCGGATGAACAGCGAAGTGGAGAGCCAGGTGCTGGTCGCCGCCGATGCCTGGCTTGTCACTTTTGCCTCCACCAATGTCGCCGCTGGTAAAGGCGACCGCATCGAGCTCGCCTCGACCGACGGCCTCAACGACGTGGCGCTCAACGACTTGGCGCTCAACGACTTGGCGCTTGCTACCGATCAGGCGACCATCGTCGATTCCGGCGAGCTCAATGAGATCGATTTGACCGCGACGCAGGCACCAGCTGGTCCGGATCAATCATGGCTCCACACCCTGCTTGCGCTGCTGGGCGGCGCCTTGGCGGCGGCCTCGACCGCGCGCATCTTCCTGGTCTGAGCGGCCCCACCCTGTCGCGCTTGCGGGCCCAATCCCGAGCGGTGACTGCAGGTCAGGGGCGCCGGCGCCGGACCATAGGCCGTCGGTCAGGTCGCTGGCTGCAAATTTCCCCGGATGGTAGATCGCCGTAAGAAATAGACTGAATTATCGCACCATAGAAAAATAATTTTCTTTTTTAACCTAAGTTATTGCGCCAACAGAAAAAATTATTCTATTTAGCGTATTCAATCTTCGGCACCAGAGCATGCTCATGTCCCCAATGCCAGCCGCTCGACGACGACCACCGGCTTGGTCGCTGGACGCCCTCGGCGTGCTCACCGCCGCCGCGGTGCTGATCGGGATCGTGCTCTACACCCTGCCCTACGCACCGTGGTGAGCGTGCACTTTTCCGGCAATTTGCGACGACAACGACAATGATCAAAATGCCGATCCCCAAAACCGCTCCGTTCGCTGACGAGGAAATCGACGTGCTCAACCGGGTCGTCGGCGCCGCCAGCGCCACGCAGCGCGCCTGGCTGACGGGCTTTCTTGCCGGACTGGAAGCGTCCAGCGCACCGCAGCAGCCGGCCGCCGAAGCGCGCCCGGCCGAGCCGTTGACCATCGTCTATGCCACCGAGTCCGGCAATTCCGAGAAGCTCGCCGCCGATCTCGGCAAGATGGCGCGCAAGAACGGCCTGAAGCCCACCCTGATCGACATCGCGGATCTCGACGTCACCACGCTCGCGGGCGTGCGGCGCTTGGTGGTGATCGCCGCCACCTGGGGCGAAGGCGATCCGCCCGGGCGGGCGATACGCGCCTATGGCGACCTGATGGGCGACGCCGCGCCTCGGCTCGACGGCGTCGAGTTTGGCGTGCTCGCGCTCGGCGACACCGCCTATGCCGAATTCTGCGCCATCGGAAAAAACATCGACGAGCGGCTGGCGGCGCTCGGCGGCAAGCGGGTGGTCGATCGCGTCGATTGCGATCTCGACTTTGCCGAGCCGGCGGGGAAATGGATCGAGCAGGCGGTCAAGACCCTAGCGCCCGCGGACGCGGCGCGCGGCACGGTGATATCGGTCGATTTCGGCGCCAAGCCGGCGAGCGCAGGCGATCTGGCGGTGGTCGAGGCGGAGATCATCGAGCACGTCAATCTCAACTCCTCGCGCTCCAACAAGCAAACCATCCATCTCGAGCTTGCGTTTGACGGCGCAGCGCCGGCGTATAAGCCCGGCGACTCACTTGATATCTATCCCGAGAACGATCCCGACTATGTCGAGGCGGTGCTGAAGGTCGCCGGACTTGCATCCGACAACGGCCTGCGCCGCGAGCTGACCAAGAGCCGCGACATCACCACGCTGTCGCTGAAAGCTGTCGAGAGCTATGCGGCCTCGACCGGCCACCAATACGTCAAGCAGCTCCTTGAGTCCGGCAACGCCAAAAGCTGGATCGCTGGCCGGCAGCTGATCGATCTTTTGGAGCATTTCCCGATCGCATTGTCGGCCGAACAACTGCGTGCGGTGACGCGGACGCTGGCGCCGCGCGCCTATTCGATCGCCTCCTCCCGGCGCGAAGTAGGCGAGGAGGCGCATCTGCTGATCTCCGCCGTCCGCTATGAAACCCATGGGCGCGCACGCAAAGGTGTCGCATCGAACTTTGTCGCCGAGCGACTGAAGCAAGGCAACAAGCTGCGCGTGAGGGTCAAGCCCAACAAGCATTTCGCCCTGCCCGCGCCCGACCGCGACATCATCATGGTGGGGCCCGGTACCGGCGTGGCACCGTTCCGCGCTTTCGTGCAGGAGCGCCGCGCCACCGAGGCGACCGGCAAGAGCTGGCTGTTTTTCGGCGACCGCCAGTTCACCCACGATTTCCTCTACCAGCTCGAATGGCAGGACGCGCTCAAGGACGGCTCGCTCAGCCGCATGGACGTGGCGTTCTCGCGCGACACGCCGGAGAAAGTCTACGTCCAGCACCGGATGTGGGAGCGCCGCCGCGATCTGGTGGACTGGTTGGACAGCGGCGCCACGTTCTTTGTCTGCGGCGACATGAACGCGATGGCGAAAGACGTCCGTACCATGCTGGTGCGCGCCTATGCCGACGTGAAGGCGCTGGCGCCGGACGCCGCCGAGGAGGCGGTCCGTGCGCTCGATCGCGAGCACCGCTATCTGCAGGACGTGTATTGACGTGGACTCGTCATTCCGGGACGGCCCGCAGGGCCGGACCCGGAATCCATAACCATTGCCGGGGATTGTGGCTTCCGGGCTCCCTCGCTTCGCACCCAAGTCGGCTATAGTCGACCTGGGCAATATGAAACCAATCTCGGATAAATCCGAGATTGGTGACCCCGGAATGACAAGAAAAAGCATTCGATGACCAAAGAACTGTCCCGCAACGAACGCATCAAGGAAGCCAGCGCCTATCTGCGCGGTACGCTGGCCGAGGGTCTGCGCGAGGAAATCACCGGCGGCATCATCGAAGACGACCAGCAGCTGGTGAAGTTTCACGGGATGTATCTACAGGACGACCGCGACCTGCGCGCCGAGCGCGGCCGCAAGAGGATGGAGAAGGCATTCTCCTTCATGATCCGCGTGCGCATTCCCGGCGGCGTCTGCACGCCGCAGCAATGGCTGACTTTGGACAGCATTGGCCGCGACTACGCCAACGACACGCTGCGGATCACGACCCGGCAGACCATCCAATTGCACGGGGTGATCAAATCGAACGTGAAGGCGACCATGGCGCGCATCGACGCGACCTTGCTCACCACCATCGCCGCCTGCGGCGACGTCAACCGCAACGTGATGTGCAATCCCAATCCCCACCAGTCGCGCGCCTATGCGGTGGCGATGGAGACGGCGCGGGCTATCTCCGACCATCTGCTGCCGCGCACGCCGGCCTACCGAGAAATCTGGCTCGACGGCGAGAAGATCGTGGGCGGCGAGGAGGAGAACGTGGTCGAGCCGATCTATGGCAAGACCTATCTGCCGCGGAAATTCAAAGCGGTGGTTGCAGTGCCGCCGTCAAACGACGTCGACGTGTTCGCCCACGATCTTGGCTATATCGCCATTCTCGACGGCGAAGGGGCGCTGGCAGGCTATAACGTCACCGTCGGCGGCGGCATGGGCATGACTCACGGCGAGCCTGAGACCTTCCCGCGCACTGCTGACGTCATGGGCTTCTGCCGGCCCGACCAGGCCGTGGCGGTGGCCGAAGCGGTGGTCACGGTGCAGCGCGACTGGGGCGACCGAGTAGAGCGCAAGCATGCGCGGCTGAAATATACCATCGAGGATCGCGGGCTCGATGCCTTCCGCACCGAGGTCGAGCGCCGCAGCGGCGTCAAGCTCGGCCCGCCGCAGCCATTCACCTTCACCTCGACCGGCGACCGCTTCGGCTGGACCGAAGGTCCCGACGGCAAAGCGCATCTCACTCTGTTCGTGGAAAACGGCCGCGTCCGCGACACCCCGCGTGGCGCGCAGATGATGACGGGCCTGCGCCGCATCGCCGAGATGCATGACGGAGATTTCCGGCTGACGCCTAACCAGAACGTCATCATCGCCAATGTCTCCAAGGATAATCGCAGCAAAATTGAGGCGCTGGTGGCCGAGCATGGCATGCTGGCGCATGCCTCCACCTTGCGGCGCAACGCCATGGCCTGCGTGGCGCTGCCGACCTGCGGGTTGGCACTCGCCGAAAGCGAACGCTATCTACCCGATGTCATCACCGCGCTGGAGCAGCGCATCGCCGCCCATGGGCTCGCCCACGACGAGATCATCATCCGCATGACCGGCTGCCCGAACGGCTGCGCGCGGCCCTACCTCGCCGAGATCGGCTTGGTCGGCAAAGGCCCAGGCCGTTATAATCTTTATCTCGGCGCCGCCTTCGACGGCTCGCGCTTGTCCAAGCTCTATGCCGAGGATCTCGAGCACGATGCGATCGTCAAGACGCTCGATGGATTGTTTGCGGCCTATGCGGCGGAACGCACGGCGGGCGAGCATTTCGGCGACTTCGTGATCCGCGCCGGCTTTGTCGAACGCACCGACAACGGCCGCGATTTCCATGCCAATGCCGGGCCGAAGCGCGTAGTCTGACGGCGGAGAACGCAAGCGATGACCGCCAGAGCCCCCACCGCAATGCAGCCACCGCGCATGGAGCCGCTCGCGCGGTTGCCGGTGTTTCTCGCTTTCGGCGGCAAGCGCGCCCTGGTGGCCGGCGGCACAGCGGGCGCGGCATGGAAGGCCGAGTTGCTTTCTGCGGCAGGCGCCACCGTGGACGTGTTCGCGCCTGAGCCATCGGACGACATGCTGGCGCTCGCGGCAGCGCTGCCGGAAGGCTCGATCACGATTCACCGGCGCGCCTGGCAGCCCTGCGACTTCGCCGGCGCCGCAATCGCAATCGGCGCTTGCGAGGATGACGGCGAGGCGGAAAGATTTTCCGCTGCTGCGCGTGCAGCGGCAGTTCCGGTGAATGTCATCGACAAGCCGGCATTCTGCGATTTTTCCTTTGGCTCCATCGTCAACCGCTCGCCATTGGTGATCGGCGTTTCGACCGACGGCGCCGCCCCGGTTTTCGCCCAGGCCATTCGCGCCAGGATCGAGGCGATGATCCCGCGCGGATTTATGCGCTGGGCTGAGGCGGCGCGGCGCTGGCGCGGTGCCGTCAAGTCGTCGGGCCTTTCCTTCGCCGGCCGGCGAAAGTTCTGGCAGAACTTTACTGCCTACGCGCTGGTGCGTCCCGAGAACGAACCGGCGCAAGCGGATTTCGACACACTGATGGCGAGCACGCGTGCGGAAGGCGCCGCGACCGAGCACGGCTCGGTGACACTGGTGGGCGCCGGTCCCGGCGATCCTGAACTGCTGACGCTGCGCGCGGTGCGCGCCTTGCAATCGGCCGACGTGATCCTGATCGACGATCTGGTGGCGCCCGGCATCCTCGATTTCGCCCGCCGCGAAGCGCGCAAGATGTTGGTAGGCAAGACCGGCTTTGCGCCCTCATGCAAGCAGGAAGAGATCAATGCGCTGATGATCGCGCTGGCCAAATCCGGCAAGCGCGTGGTGCGGCTCAAGGGCGGCGATCCCATGATCTTCGCGCGCGCGGGCGAAGAGATCGCAGCCTGCCGCGCCGCCGGCATTGCGGTCGAGGTGGTGCCCGGCATCAGCGCGGCGCAAGGGGCTGCCAGCCGGCTCGGCCTGTCGCTGACCCACCGCGAGCTGGCGCGGCGGGTGCAATACATCACCGGTCACGGCGCCAATGGCAGCCTGTCCGCCGACATCGATTGGCAGAGCCTCGCCGACCCTTCGACCACGACCGTGGTTTACATGCCGAAAAAGATTTTGGCCGAGCTGGCCGCCACCGCGATCGCGCGCGGCCTCGCGCCCGCGACTCCCGCAATCGCGGTGGTGGCGGCGACACGGCCGGAAGAGGCCGTGATTGCCGGAACGATCGGCGACATTGCGCAAAGGCTTGCCGACGCCGCGCCCGAGGGGCCGGTGCTGGTCATGATCGGGCGCGCGCTGACTGGAACCGTGCAAGACGCAGCAGTGGACCCCGCCAGCGTCCCGGCGGACCTGCCCGCCGGCCGCGGCCGCCGGTAAGCGCCTATGGCGTCAAGGCGTTCCACCGCTTTGAAGATATCAGGGCATCACTCGGCGGCCTGGGCCGTGCCGCCGTGCGCCTTCGACCAGCCGGCCGGATCATGCATGAATTTCTCGACTTCGGCGAGCTTTGCCGCGTCGAATTTTCCGCTCTGCTTGGCCGCCGCCAGCACGTCCCACCAGGTGGCGAGCGCGTGCAACGTGACGCCTAGATCGCCGAGGATTTTCTTGCTCTCCGGGAAAATGTCATAAAAGAAAATGACGAACACGTGCTCGACCTTCGCGCCGGCCTGACGCAGCGCGTTGCAGAAATTCACTTTGCTGCCGCCGTCGCTGGTCATGTCCTCGACCAGCAACACGCGCTGCCCTTCGGTGAGATGGCCTTCGATCTGCGCGTTGCGCCCAAAACCCTTCGGCTTCTTGCGCACGTATTGCATCGGCAGTTCGAGGCGGTCGGCCATCCAGGCGGCGAACGGGATACCGGCGGTCTCGCCGCCCGCCACCGCGTCCAATTGCTCGAAACCGATTTCGCGCAGCACCGTCGCGGCACCGAAATCGATCAGGTTCCGGCGCACGCGGGGAAACGAGATCAGCCGGCGGCAATCGGTATAGACCGGACTCGCACGCCCGGAAGTGAAGATGAAGGGCTTGTCGCCCATGAAGCGGACCGCCTCCACTTCGAGCAGCATCTTCGCCGTCAGCTCGGCGATCACCTTTTTGTCGGGAAAACCGAGACCAGCCGCCATGCTCGTTCCAATCGCTGTCGGATACCGATGCTGCGGTTAGCACAGCCGTTCCGCTGCTCAAAGCCCATCGAAGGCGGATTGCGCAGGGTCCGGCAGCCGGCTGGGGAAAAAGCGCCGGCGCTGCGGTATTCATCCCCGATGGACTTCACCCGAGACCGGGGATCAGGTCGCGGCCGGCACGGAATTCGATGCTCGAGCCCTTGAATACTCAGCGACCACCGGTATGAGACCTGCATGAATATCTCTAATATAGGCGCTCCTCAATATAGAGCCGCTCTCCTCTGATGGCTGAGCAAGGAATAGTCCATTGGCTAATCAAGACACACCGACTCACTCGGCCGCTGACGCCGGGCCGGGCCACAACAATCCGTTCGCCGACGTGGTCTGGGAGCGCAAGACCAAGCACCGGATATTCGTGCGCGCGCTCGAAGGCACTTATGGCGAACTGATCAAAGATTTGTTCAGCCAGCCGCGCGTCTATCGCACCCGCGATCTGCAATGGAAGGGCGGTCCGCAGACCTACGGCAAGAAGATCATCAACCCGCAGGCCAACCGGGTCACCCAGGCGATCGAGACCCATATCGAGGTCTATGCGCCGGGCGGCCGCAACAGCAAGCACGGCCATATGAACAGCGCGGTGTTCTATGTGCTCAAAGGCAAAGGCCACGACGTGCACGACGGCCGCCGCCACGATTGGGGGCCGGGCGACGCCATGATCGTGGAGAACGCCTGCGTGCACCAGCATTTCAGCGACGAGGACGACGAGGAATGCATCGTGCTGGTCATGAAGGCCAAGCCGCTGTTCCTGTTCATGCACATGCTGTTTCAAAAGGTCTCGGAATTTCCGTCCAAGACCGGCACGCCCAAGCAGCTCGCTTTCGTGCCGCCGGGGGATTTGTAACCGGCGCGCGCTAGAACCAGCGGCCGAACCCGCTGAACGGATGCTGCGCATAGCCGGGCGCGTAGCCGTATTGGTACGGATCGGCGGCGGGCCGGCGCGGTTTGGCTTGAGCAACTGCCTTCGCTTTCGCTTTCGGCTTTGGTTCCACCGATGCCTGCGCGGCTGCGGGCGCAGCGGTTCCGCCCTCCTTGCCATTGGCGGCCGCGGCCGCCAGCACGGAGGCTTGTTCCAGCCAGGCTGCCGGTTCGCCAGACGTCGCCAGCTGCACGGTAAAGGCCTTGGGCGACTGGAAGGCGGCCATGCCGGGGTTTTCCAATTGCAGCGGTTGGAACAGCCAGTACATGAAAAGCGCGAGGACGCCGGCGCCCCCGAGACAGGCCGACAGGCCGATCAACATCGGCAGCTCGGCACTGGGGTATTGGGCGGTCTGGCGCATGCCCGGCAACGCAATCTGGGAGCGATTGTTCCCATTGCCGCCAGGGCCACGCGCAGAGGCACGGAAAGTGATTCGCCTTGGTAAAGAATTGGCTTTTTGTGGGCAGACGGCGCGTCAGGCGCTTAGACCCGGCGGTATACTGGTATTGGCGCCGGCGGATTTGTCAAAGCGCCGGCAGGGTGCCGCCGAACAACAGCCCCGGATAGAGTTCGAAACGCAGGGCCTTAACGAAAACGATCCAGATCGCGGCGGATAGCCCAAGGGCAATGCCGAGCGCGCCCCACCACCGCAATGCCCGCGCCGCAACCAGGAACAGGAAGATGAAAAGGGCGGTCGCGATCAGGGTGCCGAACACCGTGAACAGGGCGAAGAAGCCGACCATCCAAGCGGTCATCACGGCGACGCGGCGGCCCTCGTCCGGCGGCAGCTCTTCGGCGCCCTCCAACAGCGGCGGCTCGGTCACCGGCTTGAGCAGTTCCTGGAATGTCACCCAGGCTTGCAACATCAGCACGATGATGCCGATCATGATCGGGATGCGCCGTCCCTGCAGGTCGTAGCCGGTCGCGGCCCAGACGAAATAGGCGGCGACGGCCAGCAGCATCAGATTGAAGATGAGGCGACCGCTCACGCCCGCCTCCTGGCCATCAAGCGGCGAACGAGAGGCACGAGGAAGACGATCACGATCATCGCGAACAGGGCGAGCGAGACCGGCCGCTTGAAAAAGATCAACGGATCAAGCTCCATCTGCAGCGATTGGGAGAACGCGCGTTCGGCAATCCGGCCCATGACGAAGCCGATCACCAATGTCACGATCGGGAAACCGAAGCGGGTCAATCCGTAGGCCAATACACCCGACGCGATGGCGAGCGCCACGTCCCACAGATTCTCGCGGTCGGCATAAGCGCCAAGCAATGAGATCGCCAAGATGGTCGGCACCAGAAACTTGACGTCGAGGGTGGTCAGCTTGGCCAGCATGTTGGCGCCGGCGAGGCCGACCGTGATGGCGACCACGTTGGCGATCAACAGCCCGAGGATCAACGCCCAGACGATATCCATGTGCTCGGTGATGAACAGCGGTCCCGGATTGAAGCCATGCAGCGTGAGTGCGCCCAACAACAGCGCGGTCGCCGCGCTGCCGGGAATGCCGAAGGCGACCGTCGGCAGCAGCGCCCCGGTATCCTCGTTGGTCGCGGTCATCGCCGCGATCAGCCCCTCGGGATTGCCCTTGCCGAAGGTCTCGGGGTGCTTCGAGGTCTGCATCGCCAGCGTGTAGGACAAGAAGTTGGAGACCGTGCCGCCGACGCCGGGCAGGATGCCGATGATGGAGCCGACCACCGAGCCTTGGATGGTGACGCGGACATGGCGGAACAGCTCGCGGAAGCCCTCGATCGTCCCGCGCCACACCCCCTGCATTTTCACGCCAGCGCGCATAATGGTGCCGCCCGTGACGTAGTAGCCGATCACTTCCCCGACGGCGAATACGCCGACAAAGAACGCCGGCAGGTTGATCCCGTCCCACAGATAATTCGCGCTGCCGAAGCCGAAGCGCAGCACGCCGGTGATCGGATCGTAGCCGATCACCGACAGCAAAATGCCGAGGCCGGCGGTGACGAGACCCTTCAGGGTATTACCGGGCGCGGCGATGGCAACCGTGGCGAGCCCGAACATCAGCAGCATGAAAAATTCCGGCGGCCCGAAGGCATAGACGATGGCGCGCACCATCGGAATGAGCCCGATCAGCACCACCAACCCGAACAGCGCGCCGAACAAAGCCGCGGCCGCGGCCAGGCCGAGCGCTTTCGCTGCCTCGCCGCGGCGCGTCATCGGATAGCCGTCGAAGCAGGACGCGGCGCTGGTCGGCTCGCCCGGAATATTGAACAGGATCGAGGTGACCGCGCCGCCGAACGGCGCGCTGCCCATGATGCCGATGAACAGGTACATGGCGCTGATCGGCGGCAGACCGATGGTGAACGGCAGCAGGATCGACATCGCGGCAAGCGAGGTCAGCCCCGGCAACAGGCCGAAGATCAGGCCCATCAAGCTGCCGCCGGCGATCAGCAGAATGTTTTGCGGCTGGAGCAGTGCTCCAGCCGCAACGAGCAACGGATCGAGCATCGAGGGTTACTGCTTGCGCAGCACCTCCCCGATTTCCGACATATGCTTCTCGATCAGCCGGCTGAAATTGGCGGTCGCTTCGGTGGCCGCCTTCTGGTCGCCGGGATTGGCTTCCTGCTGCGATTTCTCGACCCAGGCCTTGAAGTCCGGATCGTTCATCGCTTTCAGGAACGCCCCCTCAAGAGTCTTGACGACGTCCGGCGGCGTTCCAGGCGGTGCGGCGACCAGGCGCAGGATTTCCCCCACCATATCGAACCCCAGCTCTTTCGCCGTCGGCACGTCCTTAAACGCCGCCATGCGCGTGGCACCCAGTTGAAAGATCGCGGTCAACTCGCCGGATTTCACATAGGGGATGTGCGCCGGACCGGCATTGGTCCAGATGTCGAAATCGCCGCGCAACGATGCCGGGATCATTTCGCCGGTGCCACCGTAGCCGGAGACGAAGCGCATCGGCAGTCCCATGCCGCGCGCCTCAATGATCGAGAACAGCCATTTGGTCGAGCCCGGGCCCTCGATGCCCCAGCTCAGGTCCTTGCGCGCCTTGAGATCGGCAAAGGTCTTGATCGGGGATTTGGCCGAGGCCAGCACCACCCACGGCTCGGTGGCGACGCGTCCGACCCACACGAACTTCTCCAGGTCATAGCCCGCCTTGTCGGCGCTGACCGCCTTCTGATACGGCAACAGGCCCGCCACATCGAGCAGGCCGATTGTGTAGCCGTCCGGCTTGGCGCGATAGAGCGCAATGGCGCCGGTCCGGCCGCCCGCGCCGGTGACGTTTCTCACCTGCACCGTGATGCCCTTCGGCAGATATTTCTGCATCGCAGCCCCGATCTGGCGGCTCCAGGCGTCGAATCCGCCGCCCGCCGCATAAGGCACGATCCAAATAATGTCCTTCTCGGGAAACGCTGCCCGGGCCTCGCCTGTCAGCAGGCCAAGCACCAGAGCGGGCATGGCTGCGAACGCCGCGCACGCTACACGAAGCTTCCTCATTGAATGTCCTTCCCCTGTTTCGCTTTGCTTCCACCGGATCGAGGGTGGTTCACGGTTAGCATTCTAAGGGATTTGAATCGGTTTGGCGAGATGGTATCGGCCGCAACGATCCGTTTGGAGGGACAAAAATCGTCAATACGGAGGGCCCGGGGGCGCTTTTAGGGGCGTCAAGGCGTCGCACGGCCGACAGTACCAGCCGAGGCATCGCCCAAGTCAGACCAAAGCCTTCAATGATGACGATCGCGGCCGTCGCGTTGATGGCCGTGCTCGTGATCGTGCCGCCAGTACCAAGCAAAGTCCTAAACGTGTCATCATGCCCACGGGGGCATTCGATATGACCGGCCCCGAACGGATATCGACCAAGCACGACGATGGAGGTCGGTGATGAACCCTCTCTTTGCCTTCGCCATTGCTGGCCAGCGCTGAAATCGTCCGGCATTGTCTGGGATGACGAGACGCTCGACGCGCACCTCCAGGCCCACGGCAATTCATTCCCGGCAACGCCGTGAGGTTTCCCGGCGCCAAGGATGCGAAGCAGCGCGCCGATTGTCTGGCATACCTCAAGCAGGTGACGCGGCCGGGAGGCCAACTGGCGCAACCGCGGGCGCCGATGGGCGGCGGCGCTGCGCACAAGCTGAAGACGCTGGATGTCGCGAGCCGGGTGCACTCGATCGCCTACTGCCGCGACACCTACAAGGTCACGACGGCGGACAGCAAGACGCGCGACTTCTGCGAGCGCAATCTTTGCTTCAAGACCGATTCAAGTGATGATGGCCCCGAGAAGGGCGCCCCGGCGATCCTGCACGCCGGCGTGATGGGCGCCCGCGCCTCGGTGATTTTCGCGGCCCCGGACGAAATCAGTCGCCTGATCACGCATCAGTGTTGACGCGGCGAGCGGCTCATTTCCGCGACTGACCCACAGCGGAACTTTCGCCTAAGGACTAAAGCATGATCCCGAAAAGTGGACACCGGTTTTCGGAAAAGATCATGCTCAAACAAGAAGCTAGAGCGTGATGGCGATTCAATCTGAAGCCATCACGCTCTAGCACCCCGCTTCCGAAGTTCGTGATACATCGCAGCAACCTCTGACACGAACTTCGGAAGCAAAGGGGCACTAGCAAGTCTATGATTCTAATGCCGCTTTTCGATTTGAAGTTCCTGAGCGAGATTGCGGCAAGTGGTGCAGGAACTTCAAATCGGCGGCACTAGGCAGCGCTTGCAACCACGCTGCGTTCGGCAAGAAAGCCCGCGACCGCGTTGTTGGGCATGGGCTTGCTGAACAGATAGCCCTGCCCCTCATTGCAGCCATCGGCCAGGGCAGCCTGAAGCTGCTCCTTAGTCTCCACGCCCTCAATGATAGTCGTAATATCCAAATTCCGGGCGAGACTTACCACAGCGCGAATGATGGCTTGGCAATCCTTTCGGACCAGCATGTCCTGAACGAACGACCGATCAATCTTGATTTTGTCGAAAGGAAAATTTCGCAGATACGCCAGCGAAGAATACCCTGTGCCGAAATCGTCTAATGAAATGCGAACTCCAATGTCGCGAAGCTGGTGAAGAATTGCCAAGGTATTGGCCTCGTCTTGCAACAGCACCGATTCGGTGATCTCCAGATCGAGACGGCTTGGTGCCAGGCGAGACGACGCGAGAGCGTTCATCACCAGTTGAACAAGATTTCGGCCTTTGAACTGCATTGCTGAAAGATTGACTGCGACTCCGACGGCCTCCGGCCAATTTGCAGCTTGCGAACACGCTGTCCGCAAAATCCATTCACCCAGCGGCAGTATCAGGCCGGTTTCTTCTGCGAGCGGGATAAATTGAATAGGAAAAATCATTCCGCGCTCAGGGTGATTCCACCGCACCAATGCTTCGAAACCGCATACCTTGTTGGTCTTAAGTGACACGATCGGCTGATAATGAAGTTCAAATTCGCCGCCTACGATGGCCTTTCGCAGGTCTGATTCGAGCGAGTGGAGGGCCTGTAGCTGCTTGTCCATTTCGTGTTCAAAAAACCGATAGATTCCGCGGCCCTCACCTTTGGCCAGGTAAAGCGCCATATCGGCATTCTTCAGAAGCTGATCAGGGTCAGACCCGCTATTCGGCGCAACGGCGATTCCGATGCTCGTACCGATGATGATGTGTCGCCCCGCAATGTCGTAAGGCTTGCTGACAAGCTCGACGATACGCGACGCAAGTTGACTGCATTGCTCCGGCCGCTCCACATCTGGCTCAGACGGCTCCACAGATGTCTGAATGACGGCAAACTCATCCCCGCCAATACGGGCCACAAAATCGGGCGCGGGTAGTGCCTCTACCAATCGGCCAGCGACAGCCTTGAGTAGTTCATCGCCGACCGGATGGCCGAACGTATCGTTGACCGTCTTGAACTGGTCGAGATCAAGACAGAGGACCGCGCATCCCCGGCCTGACTGAGCCCCACGAAGTGCGCTCTCAAGATGCTCTCGAAACAGAACACGGTTCGGGAGATTGGTCAGCATGTCGTAGCGCGCGAGGTGCGCGATTTTGGCCTCAGCGCGCCGTCGTTCCGTAATATCTTCGTGCACCGCCACCCAACCGCCCTCCGGCATTGGCCGTTGCGATACGGCGACGACACGACCGTCCATCAGCTCCTGCTCAAAAGCCGACACCTCACGCACAGCCCGTGCGGCGGTTGCCGCGGCGATTTGTTCAGGGTTTGCAATGACGCCGTTTCCTATCGAAGTGCGGTAATTTTCAATCGCTTGGACCGCAGTGCCGGGCTGCGCCAACTCTGGTAACAGATCATACATTTGAACATACATCTTGTTGCATAGAATGAGCTTTTGTTCGACATCGACCATGCACAGGCCGTGGGTCATGTTGTTCAACGCGATGTCGATTTGACGGTTGAGTTGCTTCAACTCAATGTCCCGTGCGATGAGTTGAATGGCGTTGTCTTTGAACACCTCGACGGCGCGTGCCATCTCCCCGACTTCATCGTAATCCTCGCGCGACGGCACCACCGTTGCCGTATCGTTGCCGGCAAGCTTGATCATTGTCCGAGTAATACGGCGCAGCCTGGACAGCACATTGTGCATCGTCGCAAGACCGACTGGGCCAATGAGAACGACGGCTGCCGCGACGCACAGTAAGACCCATAGCATCAGGGAATCCGCGGTTTGGCTCACGACGGCTATGGCTTCCTGCGCTTCCTGCGTGCGCAATTTGCGATAGCTTCCGACCAAAACCTGGATGTCATTGGCAATTCGAGCGTATTGGACGACGCTTTCCGCCGCCTTGTCTTGTGCAAACTCATGAGCAAAGAATGTGACCTGTTCAGCGTCTTCGAACAGCGCCGGAAGGCTTGCCGCAATACGACCTTCTAATCCATCGGAAGTCGAGATGATCTTCTTTGAAGCGATCTCTCTCATCAACTCCGATAGTTTCGCCCGGATTTGATCAAGCTCGCCACGTTCGGCCTGAATACGCTGGCGATCCACCTCTCCCGGCATGCTTTCGACAATCCGCCGATGGCGCTCGAGCAATAGCTCAAGACGTGCGGAATTCGTCACGCCGATGAACCCATCACCGTAGAGAGCCTTGGCGGCTTCCTCGGTCGTCTTCGAGAAATAGATCGCAGCCACCGCAAGTGAGGCCACCGCAAGCAGCGACAGGAAGGCAAAGCAATAAAGCTTCGCTGCTATCCCACCGCCGAGCCCTCGGAAAGGGCGTTTCAGGTTGCTTCTTGTGCCTGACATTGCGCGCTACATGACCTTCTTTTTAGCGCGACGAGCCGCCTGGATGACATCGTTCATGGCCGGTGTCGGATCGCCGAAGGTAACCAGGCTGAGCGTCTGCTCGATCGAGCGCTCGGCGATAAGTTCCGGAAGCCCGCTTTTTTCTATCAAGGCAAGCTGCGCAAATCCAATGGCGCCGGGCTCCTGCTCGATCACTCGGACGAGCTGCACGGGCGTCTTCACATAGATCACGTGTTGGCCGGTGATCGGCTGGCCGCCAAACAGTTCGGATTTGACGACCGTGGTGACACCTCCGCCCCCGCTGACCAGTACGACGCGGATCGGCAGGTTCGCGCCGCCCAGAACTGCCCAGTTCGCAATCTCGCCGAGCAAAATTTTTCTGACCTGATCGAGCGATGCCTTGCGAACGTGATTCGACGGATGGAGGCCGACGGCAATTCTCGTATTGAGGATTTCATGCGCCTGAAGCCGTTCGTAGGCCAAGCCCGGCATGACCTTCCGCAACGCGTCAATTTCACTCTTCAGTGAAGCGGAGATCATCGCCATGTGCGCCCGGCCCTCCACCAATGCGATGAGGCCCGGCAGCGATTTGTTGGGAATGAGCGTCAACTCATGTTTTGAATCGGCTTCGATCTCCGCTTTGTGAGGAACCATGAGTTGCCGGGCGAAGGTCGTAGAGCCCTGTATGACGAGCGTTTCAGCGAAGGCTTGAGTTACAGCCGTGGTCGAGGCCAGAATCGACATTGCGACCAGCATCGACTTGCGCGCCCGACCCGCGATAATGTCCGTCATCTCTCACTCAATGTCAGCGCCGCGATGCGTCCAAGCAGCGGCGAGTGGTCCCGATAGCGCCAAGAATAGGCATTTTGGCTTACTTCTGGCCTAACCTCTGGCCTAAAGGGTAATCACTGAACGCAGCTTGTTCGGTTTGCGGTGAACCAAGCGTTAAGGTTCGCAGTCCGGCGGTTCCGGGCCACCATGACCAATTGAAGAATGCGAGGTCCCAGTCGGTCGATAAAGTTCTAACGATTTACATCGCAAAATTGTCATTTCGTCCCGGTAGGGTGCCAAGACCTGAAAAATCCATGGGGGACAATGACGATGACGTTCGAATTGGTACGATGCGGATGGCCTAATGCCGTGGCCGTGCTTGCCTTGGCTGCCATGCCGATCGTTGCCCTGGGGTTGCCAGCCGAAAATCGGGCGACCGCCAGCCAGATCGAGCACGTCGATGATAGCGTGCAACGTCCGACGATCGGCACTCTCACCATGGCCGCTGAGTAAAAAACGCCGCCATGGATGGCGGCGCTTTCGCTTGTCTTGTCGGGCGACGTTACTATGCGGCCACGACGCCCACCGCCTGATCCTCGCCCAGAACTTCGATCCTGCCGTCGGGATGCAGCCGCAACATGCTGCCATCGGCGATGCGGGCTATTCCTTCAGTTCCTACCACCATGGCAACGTCGTACTCGCGCGCCAGGATTGCTGGGTGGCTAAGCCAGCCGCCTACCTCACTCACGAAGCCGCCGGCTCGCGAGAAATAAGGTAGCCAAGCCGGGTTGATCATCGCTGCAACGATGATCTGTCCATCGCGGAACCCATCCATCGGATTTCCGTGCTCGGCATCGTGTTCCGAGATCACCCGAGCGCGGCCTTCGACGATCTTGCTTCCCGATACTCGCGTACCGCGAATGGCATCCGGGGTTGCGTGCATTTCCGATAGACTGCCGGCGGATGCCGCTTCAATGTCGTGGGCCGTCAACATCGAGGGAAGCGCTGCGGTTTTTCGCAGACGCAACGCTTGCTCCTGGCGCTTTCCGGCGACTTCGCGGAGCAAAGTTACGTTGTTCTCGTTCAATGTCAGCAACTCGTCGAAATTGAGATAGAACACACCTCCTTCGAGGCCGTAGCGTCGGTCAAGCACCAGCAAGGCGCGCCGCAGAACGGCCATCTCGCGGAGGGAATGATGCTTGGCGTCCTCCTTTAGCGTCTGGAAGCGCCGCGCGATGTCGACGCTACGTGCCAGCAATTTGCTCAGTGACGGCGTCTCCAGATAGCTGGAGCGCCGCGCCTGTTCCCGTCCAGCAATCATACGGTTTAACGTATTCAGATCTTCGGCGTAGCGCGGCTCGGCCAGCTCATAGTCGAGGACGGCGCGATGTGCGAAGTTCTTAAGCAGCAGCCAACGTCGGCTCTTGGATTGCGTGGCCGTGATATCGGCAATCGCTCGACTCTCGAACGTCTCCGGAATGTGGCCGAGAAGGTTCAATGGTTCGATACCCGCGCCCTCCAAGGCTCGCCGGGCACGATTGAGATAGACGCTAGCGGCGATGTTGACGACGTCCACCGCCACATGTGTGTCGAGGACAAAGTGATTGCGCAGGCGTGCAATCTCGTCGATGAGTTCCGCGGTCGTCAGCTCCCCAAAATCGGAGACCGTCAGGAGACGGATCTCGCCGAGAAACCGGGGCAGGAAGTTTTCGCGGAAGTCGCGCTCGATGCGATCAGCGTCACGAAGCAGTCGGCGCGTTGCGAGTGGACCAATCACAAGTGCGCGTGATTTCTCCTCGCGCTTGTCGACGTACAGCCGCCCCAAAATCGTCGTCAGATAGGTCGAACCTTCTTCGACCGGATAGGACAGGCCCAGTTGGCGTGCGGCTTGATCGATGCTGCCGCCACTCGCCCAGAGCGATTCCATCAAAGACAGTGACAGCGGCGTCGGCCGCGGGAGCATCTCCGACAACTCGTTTTTGCCGAAGATGGCTTCGTCGGACGCGGCACCTTTGGCCATGTCCAAGGCGCGCGCGTAGTCGTTCTGGATAGCCACAGCGTCGGCGCTACCCGCCACGTCGCGCGTGATGTCGCGGCTCTGCACGAGATAAAAACGCCCACCTCGATATGTCCATTCGATGTCCTGCGGACCGCCGAACAGGCGCTCGGCTTGGTCGCCAAGAATTAGCAACGGAAGCACGTCGATTGGCGCACGAGCTTTGCCGAACGGCTTCTTGGTGATGCGGCCGAAGCGGCAGGTCAGTGGGCGCACGACGCCCGAAACCAGATTTTCCGCCGTGCCTTCGACCATTTCGACGATCGCAAGGCCGCGAGCCGCCGGATCACGTGTGAAAAGCACGCCGGCATACTCGGCATGAACCATGCGCTGCACCAGCACGCTTCCGTTGCCGCCGTAGTACATGTAGGCGCTGGCGCGCGCCGCTTCGTACGAGGCTTGAACCTTCGCTATGGCCGCGTCCAAGCCCGCCCGATCGACGTTGATCACGGACTCGAACACGCCCGCGAAGCTCTGACCGGCGCCGTCTTCGCCGCTGGCCGAACTGCGAACGGCGAGCCGCTCGCGGCCAAGCCGTTTCCAGATGCGATCAAGGGAGCGACGGCGCGTTTCGGCAGAACTTGCCGCGAGCTCCGCCAGAAAGGCGGGTGTCAGCAGCAAGCCGTCCGGCACCGGCATTCCGGCGGCGCGCATCTGCGACAACCGGTAGGCCTTGTTTCCTTTGTTGGCGAGATGCGAAACATCGTCAAGAGCGATGACGCCTTCGGGCAGCCGGCTGCGGCGCCAGGCTTTCGTCATCGCCGCGAATTGCCCGCTGACCCAAAGTCGTTGAATGAGCAACAGGGCCGCACTGGCGATCAGATAGATGTCGGCGCCGGCGCCAAAAAGCGCGCCGGTTGCGATCATCACCGGCCAGACGGTCAGCCAGATGATGACCCTGTGCTTTGCCTTGGTGACAAAGGCAAGGTCGACATAGAGCGTGATCAACGTGCCGAAGACCAGCGGCAGGACGAACAAGGCATCGCGCTGCGCCAGGTCTGAAATCCACAGAAATCCGACGTTTGATTTGCCGGCCAATTCTTGGACCGCGAGCAGCGCCACCGCCATCACCGGCAAAAATGCAAGCGCGAGCAAGTTGCGCACCGGTGTGATGCCGTGACGTTTGTAGAAGCTGCGGATCGCACGCGTCCGGCGAACCGGATCGTGCTTCAAACGGCGCTTGATGTCGTCGATCTCACCGGCTGCCGCACGCGAACGAATCTGGTCACGCTCGGCCTTGATCGAGAATGGCAGGACGAGCAGGCGTGACAGTGCGGCGAGCAACAGGATGGCGAGGATGATGCCCGTCCATTGCGAGAGCGAGGACATGAGCCCTGCGAGATGGCTCGCTGCCTTGGCCCAGATGCCCCTGTTCTGCTCCACGATCCACTGCTCGACATGCGGCGGACGCGGACGCGCGACAAAGTATTCCCACGGCAAGGTATATCGGCCGCGCACGTCGTGGCCGGCCCGTGTCAACTCGGATCCGAGAACCTCAGCAAAGAAACAACCGCGACGATCGTAGCAAGGCAGAATGATCGGTCGCTTCGGAAGTTTCGCAATGTGCTCGTTAATAATCTCGGTCGGCATCCGGCGAATGCTGAGATTGATAGCTCCGCCAATGTGGTTCTCCGCAAAGTCTGTCGGATAGCGGATATCGACGAAAACGGCCTTTTCCTTCGCGACCAGCGCCTTTACTTGCGCGGTGTCGAGCAGAGTATTGCGGTTCGGATAGTCTATAATCGCTCGAAGTTCAGCGAGATTGCGGGCGGACAACCCGGTCATATCGCGGCCTTCAACAATCCATTTTTCCAGACCGCCAACCATGAATTTGCAGTCAATTCCAAGTTTCTTCATTTCCTCGCAGGTTTCTGAACTGCGATTTCCATTGTGGCAGAACAGGATGGCCTTCTTGTTAGTGAAGTCCAGGTTGGCTTTCTTCAGATCAGGAAAGCGAACGACCGTCGCGCCACGCAGCGAGCCCATGGCTTGCTCCGCGGCTTCGCGCACATCGAGGAAGATATACTCGTCGCTTTCACCGCGATTTGCAGCCGCCAGCAGTTTGGCAGTTTCTTCGGTACTGATCCGGAGAGGATGTTTGCCCTGGTCCGTAAAATTCAGTTCCTTCGCGTCGGGATCCTGGGGCAAACCTGCGGGCGCTCGCGACGGACGCAGCAGCGTGTCTTCAATGCGGGCTTGCCGCTCGTTGGTCTGCTCAACGTATTGATAGATGTTGAAGCCTACCGACGTGACCAGCAGGACGAACATACCGGTCGTAGCGGCGATCATAGAGCGCGACAGAGCCCGCGAACCGTCGCGCCGCGCCCGCACGGTCGCATAGGCGGCGCCGCCACCGAGAATGCCGGATGCCAGTGCGAAGAGCTGCGATAGGCTGACGAACGATCCGACGATCAGCTCGGGGGACGGAATGGCGAGAGCCGAACCGGTCCCGAGCAGGGAGAGAGCGATTGCTCCCGAGAGAGTGGCGACGGTGGAGCTAAACGATTCGGTGGGAGACCGGACATAACGTACGCCGCACATGTTTCGATTCCGCTGGCTTGAGTGACCGATAAGCCGAGAGGAGCCTCGGTGGAACCGTTGCAGTGCGATTTGGTATGCAACGCGGCAAATCTAATGAGCTCTTGATGGGCCGCATCTTGAGCTGATTAGAATTCTTCCCTGTCCCAACCGAGCACCTCGAAGGTTGCTGTTAACAAATTAGTATGGTTCGTTAAACACCGTTTACCTTTTCTAGTTAATCAAGCTGGTTAACAAATCCTTAATTCGCGTACTGGTCACAAATGATTGCACCGAAGCTGTCTTGCCTCTTCCAAGTCGTCAGCTGCACTCTGGCGTTTTTCGGAAATCGCACCCGCTGGCCGGCAAGGTCCGCTTTCAGTCAACAATCGGACTGCGACGCCCGATGCCGTGTTTGGTAGTTCGCGCGCTCACAGGCTCGGACCCGCACTGCGCACCTGGTCGTCGCGAGCAGATATTGCAATTGCTCAATGGTGGTGATCGTGGGTGTGGCCATGATGATGGCCATGGTCGTGATCGTGGCCATGATCCGGCGCGATCTCGTCCGCCTCCGCATAGCCCATCATCATCGCTTCCATCACCTTGCGCAGCGGATCTTCGGTAAGCGAGAGATGGGCGGCGAGAAAGCCGGCAAGCCGGGCGAACACCAGCGGCTGCGCCGCCAGCCGCTCGTAGCGCTTGCCATCCTCCGCCTGCTCGCAGTCGCGCAGGCAGCGGCTGAGCGCGTCGGCGAACAGTTTGTCCATATAGGCATAGAGCTCGCCGGGCGATTGCTCGGTCGTCCGCTCATGTTGTGCCAGCAACGTGCGCGCATGCAGCAGGAAACGTCCATAGAGCTGCTCCTCGCGCGCGTTCGGGCCGTCTTCTTCGATATCGCCGCACATGGTTTGCTCCGTCCTTGGTCATTGTGGGTCCGCGGGCTTTGCCCGCGTCCCGCAATGACGCCGACAATCAATAGCCTTCGGCGTTCTCGATCTGCTCGAACCAGTCAAAGCCCATCGGCTTGATGATGCGGCTGTTGACAACGATGATGCGCGCCTCGTTCTGGCCGCTGGCGTTGAGGTGCTTGTGCTCGCAATAGGGCGGGATATAAACGAAATCGCCCTGCGCCCATTCGAAGCGCTTGGGCTCGGTCTCCCACTCGAACTCCATCTTGTCGTGACAGTCGAACTTGACGTCCCAATGGAGGTCGTAGCCCTCGCCTTCCACCACATAGAACACTTCTTCCGACAGGTGGCGGTGCTTGCCCGACGCTTTGCCGGGCGGCAGGAACTGCATGTAGATGTCTAGGCAGCACTCCTTGGTGTCCATCTTCTCGTTGACGATCCACTTGATCAGCCCGTCCGGCGAACGCTCGAACGGCATCTGGCTCGACTTCACGACATTCAAGCGCCCGTCATAGTCCTTGCGGAACTGCTCAGAGGCTTTCAGCGCCTCGGCGTAGAAATCGACGTCCTTGGTCTGCGCGTAGGACCGTTCGCGCTCGCGCGGATCGATGACATTGCTCATTGTTGAATTCTCCTCACAAATCCGTCGGCGGGACGTAGTTCAACTGCTTGGCGGTGCCGTCCTTGGGCGGATAGTCCACCACCCGCTGGAAAATCATGTGCATGAACAGAAACAGCGGCTTCGCCTTCATCACCATGACGATGCACTCGTCGTCCTCGTCGTCGCTGAAATGCTGGTGCACGCAGCCGTTCTCCACGATCAGCGCATCGCCCGCCTCCCAGTCGAGCCGGCGGCCGTCATGCACGTCGTGGCCCTTGCCCTTGAGCACATAGAATACGGCGCTGTTCATGTGGCCGTGCTTCTGGCCGTAGCCGCCGGGCGCGTAGACGTCGATATGGGTCTCGATCGACTGCGCCACCTTTACCGACTGCGGATTGATGATCTTCTTGCCGTAATTGTGCGGGCCGCCTTTCCACTTCCAATCCTTGGAGTGGTAGACCCGCGGCTGGGTGAACAATTCGCGGATGAGCTCGCCATAGGTGCCTTCGAGTGCGCGCACGAACACGCGCTTCTTGGTCCAGCGCTCCCAGACCGCCTCTTCGCGCGGCTGGTTGGCCTCGATATTGTGGCCGGGGCCGGGCGTCTCGGGTAATCCCTTGCGGACCCGGGTGTCGGATGAGTCAGCCAAATTGCATTCTCCATGTGCCTGGTGCCGGGGCTCGTTGAGCCTCTATGCACGCCCCTGGCGCCGGGCGGGCGCGGGGCTCTTCGATCAACCCGCAGGATGACGAATAGCTCCTTGTAGACAACGCCTGGGGCCCCGGAAAGGGGGCGGCGGCCGGCGGTGTCGTGGCTACTCCGCAGCCTCTTTCGCCGGCAAATCCGCCAGCTCGGCCTGGTAGGCCTCGTCCATCCGCGGCTGCAACCCGTGCCTGCCCAAGGCGTCGGCGAACATGGCGCGGATTTGCGGACTCTCATCGGCATAATCGAGCTGATCGCCGCCGACGCGGCGGCTGATCCAGGCAGTCGGCACACCCTGCGAATTGCGGATCAGCGCCACCTCATGCTTGAAGGCCAGATAGCGCGCCGGTGTCGGGCCGGTATTGAAGTGCTGGTGGAACCACTTGTTGGGCGGCACGATCAGGGTGCCGGGCTGCCAGTCGTAGCGGCGCGGCTCCTCGCCTTCCGGCCACATCAGCGAGAACCCCTCGCCCGACAGCACGATCACATGGGCGCTCGGGCCGTGGGCATGGGCCTTCTTGTAGGTGCCGACCGGGAATTGGGAAATGTGGCTCGACATCGAGCCCTTGGCCATGTTGAAGCGGATATGGCCGCCGCCGGCGCCGCGCTCCTTGGCGCTGATCAGCGGCAGATTGACAGCGTCCGGCACGAAATTGGTCACCAGCAGGAAGCCCTTCTTCTCGCTTTTCGGGGTGAAATAATCGGGCTCGCCGGAAAAACGATTCTTGAAGTCGTAGGCGGTGTTGAACACGAACTGCGGGTCGTCGTAGAGATTCATCACCGAGGGCGCATTGGTCACACCGACATAGCGCACCGGCTCCTGTCCCGAGCCGTTGAAATGCTGATGCCAGGCATTGAGCGGGATGGCGAACATGGCGCCGGCCTTCCATTCGAAGGTGATGCGGGCGCCGGTATCGTTCCACACGCTGGTCGAGCCGCGGCCGTCCAGGATCAGGATCATTTCCTCGAACAGCTGGCGCTGCGGCGCCAGCGTCTTGCCGGGCGCGATCCCACAGACATAGCAGTCGTTGGAGGTGCGCGAGGCGTCATGATTGATGTAAACGCCGCGGCCGCCCCGGCGCGGCCATGGCTTCAGCTCGACGGTGCGCAGATTGGCGACATATTGCGCGCCGATGACGTCGAGGCCCTCGTCGCGCACCCAGCGCAAATAGGGCGTATCCTTTTCGGTGGCAAATTTCTTGGCGAGATCCTCGGAAACACTTGCGGTTTTGGCCATCGGACACTCCGTCTGCGCGGCCGCCGCTTCTGGCGGCCGGAATGACGTGACAGAATAATCATTCTAGTACAGGCTGTCCTGCCCGGGCGGGCCTTCGTAAAGTCACCGGGACTGTGCGTCAGGCGGGATGAAGGAATGCGGGAGTCTATTGCTGAGGTCCGGGGCCAGCGGCTTCGCGTCATGGAAGCGGGAGAAGGGCCCACGCTTCTGTTTTTCCATGGATCGTCCGGGCTGTCGTGGACGCCCGTCCTCGAATTCCTCAGCCGCGATTGGCGCGTGGTGGCTCCGGAGCATCCGGGCTTCGGCCGCTCGCAGATCCCGGACTGGATGATGGGCGTCGGCGATCTGGCGTTCTTCTACCTCGACATGCTGGAGGCGCTCGAACTTCGCGATTTGAACGTGGTCGGCCATTCGCTCGGAGGATGGATTGCCGCCGAGATTGCGATCCGCAACACAGCGCGGCTGAATGCGATGGCGTTGCTCGCGCCCGCCGGCGTGGCCTCGGATGTGCCGTTCGGCGACATCTTCCTCTGGAGCCCGGAGGTCAATGCGCAGCACCAGTTCTACGACCCGGCATTGGCCGAGCAGCGCGTCAAGGCGCAGGCCGCGCTCGACCTCGACGTCGTGCTGCAAAACAGGGCGGCCGTCGCGCGGCTGGCCTGGAGCCCGCGGCTGCACAATCCGCAACTGCCGTATTGGCTGCATCGCATCGACATTCCGACCCTGCTGGTGTGGGGCGAGAACGACGAGGTGATCCCGCCGGCCTGCCACGAGGCATTCCTGCGCGAAATTCCCCGCGCCGAGCTGTTTACCCTGCCCAAAACCGGTCACGCTCTGCAGATCGAGCACGCCGATCACGCCGCTAAGCGGGTTACGGCATTTTTCCGGGATGCGCGGCGATGAAGGTCTTCTTTTTCCACCTGATGCCTTATGGCGCGCTCGACCTGTCCTATGCCGAGCGCCATGACTCGGCCTGGGTAACGCTGCCCAATTCCTATTTCGATCCCAAGATCGGCCAGGAACTCTATCGCCGGTATATCGGCGAGCTGGAGCTTGCCGACCAGCTCGGCTTCGACGGCATCTGCGTCAACGAACATCACCAGACCGCCTACGGCTTGATGCCGGCGCCCAACCTGATCGCCGCGGTGCTGGCACGGACGACGCAGCGGGCAAGGATCGCGATTTTGGGCCGCGCGCTGCCGCTTGTGAGCAATCCGGTCGCGATCGCGGAAGAATTCGCCATGCTGGATCACCTCAGCGGCGGGCGCATCATCACAGGATTCGTGCGCGGCATCGGCTCGGAATATTTCGCAAGCGCCGTCAATCCGACCCATTCCCATGGGCGCTTCTACGAGGCGCACGAACTGATCTTGCGGGCATGGACCGAGGTAGGGCCGTTTCGTTTCCAGGGCCGGCATTATCAGTTCGAATACGTCAACCTGTGGCCCCGACCGCTGCAGCAGCCGCATCCGCCGGTCTGGCTGCCCTCGCAAGGCAGCTCCGAGACCGTCGAGTGGGCAGCGGCAGCCGAGCGGAAATACACCTATCTGCAGACCTTCAGCCCGATCAAAGCCGCAAAGAAGGCCTTCGACCTGTATCGGCACGTTGCCGAACGGCAAGGCTACACGTCCGATCCATCGCAACTCGGATGGGCGGTGCCGATCTATGTGGCGGAAACCGATGAGATCGCGCGTCGCGAACTGCAGCCGCACATCGAGGCATTTTTCAACAAGTTCCTCCGCCTGCCGCTCGATATGCGGCTTCCGCCCGGCTACTCCTCGATCGCTTCGACCAAGTCGCTGATCGAAGCCAAGTTCGCCTTGCGCGCCAACGCGATGACCATCGACTCGCTCCTTGAGCTCGGCATGGTCGTGGCCGGCAGTCCCGCAACGGTTCGCGACAGACTGTTGGCGCTTCAGCAGGAACTCGGCATCGGGCATCTGATTGCCATGCTGCAGGTCGCGACCTTGCCCGCTGAACTAACCGAGAAGAACCTGCGGCTTTTCGCGAGCGAGGTTATGCCGTTTCTCCGCAACGACATGGCCGGCGATTCGCCGCCGGTGACCGCGGCAGGCGCTTGAGATATGAGCTAGGATGACTTGATCTGGTCGACGATTGGGGGAAGCTATGCACAGGTTCAGATGCGCGGCCTTGTTGGCTGTCGGACTGACATTCGTAATCGCAGACCAAAGTGCCGCCCAGCAGCTGAAAATCGCCTCGCCGCAACGGGGGAGCTGGGAAGGCTCCATTCCGGAGCTCGGCAAACAGCAAGGTATCTTCCAGAAGCATGGTCTGGAGCTTGAAATCCTCTACACCGCGGGCGGCGGGGAAACCCTGCAAGCGGTGATTTCCGGCTCGGTCGACGTCGGCTTGAGCGCCGGAACCCTCGGCGTGATCGGCGCCTTTTCGAAAAACGCTCCGGTCCGCATCATCGGAGCGAGCTCAACCGGCTCTCGCGAGTTGTTCTGGTATGTACCGGAAAAATCCCCACTCAAATCCATTCGCGATGTCAAAGACAATACCATTGCCTACTCGACCAACGGCGCGTCGACGCATACGACGGTGCTGCGTTTCATCAGCGAATATGGCTTGAAGGCGAGGCCCACCGCCACGGGCGATGTCACCAGCACGATCACCCAGGTCATGTCGGGCCAGGTCGATGTCGGCTGGTCGGTTGCGCCGTTCAATCTCGATCAACTCGAACGGGGACAAATCCGGGTGATCGCACGGGCGAGCGACATCGAGCGGATTCGCGGGCAGACGATCCGGGTGCAGATCACCAATGCACAGATCCTGGCGCAGAAGAAAGATGCGATTGCGCGCTATCTGAAAGCCTATGAGGAAACTCTCAACTGGATGTATTCCAGCCCGGAGGCCATCGCGCGCTATGTGGCATTGTCCAAAATATCCGAAAACTCCGTCAAACGCATGCTGAAGGATTTCATCCCGAGGGAAAGCCTGCAGACGCAGAAAATCCTGGGCCTCAACGACAGCATGCAGGACGCCGTCCAGTTCAAATTTGCTCCTGCACCTTTGACCGAGCAGCAGCTCAAGGAATTGATCCAGATCCCTCCGGCCTGAAGACCCGGAGGGGCCGATCTTCGTCACCCGTACGGAGTAATTGCAGTGAAATTCCGCGTCGAACTGGTCTGGAAGGACAGCGAACAGGCCGCGTCTTCGATCTTCCTGACATCCGATGGGCGGGTCATTTTACAGGGCCGAGCGGTGTCGCCGGAAGAACGAATCGCCCTGTCTCTCCCGCAAGAGGCCGATATGATCAGCGTGGACCGCAATCTGATCCGGGCGATCAGGGACATGCTGTAAGGCCCTCGGGGACGGGATCATGTCCTAAGACCGCTGCCAACCCGATATTGTTCCAATTGCAACCAACCGCTATTTTTGTATACTGAGCGGGCCGCACACGGTTTTAGGGTCGCGCGTGGAATCGCCTGGGCGGGCGCTAGCGGCGCTCCCCCCGCGCGCCTATCCGAAAGAGGAACGCCATGTTTTTGAGAAATTTCTGGTACGTCGCCGCTTCCGATCACGAAGTGCAGCAGAAGCCGCTCGGCCGCACCATTCTGGGCGAACCGGTGGTGATTTTCCGCACCGAGGACGGCAAGCTCTCGGCCTTCGAAGATCGCTGCGCGCACCGGCGGCTGCCGCTCTCCATGGGCAAGGTCATCGGCGACGTCTTGCAATGCCACTATCATGGGCTGCGCTTCGACCGCACCGGCAAATGCGTGCGGGTGCCGGGGCAGGACATCATCCCGTCCGGCGCGCGGGTAAAGACCTTTCCGGTGGTCGAGCGCTACAAATGGATCTGGATCTGGATGGGCGATCCGGCGCTGGCCGACCCGAACAAGATCACCGACTTTCATTGGTTCGACGACCCCAATTGGGGCGCCAAGTCGTCCTACCTGCATGTCAAGGCCGAATGGCGGCTGGTGGTCGACAACCTGCTCGATTTGACCCACCTCGCCTTCGTGCACGAGACCACGATCGGCAACTCCGCTTTGGTGGACAACGCGGCGGTCAAGGTCCAGCGCAACAATGACAACGTGCTGGTCACCCGCTGGATGATCGACACCCCTGCGCCGCCGACCTTCGTGAAAGTGGGCGGCTTCAAGGGCAATGTCGATCGCTGGCAGATCATCGACTTCCTGCCGCCGGGATTCCTGCGTCTCGACGTCGGCGCGAGCCCGACCGGCACCGGGGCCCCCGAGGGCCGGCGTGAGGGTGGCATCAGTATGCGCAACCTCAATGCCATCACGCCAGAGACCGAGACTACAACTCACTATTTCTGGGGCCAGGCCCACAGCTTCGACGTCAACAACCCGGCGACCACCGAGACGATCTTCCAGCAGATCAACACGGCATTCCTGGAAGACGTTGCGGTGTTCGAGGGGCAGCAGCGTGCGATGAATGCCCGGCCGGATTCGCCGCAGGTTGACATCAATGCCGACAGCGGGGCAATTCAGGCCCGCCGAATCATTGATCGTCTCTACGCCGAAGAGCAGACTGCCGCTACGCACGTGGTTGCCGCGGAATAGTCGCTCGGAAACTGCCATTCACGTACCGCCGGGGGATCAACCGTGGAACGCCTGAAGGACAAGGTCGCGGTCATTACCGGCGGCGCCAGGGGGATCGGCACGAGCTTCTGCGAGGCGGCAGCCGCTGCCGGCGCCAGGGTCGTCGTCGCCGACGTGCTTGACGGAAGTCCGGTCGTCGACCGCATCAAGAAAGCGGGCGGCGACGCGATCTACTGTCATGCCGATGTGTCGTCGCAAAGCTCGGTGGCATCGCTCGTTTCCGAAACGGTCAAGGCCTTCGGGACCGTCGACATCCTGGTCAACAACGCGGCGCTTTTCGCGGATCTGAGCAAGCTTCCCTTCGCGGATATTGACGATTCCTCTTGGGACGCGGTGATGGCGGTCAATGTGCGCGGTCCCTTCGCCTGCTGCAAGGCGGTCGCTCCGATCATGATCGAGAAACGCAAAGGCAAGATCATCAACATCGCCTCCGGTACCGTTTTCAAGGGTTTCGCCGGCGCGCTGCACTACGTCACTTCCAAAGGCGCCGTCGTGGCGATGACCCGGTGCCTCGCGCGCGAGCTGGGCGCGCACAATATCTGCGTCAATGCGATCGCGCCCGGACTGACGATGAGCGAGGGCGTGATCGCCAATCCTAGCTGGGGCGGCCAGGCGGCCGAATCGACCATTGCGAGCCGTGCCATCAAGCGCGAGCAGGTGCCCGGCGATCTCGTCGGCACCCTGATCTATCTAGCCTCCAACGACAGCGACTTCGTCACCGGCCAGACTATTCTGGTCGACGGTGGGTCGGGGATGCGGTAGTTCTCGCCCCGGGCCAAGCGCAGCCCCGGTCAAGGCGAATGTTGCCGGTCCAGCTCTCGAATTATTCCTGTCGCAGCAAGCGCCGGCGCGGCGAAGGCCTGCGGCTCGGCTGCACGCGCTACCCGCACGCGGCAAAGAGTTCATTCGCGCAGCAGCCGCAGGAACGATCTAACGATCCGGGGGGCACGTGAGCCCTGCAAGCAAGTTGATTTTGGCGATGCCGGCGGTTTTACTCGCCTCGCCCGCGATGGCCGCGGCGGCCACCGGTGCTTCACCTGAGCCGCTCTATCTGTTGGGCATCCCGGTCGATTTCATCCTGTTCGGATTGACGCTGCTCGGCGTCGCATTGTTTCATCATCACACGCTTGCAGTGGCGCTGACCGGTCTCGCGGCCATCACTTTCTACAAACTTGTCTTTACCGGATTCAAATTCGGCGCCGGCCTTGTCGGACTTGCACTGCACATGCAGCACGAATGGGTCGTTCTCGCCAATCTATTCCTGCTGCTGATGGGTTTTGCGCTGCTGTCGCGCCACTTCGAGAAAAGCAGGATCCCGGACGAGATGCCAGCCTATCTGCCCGATGACTGGAAAGGCGGCTTCGCGCTGCTTGTCATCGTGTTCGTGTTGTCCAGCTTTCTCGACAATATCGCCGCCGCGCTGATCGGCGGCACCATGGCCCGCCACGTGTTTCGCGGGAAGGTGCATATCGGCTACCTGGCGGGGATTGTCGCGGCTTCGAATGCCGGCGGCGCGGGCAGCGTCGTGGGCGACACCACGACCACCATGATGTGGATCGACGGGATCAGTCCGCTGAAAGTGCTGGAAGCCTATGTCGCCGCGAGCGTTGCCCTGGTGATCTGCGGCATTCCGGCGGCCATTCAACAGCATCGCCATTGCCCGATCGAACGCGAGGCACCGCGCGGGCTTACCATCGAATGGATGCGCGTTGTCATCGTGGCGGCCATCCTGGTGGTCGCCATTCTGGCCAACGTCATCGCCAACCTGAAATATCCGGCGTTACTCGACTTGATCCCGGTCATCGGCATGGCGGTATGGGCGGTCATCTTGGTCACCGCGCCACTACGGCGCCCCGACTGGGAGGTCATGCCGGAGACCTTCAAGGGAACGATTTTCCTGCTGGCGCTGGTGATCTGCGCGTCGATGATGCCGGTCGAGACGCTGCCGTCGCCGTCGTGGCAGACGGTGCTCGGGCTCGGCTTCGTCTCGGCGGTGTTCGACAACATCCCGCTGACCGCGCTCGCGCTCAAGCAAGGAGGCTTCGATTGGGGTTTCCTCGCCTACGCGGTTGGTTTCGGCGGCTCGATGATTTGGTTCGGATCGTCAGCGGGCGTTGCGCTGTCCAACATGTACCCGGAAGCGAAGTCGGTTGGGCTGTGGCTGCGGCATGGTTGGCCGGTCGCCATCGCCTATGTGGTCGGATTCTTTGTCATGCTGGCCGTGCTGGGCTGGCATCCAGACGCGCCGCATAAGAAACGCGTGGACCTGCCGCCAGCACCCGTTGCCATCGCCGCCGCGCCGCAAGCGCTTATTCGGTGATTTGTTTGAACCGCTGAATGACGTCGGACGGCGTGTTGACGATGGCTCGGACGATGTCCGCGACCTTCGCACCCGGTAGCGGATCGAGGTCGAGCCGCTGCCGTTGCGCGTCCTCCAGGAAGGCCGGGTCCTTGGTCATGGCGTCGAAAGCTTTGCGCAGTTCCGCCAGGATTTCAGGGTCGATGCCAGGCGGCGCGGCGAACGGCCGGTCGATGGCCTCTGAGCTGACAAAGTCGAAAATACGCCGCTGCTCGTCGTTTTGCGCCAGTTCGGTGATCAGCGGGACATGGCTGAGGTCGGGGTCTTTCCTGAGACCGATCTGAACGAGCGGCACGATCTTCTTGTCCCGGATCCAGTCCGGCGACGTGGCTTTCCACGAACTCCATGGATTGCTGCCGCGCCCTTCCACCTCGCCCTTCTCCATCGCCAGATTGATGGTGGTGCCGCTTTCATAGCCGACCACCACCTTGAACTTGGTGCCCAACAGCGCGTTCAGCAGGGTCGGATAGGTCCAGTTCGTCCCGATCCGGCTGAGCGCACCCATCACGATGGTCTTCTGCTTTGCCTCCTCGATCGACGTGACGCCGGTCGTATGCCAGACCACGACCACGTCCACGGTCTGGCTCAAACATCCGATCCAGGAAAACTCTTCCGCCTTGAACCGTATGCCGGCATGTCCGCCGGCCTGATAGCCCGGCAGCGACTTGTTGAAGGTGCCGATGACGGTGCCGTCCTTCGGCGCCAGCGAGAACAGATAGTTCGCAGACTGAACGCCGGACGCTGCCGGCATGTTCGATACGATCACCGTCGGCCGGCCGGCCAGGTGGGTGCCGAGATGGCGTCCGACCAATCGAGCATAAGTGTCGTAGCCGCCGCCGGGCGCCGAGCCGACGACAAGCCGAATAGTCTTGCCCGCAAATTGCGGTTCGGCGGCTGCGCGATCGATTGCCGGAAAAATCGCTAGTGCAGACACGCCAGCCAGAAGAGGGATGAACGCCTTGACGGGCATTGACATGTTGCGCCGGCCTTTGAGCGAGGGCGCGACCGAGGCGCTCTCGTTTTGTTTGATCCGGAAGTCAGATTACTCCGCCGAAACCCGCTTGCGCCAGCGCTCAGCCGACGGGCTGCAGCTGGGAGCCGCCGAGCTGCCCGGTCACCACCAAAGCGAAATCCTGCGGTGTGTGGAGAAGATTGGTGGCGGTGACTTGCACCAGATAGGCGCCCGGTTTTGGATCGTCGATCCTGATCACTTCCACGTTGTTATCGACGTCCGGAATATTCAACGACTGCCGCAATTGCTGATTGCCGAACAGTTTCTGATTGTCGGGGGTCTGCACGAACAGATTGAGATTGTTCTGCAATCCCCGCCCGGGCGGATCGGTATAGACCAGGCAAAAACGCAAGCTATTCCCACCGGCGACTTGCAGCATGAAACGTTGCCGCTTGCCGGTACCGGCGAGCTGCTCTCCTGGGGTCTTCCAATTGTCGATGAATGCCAGCTCCAGGCTGGGATCGCCCGGATTCGGGATCGACGCCGTCATGGTCACAGCGCCGAAACCCTGGTCGTAGTTGCCGGCCGGGGTGACGCCGGTCGGGTTGCTTTCATTGGCATCGCGGCCCTTCAGCCAACGAGCGCCATTGATCAAGGTGGCCCGCAGCAGCGCGGCCGACGGCTCGTGATTGTGTTGCGCGACGTAATACTGGCGGACCAGCGCCGCGCATCCTGCCACCAGCGGCGTGGCCATGCTGGTGCCGCCCATATAGGCGTAGCGTGCATTGTCGTGTGCGCCCCAGAAATGATTGATGGGCGCCAGTTGCGATTTGGTGGAGAGAATATCGGTACCGGGCGCGACGATGTCCGGCTTGATGCGGCGGTCGTCAGACGGACCGCGGCTGCTGAAGGCCGCGAGCCCCTCCGGATCGCTGGATACCAGTTCATCGGCGATCGGCGGGTTCGGAAAGCTGTTGGCCCAGGCGACGCCCCATTTCTGCTGGCTCAAGCCGCCGTTGGTGCGGTCGCTGCGACTGGCGCCGACCGTCAGCGCGTTCTTGGCGGTGGCCGGCGCGCCGATCGACAGCCAGTCGACCACACCGGGCGGCGTGTTTCTGCGCTTGGCCGCCTGCCCTTCATTGCCGGCGGCGATGATGACCAGCATGTCGCGCCGGCGGTGGACGAACTCATCGACCTCGCTCGAGTTCATCGTATAGGTCGATGCGGTCGCGGCGCCCCAGCTGTTGTTGTGGATGCGGGCTCCCGCCTGATAGGCCGGCTCGAACAGGTCGGCGAGATCAAGCGGCAAGCCTTCCAAACCTCCGCCACTGTCGAGCAGCGCCTGGAAATAGAGCTTCGCCGCTGGCGCAACGCCCTTGAACTCGCCGTTGGAGGCACCGCCGTCGCCGAGGATCGAGCCAGCCACATGGGTTCCGTGCCCATGCGGATCGTCGGTCTGCCCCGGCCGGCCGAGCGCCACCTTGGCCACGATCCGGCCGGCGAAATCCGGATGCTCATGGTCGATTCCGGTATCCGCGACGGCGACGATCTGGCCGGCTCCGTCATAAGGCAACGACGCCCCGCCGGCGGCGGCGACTTTCATCAGAAGACGCGCGCGGTCATTGAACAGTTTCGGCCGCACGTATTCTTCGCTGCTCTGGACTTCCGGCAAATTTGCCAAGTCGCCCAGCACCGGCGAGTCTTCCAGCAGATAGACCCTTACCTTCCGATTGGCGGCGCCGGCGATCGGCACCCGCTGCTGCTCTAGCCATTGCTTCACGACTGGAAGATCCGCGGCGCGGTGCAGCTTTATGTCATAGGCGATCATCCGCCGGATGCCGTTGTCCGGCAGGCTCGGACCGAGCGACTGGAAGCCGGCGTCGGCGTTCCACGCGGTCTGCGCGGCATCGTAGATCTTGAGCCCGGCGACGAAATCGAGCGCACCCACCGCACTCACCTGCTGCGGCGTCAACAACGCGGAATAGAAGCCGTCGCGATAGGACTCGAGCAACGTCACGCCGAGCGCTTCGAGCTGGTCTCGATAGGACGCCAGCAATGGCCCGTTGATCTGGATCAGATAGATGTTGGGCCGGCTCAGGTCGACCTCGGGCTCGACCCGCGCCAAACCCCTGGAGACCGTGAGCGACCTGATCTCGCCGGAAAATCCGCGCGTGCCGGCGCCGGGCGTTTCCGGCTGCAGGCCCGCGAGCATCCCCCGGTCGTCGACCTCACCGAGCGTCTGCACGACCAGCCCGCGATCGCGCAATTGGACGATCTGCGCGTCGTCGACAACGCCGGTGACGAACGCTTCGGTCCCCTGGCCGCCCGGAATGATCGCTTTCGCCGCAGCGATCTCGTCCTCGTGCATGGCATGCGCGATGACGCGAAACTTCGTTGTCATTGCCGCCTCCGTCCGTCAGCGTCAGCTAGACATAGAACGAGCGCAAGCCCGCCGCGCCTTTCAGATAGGCCGGCAGATGGCCGACGGATTCCAGCCGGTCGAAATAGGCCGCATCGTCGATCACCGTCAGCGCGTCGAGCTCGATCGATGTGAGCGGGGGAAGAGCGGCCAGCAGCCCGATATCGTCTTCTTCGTCTTCGGTGTCGAACTGCAGGTCGAGATCGATGCTGGCTTCCATTTCACCGCCGAGCGGCCGGAACATCGCCCGCAATTCGGCGCGCTGGAGATCCGACATGTCGTCACGCAGGGTGGCGGTCGCCGCCGCCAGCGACACGTCGTTGATCGGCGAGGCCGGATGCCGCAGATTGAGCCGCTTGGCGCGCCCGCCCACCGCCAACGGCTCGCTATCCGCATCGGCGACACCGGCGGCGCGCATCAGCGCTTCGTCTCCGTGGCGCGGATGCCCGGCCACGATCACCATGCGGATATTGCGCTCACTCGCATGCACCAGGTTTTCGTAAGGGTCGGGCTTGCTCTGATCGACCACCACAAGATCGGAATATTTGTCCGGCTCGATGGTGCCGAGCTTGCTGCCCCAGCCGCATGCCTTGGCGGCGACGCTGGTAGCCGCCTCGGCAATCTGCCTTGCCGACAGGGCGGCGCCGGCCGCCTGCGCGGCCAGCTGCGCCACTTTCATTTCCAGCAATATGTTGCGGCTACCGGACGGCGCCCAGTCGCTGCCGAGCGCAAACGCAACGCCGGAAGCAATCAGCGCATTGAGCTCCAGCGTCTTGCCATAGAGCAACAGATTGCTGAGCGGCGACCACACCACCTTGCCGCCGGCCGCGCCATAGGCCGTGTAATCCCCAGGCTGCAGACCGACACAGTGGATGGAGATCAAACCTGCGCCCAGCAGTTGATTACGTTGCAACAGGGTGAACTGGGAGCGGGCCCGCGCATCCTTGCCTTCCGCCAGGTGGAAGAAGAACGGCTTGCGGCTGGCGATCTTTCTGCGGAATTTTTCGATCTCCTCGGGCTTGTCGGCAAGGTCGGGAACGACATGGTGGGCCGACGGCAGTGCGGGATCGTCGGACACTTCGAAGTTCCGGACGATGCCGTGATAGAGCCCGGTGCCGCCGAACCGGCTGTGCATCCCCTGCCCGGCGGTGACCCCGCCAATGAGCAGCTTGCTCTCCACATAGCGCACGATCGACTTGATCAGGTCCGGCCGGCGCTTGGTGAGGGTGGTCATCGGGCCGCCGATGTTTTGGCGATACTCCGCAAGCTTCATCCAATCGATGCGGTTCTCAAAAGCGCGTGGCGTGATCCAGAGCGGCAGGATGTTGTAGGGCAGATGATTGTGCAGATCGAACAGGCCGGGATAGATCACCCCTTCTGTCTCGATCCGCCGCGCCTGGGCGAAGCCGTCAGGCGCCGGATCGCTGCGCTGCTGCACCGCCACGATCGAGCCGCGGGTCATGTAGATCGCCGCATTGTCGATGACCTGACCGGTCATGGTCACGGCCTTGCCGAACAGGACGAGCGGCGGCGCCGACGGTGCGGCGGCATCGAGCGGGCGCACCGGCGCGATCTCCGGCTCCTCCAACGCCGCGGCCTGACCTGCGGGCGCGGCCGGCGCCTCCACGAAAGCATCGAGCAAGCGTGATTGCGCGGCCTTCTCCGCAAGCGGATCGAGGCCGGCCGGTCCGGACATTCCTGCCGCCAACGGCCTGACCGCCCCCGGCGTCAAGGGCGTCAATTCGCTCTCGTAGTCGCACGGCCCGATGCGGTAGAGCGAATTGGTGCAGAAGAAGCAGCCGCCGCGCGGGCGCGCCAGATGGCCGGTTTCCGGCCGGTAGAGCAACCGCCCCGCCGCCACCTCTTCGCCGATATGGGCAATGGCGGCGGCCTTGGCCTGCTCGAATTCCTGCGGGCGCGCCGACGCATGCGGCAGGAAAATTACCCGCGCATCGAGCAGCGTTCCATCGTTGAGCCGTCCGTATTCCAGCCGGATTTCCCGTTGCAGCAGGTTGTCGAGATTTTCGCCCGGCTGCGGCGCGCCTTGCGGCCGGAACCGGCCCTGCATGGCGCTGATGAACGGCGCTGCCGTGGTGGCGCTGAACACGATCAAGACATTGGGCAGGCTTTGCGTGAGCTGCCGCAGGAAATAGCGGCGCTTGACGAAGCATTCGTGGACGATGCCCTGGGCGCGCTCGGCCCCCATTACCGGCATGTCGGGATTGTCGGGATTGGGCCGCACCACCCAGCGCGCCGACCCGCAGGCAACCATATTGGCGTAACTGAGATCCTCGCCGACGGCCAGCTTGTGCCCGTTCCAGCCATGCTTCGTCGCAAGCCCGTCGAGCAAGGACTGATAGGCCCGGTACATCGTGACCGGATCTTCCTCGACCGGAAGCGTCGCCTTGTCCTCGATCAGACCGCGCGCGCTGGTCGGCGGATCCTCGCGGCCACCCAGCGCGGCACGGTATTCGGCGCGTGGAATGCGCAGCTTTGCGGTGGCGCGATAGCGGAAATAGTGGGCGTATTGCAGATAGTCCTCAAAGTATGGATGCACGGCGTTGCGGCTGTTCTCCGTCCAACCCGGCAGATTGGGATTGATGCCGACGCACATGATCGGCGACTTGCGGCATCCCGACAGGATTTCGGGAACGAGCTGCCGCTTGCCGCGGTAGGCCGATGGTTGCTTGATGCCGGGCTCCGGCGGCGGTCCGGAATCCTTGTAGTCGAACGAGTGATAGAAACCCCATTCGGCGAAATAGGCGCAGGGATGCGGCTTCTCGCTCGAATCGTAGGAGCGGCGCATCGCCTGGCACGGCATCACTTCGAGCGCGAGCTCGACTTCGGTGGGAAGATGTGAGGTGGTGTTGGCCATCGGTCACTCCGCCATCGCCCAGACGGCGATCGCACTGTTGACGCTGGTCCAATAGCCATAGGTCTCGTAGTACCAGACCGCCCAGTGCGCCTGCATATTGAGCTTGCGCTTCAGCGCCGGGGGATGTTCCGCGTGGCGGCCGTCGGGCAGCGTGCCGTTGATCTGCGGATCGGAGGCATTGCGGATCACCAGCCAGTTCGGCGCCGCGAGCCCTGCGCTTTTCATTTCCTCGACGACCAGGCCGAGAACCGCATCCCCCATCTCCACGCCGCAGCCTTCCTGCTCGAGGTTGTTGGTGGAGGTGCCGAACTCGAAGAAGTCGGTGGTCAGCATCGGGTGGAAGGCCGGGAAGTCCCGGCCGTCGATGCGAAAATCCGGCTTGTTCTTAAATCCGGATATCAATCCCGGTAGCGTCCATTGATATTTCGTGGTGGGCGGTCCGAGCGCCGGCTCGAACAGGTTGTCGGCATGCTTGGCGAGAAGGGTTTTGGCCGCCTCCAGGCGCCCCGTCGGGATGGCGAAGGATTCGCATTTGTATTGCTTGTGCGCGAAATCCTCCTGGGCGAATTCCTGACTGAGCCTGAATTTCGCTCCGCGGGTGATCATGACATCGCCGAGCTCGTGCGCCGGACAGGTCATTCCGCCGACGGTGACGTTGCGCTCCGGGGGAAAAGTCGCGCCGGCAGTGCCGACGGTGATCACCAGCGAGGGTTTGACCTCGTCGATCATCTGCCGGAACAGGTCCTTCACCGGGAGCGTGGCGCGTCCGGGACCGGTGGCGATCCCGTCCTGATTGAGGTGCAGTTCCGACTTGAAGCAGAGCACGTCCTTGTTGCCGATGCGTGTCAGGAAATAGGAGCCGAGCCGCCGAGCCGCCAAAGCCGGCGCTCCGCGGCGGATGAGCGGAACATAGTGTTCCTGGAAGCGGCGCGCGTAGCGGTACCAGGTATTGCGTCCGTGACCGGGCGTTAGCGTGTCGGCCAGCGCTTCGACTTCGGCGACCGTCCAGGTCACCACCAGGACGTCCGCTTTCGGCAGCGGATCGTTGGGAGATGGCTCGTCATCCAGCGGCTGCGGATTGGGCGCGAGGCCCGCCGGCCACGGAAGTGCCAGCGTCACCATGGGGATAACGGGCGCCGGCTGGCGCCCACCGAGGTCTTCCAAGGTCAGACCGAAATCGATGATCCGGCGCGAGAAATCTGGCTCTTCCATGGGCATGGCTAGGCGTCCCGTTGTTGCCTCGGCAGTTCAAAGCGTGCGGCGCGGAAGGAAGCGGTCGATCGTCAGATTTCGAAACACGAAGTGGTTCGGGGTCACCGGCAGATATTCTTCTGGGTTCACCGGATTCTCCTGGCGCCAGCGCTTACCGACACAACGCAGATATACGGTGTGATTGAGCGACTCGTTGCGCGCCACGCCGCAGCAAACCCAGTCGCGGGCGTCGATCTCGTTGCGATAATAGGCCGCGAAAAACGCCCCCCGGCGCTCCAGGCGCAGGCGCGCTGCACGCGGTGTCTTGCCGTCACCGACCGGCTTTCCGTACTGGTTGTTGTCGTATTCGGTGCCGAGGTTCCAGTTGATGCGATAGCCGTCGTCCTCGTCGTGCTCGACGCCGACGAAGGGCGGCGCGCCATGGGGATCGAAGAACGAGTCCTTTTCCCGGAACGATGTCGGTGGCTCCGCCTGATGCGCCCCGGGATCGACATTGACCACCGCCATTTCAAGCGTGGTCGCCTGCTGCACGTTCTCGACCGTGTAGTCGACTTCGGCTGCGAAATCGCCGCGGATGCCGTCGGTCACGCCGACGCCGCCGCCAGAATAATACGGCCAGTCCTTGGCGGTATAGGTCAGCTTGTTTTCGATATTCTCCAACCGGCGTTCAAGTGGATCGGCCGGTGGCTCAGGGAATGGCGGATACTTGGCGATCTCAACGTGAACGCCGTCCTTCTGATAGATCTTTCCGAAGCGATTGGCCTTGGCGTAACCGAACGAAAAGTGCGAGCGCTTGACATCTTCGCCCTTGAACGACTCCTTGATCAGCGGCACCGACCGCCGGCAAAAGGCCGCATCGAGCAGCGAATCGGTCGACAGCGACCAGATGAATGGCAGGTCCTTCAGGGCCTTCCATTCCGCTTCGGTGAAAACGCCGGGATCGCGATGCGGATAAAGAATAGCGCCCAGGCGCAATTGGCCGTTGCCATGGGCTGACTGCAGCGCCTGGCCGAACGGCGTGAGCTGGCCTTGCGCGAACACGCTGTCGAGGTCGGTGACCAGGCCGTCGGCCTTGAGCGAATTTGCGAGCGCGAGCTGCTGGTCGGGCGGCAATTCAAAGTCGAAAGCGGCAAGGCGCAATTCAGGCGCCAGCGTCCGCGCCAGGCGCAGATTATCGGTATCCTTGGAATAGACCACGGTGCGCGGCTCAATGCCGTGACGCTGGATCGCGTCGATTGCCTTGCGCACGAACTCGTCCCGCCGTCCCGTGGTCAGGGATGAATCGTGCTTCAGCTCGATCAGAAGATCGACGTCCTCCGGCAACACTTCGAGCAGAGCCGGAAACGTCTCGATCGCGAGTAACCGCGTGGGCTCGGTATAGAAGTGAAACTGCGGCGAGTTGCGCGGCTGAAAGGTTTCGCCAAAATCCAGCGCGCGCAAATCGGCCCAGGTGAGGTCGCTGATACGGCCTGCTGTTCCGGTCAGTCGATCCGTGGTTGGGTCGTGCGACACGACCAGATGGCCGTCTTTGGTGAGTTGCAGATCGAACTCAAGCACATCGGCACCGCCGGTATAGGCGGAGATCAGGGCGAGACGCGTATTCTCAGGCGCGTGCAAGCGATTACCGCGGTGGGCAGCAAGTCTCATCTTCGGTCCATCCCGATCGAATGGCAGACACGATAGGCATTGGCGATTTGCGTGAGCGTCGGGTTCGATGCGCCGGCGGTCGGCATGAATGCCGAGTCCAGAACATAGAGGCCCTTCACGGTGTGGCTCTGGCAGTTGGCGTCGAGCACCGACGCGCCCGGGTCGGCGCCGGCGCGCAGCGACCCGTGGTTATGGCCGTAACCTTCGTTGGCGACACCCTGCGGCTCGAACTTGCGAACCTCGCCCCCGGAATCGGCCATGATCTCGCAGACACGGGTGAGGCAATACTGGCTGATATCGATATCGTACTGGTGATGCTTGTAGTGGACGCGCGCCACCGGCAGACCCCACGGGTCCTTAACCTGGTCGTCGAGCTCCACCCGGTTGTCATAGCTGGACATCGTCTCTCCGGTGAAGGAAAACATGACGCCGCCCTGGTTGCGCAGTTCGACCAGACGATCGACCAGGTGCTTGCCCCAGAGATCCTTCTGCTTCTGCGCTCCACCGCTGCGGCTCACGCCCTTGATCAAGGGGCTGATGGTGAACGGATCGTAGATCGAGAATTTGCCGCCCTTGCTCAGTTCGGGCCGTTTCTTGTCGCGGATGACATAGAGATCGCGCATTTGCAGGCTGCCGAGCGAGGTACGCGGCTGAAACAGACGCTGCGGGCCGTCATCCCAGACCGGCTGCGATTTGAAGGTGAGCTCGGCGGTGCCTTTGGTGTGATAGGTGAAATAGCGGCCGATGAGCTTGTTTGGATCGGGAATGCCTGAGATCAGGAACATGCGTGCCGACTCGATGGCCTGGATCGAGACGAAAACGTGCGGCGCCTTGATGGTCTGCTCGGGAGCGGCAGGATCGGCCTTGTACGCCACGCCTTCCACCCGCCCCTTCGAATGCAACAGGCGGGTGACACAGTGGCCGGTCTTCAGCGTGCACAGGCCGGACTGCAGCGCCAACGCCAGCACCGTGTTGGTGCTGCTGGCGCGGTCGTTCACCGCACAGCCATAGCCTTGGCAGTAGCCGCAATACGGACAGGCCGGGCGTCCGTTATAGGTGCGGGTGTTGATGCCGCGCGGGCTGGGAAACGGTTTCATGCCAGCGCGTCCGAAGGCCCATTGCAGAAAAGGCGTCGAAGCGTGCGGCCGCAGCGGCGGCATCGGGAATTGGTAGCCCGGTCGCAGCGGCTCCTGCATATGGTCCGATCCGGGTAGCGGAGCCTGGCCGGAAATGCCCCATTCCCATTCCGCCATCTCGAACCACGGCTGGAACTCGTCGTAGGTCCATGGCCAGTTGACCTGGGAGGTGCCGGCCGGCGGCTCTTTCATGACATCCAGCAGGGAAAAATCTTCCGCCGTGTAGCGGGGAAGATTGGCTTCCCACAGCATGGTGGCGCCGCCCACCATGTTGCCGACCCACCACCGTTCGACCGCTTTGCGTTTTCCGGTCGGGTCGACATAGATCATCGGATCGTTGGTCTTGCTCGGGATGAGCGCGGCGTGTTCCGAGAAATGCAGCTCGTCGTAGGGCAAAAAGTCATCGGCGTGGCGAAGCGGGCCCTTCTCGAAGACGAGAACACGCATTCCCCGCTTGGTAAGGACTCGCGCCGCGGTCCCGCCGCCGGCGCCGGAGCCGACGATGATGGCGTCATATTCACTCATGGTAGAGATCTTCCGGAGGCTGCAGATAGCCGATCGCCCGCCACATTATCTTCTGTTTGTTGCCGCCCCAGCGCGGATCGGCGAAGCAGCCCTGAATGCAGTGCCGGCGAAGCGTGGCGAACAGCAGCTTCTGATCGATTGCCGGGTTGAATCCGGCAAGCGTCGCCGCTTCGAGACCGGCAATGACTTGCTCCACCTGTTGGTCGTTCAGATCGGCCAGCGGTTTCTGAAAGGTTGTGCCCGCGTAGCTGTCGAGTGCCGCCAGCGCGTCGCGATAGAGCTTGCGCCAGTTCGGAATTTCCCAATAGACCGCGGCATCGCGCGCCAGCAACTCGCTGACGAAGTTCGCGGCGCCGGCTTCGACGGCGCCCGGTATCTGGCGAGCATGATCGGGTGGAAGAATCCGGCCGAACACGGCATCGAGCTGGCGCAGCTCGGTTTCGGTGAGAAAGCCTTTCGCCGGACGCTTCAGCCAATCCGCAGCATGCACATCCGTGGAGAGCGGTGTCATTTCGGCTCCACTCCAAGATCCTTTTCCATGCCTTGAATCATGTCGTAGTGCAGCGTGATGTCGGGCGGTCCGAGACGTTCGATCATTCCGCAGACCACCGCATCGTCTTCATCGGTGAGAAGCTCACCGATTTCCTTGAACATTTCATCGTCCTCGCGCGCGCCATGCACGCGATAGAGCTGCGCAAAGGCATCGACGATATTGGCGAATTCCGGAATGGCATTGCGGTTGCCGGACTGCACGCGGTTGAGCGCGATGGTCATCGCCTTGAAATAGGCGCGGCCCTGGTCGTGCTCCTCGAGCATCCACGCGGTCTTCGACGGTGGATAACCACGCATATGCGCGAACGGCAGCAGCGCCTCCTCTTCCATGCGATGGTGGTAGGGGTCGATGAAATTGTTGACCAGCCAGACCACTCGGGTCATCGCCGACAGCAACGCGCTCTTGGGCGCCAGCGGATCGTCACCGGCGCGCAGCCGCTCGACGATCTTCATGGCGCACACCACCACGCGGGCTCCGACGATGTGCTGCCCCTCGAGCACCGCCTCGCTCAGCCGCCCGCTGGCGACCGGCGTGACCGCGCCGCGGGCGAGGTTCTGGCGCATATAGTCGCCGCCGGGTGGGAATTTCTTGACGACGCCCGACATGCCGGCATTGATCGCCCCCAGCACTTCGAGAATATTCTCGCTGACATAGGTGCAATCGGCCGGCTTGGCGCCCATGGCCTTGGCGGCGAGCTCGTACATGGTGCGCTGCGGCTTCTCCGCCTTGGCAGCGAGAATTTCGGGATCCTGGGTCGAAATCACCTTTTCGAAAAAGCCGTCGAGCCCGGCGCCCTTCAACATGGCGATCGCATCGACACCGGCGGGGACATTGGTGATGACCGCCAACCGCGCGCCGTCGAGGCCTTGCATGGATTTCAACAATTCGCCCGTGCTCG
>Ga0080064_1000532_pt1 | contig 98078 bp, 80 predicted proteins | sample Subgrocontami54m_FD_69260 | JGI IMG/M metagenome (GOLD analysis project Ga0080064, IMG submission 69260) | Subsurface groundwater microbial communities from S. Glens Falls, New York, USA - GMW46 contaminated, 5.4 m (SPADES assembly) (version 2) ...
CAGGGCGCCGCAGCGTGGATGCCGCAGAGCGAACTGACACCGGATGCGCTCGGCGAGCGAATCGCGGAGCTGTTGCGCGACACGGAAGCGCTGCGCGGAATGGAACAGCGCGCGAGAGCACTCGGGCGGCCCGATGCGGCGGCGGAGATTGCGAGTATCCTTGTGGGCGACGGACGAAAGGACGGCGCATGACTTACGGCGGCGGACGGCAGAAGCTCGGCGAGGTCGATCCCGAACTACTCGCGGACGCGCGGTGGTCGCTGCACTGGGCTGCGCAGGTCCCCGCCGCGGTCGGCGCGACGCTTGTGCCCCCGCGGAGCGACTTCAGCCACTCGGCGTTGAGTTGGGCGGGCGCTGGGCGGGGATTCGCGAGCGAGGCGATTGCGGGCGGGGTTCGCGCACTCCTTCGGGTGGCCGATCTGCGGGCGTTCGCCGCTCGGGAAGACGGAACGCCGATCGGCGATGGATTCGCCGTCGCGGGTCGTACGCTGGCCGACGCACTCGCCCAAATGGCCGCGGAAGTTTCGCGCGCGAGCGGCAGGCCCGTGTCCGCGATCTCTCGGCCCGTGAATGAGATTCCCGACCATCCCGTTGTCCATGGCGCGGCGTTTGGGCCACCCGACTCCGCGGCGCTGAGCGAACTCTCGGCGTGGTTCGCCAATGCGGCCCTCGTGCTTCGCGACGTCGCCGCGCGGCCGGGCGCGAGTCCGGTGCGCTGCTGGCCCCACCACTTCGACATCGCATCGCTCACCACACTCGACAGCGGCGCGGATCCCGAGCACGCGCGTTCGATCGGAGTCGGAATGTCCCCGGGCGACGGCAGCTACGGTTCGCCGTACTTCTACGTGACGCCGTGGCCGTACCCCGCCGATCGAGCGCAGAAGCCGCTCGCGGTCGGGCGCTGGCACACCGAGGGCTGGTTCGGCGGAGTATTGCTCGCGGCCGACGTGGTCCAGGGGGACGCGGGCGCACAGGAGTCACGCGCGCGGGAATTCATCGCGGAGGCGTTCGCAGCGTGTCGCGAGATGCTCGGGGACCGGTGATGCCACCGGACGTCGCGGTTGTTCACGCGCCATCGAACACCGTCGAGATATGAGTGAAGGACGCCCCGCAGCCGCACCTGCGCGGCAACGAACGATCGTGGTGCTGCTTCACGTGTTGACGTTCGCGTCGGGCGCGGCAGCCCTCGCCTACGAGATCGTCTGGACGCGCCGCCTGACGTTCGTCTTTGGCGCCAGCATCTACGCCGTCAGCGCCGTGCTGGCGGCGTACATGGCTGGACTCTCGGTCGGGTCGCTCCTCGGGGCCGCGCGCTCCAAGCGCCCCCACGATGCGCTCCGGTTGTACGCGCTGCTCGAAGCCGGCATTGGCATCGCGGGATTGGCCGTCCCTGCCGTGCTCCGTCGCCTTCACATCGTCGACACATGGCTGTACGACGGCCGCGTCGCGCACGGCGGGCTGACGCCCTATCGTTTCGCACTCGCGTTGATCGCCCTGGGACTGCCGGCGTCGCTCATGGGAGCGACGTTTCCCGTCCTCGTGCGCGTCATGGAGGGCGTGCGTGCGAACATCGGCTCGCGCGTCGCGACGCTCTACGGTGCCAATGTGGCCGGAGCGGTCGCGGGCACGTTTCTCTCGGGGTTCTACCTGATCGGTCGGCTGGGCGTCACGCGCACCGAGTATGTCGCCGTAGCGACGAACCTCAGTGTCGCAATCGTCGCGGCTGCACTTTGGCGGGCGCGAACTCACGCACCGCCCGACGGCGCATCGCTCACCGGCGCATCGCAGACCCGCGCATCGCAGACCGGTGCATGGCAGACCGGTGCACTCTCACGTCCGGTAGACATTCGTGCGGGCACACTCCTGGTCGCTGTGGCTGTCGCCGGTGCCTCGGCCATTGCCTGCGAGGTACTGTGGTCCCGCGCCCTCGCGTTTGCGTTCTCCTGGCTGAACAACACCACCTATGCATTCCCCGCGATGCTCGGTGTGTTCCTCGGGGGTCTTGCCCTCGGCAGCGCGATCATTGCGCCGTTCGTCGAGCGCGGGTCACATCCCGTCCGCCTGTATGGCGTGCTCGTGACGCTTGCCGGCGTCTCTGTGTCGGTCTCCGCCGTGGTCATGACCGCTCACGGATCGGCACCATTGGGCCATGCCGTGGACGATGCGGGAAACCTCTACGTCGCTCGCGCATTGATCAACGCCGCGCTCGAATCGGCGGCGGTCGTCGGCGTGCCGGCGCTGCTCTTTGGCGCCGCGTTCCCTGTCGCCGTTCGGGCCGTGACACCGACGGCCTCGGGCGTGGGTCCCGTCGTCGCCCGCGTCTACGCGGCCAGCACGGCGGGCGCCATCGCAGGCTCCCTCGTCGCCGTGTTTGTCGTCATACCGCGCCTAGGGATCACGCACGGAACTGTCGCCATCGGCGGCGTGTTGGCGATTACCGGCATCGTCGTCGTCGCGGGCGCACCGGCGTCTCGACGTCGCTTCACCGTCCCTCTCGCCGCCCTCTCGCTTGGCACGGTCGCGTGTGTGCAATGGCGGTTGCCCGCGCGAGCGTTGCTGACGTCCGACGCGGCCCCCGTCGTGTTCTACGAAGAAGGACCGACTGCCACGGTGGCAGTCGTGCGCGCGCGTGACGGATTCCTGCGCATCGACGTCGACGGCGTGCCGGTTGCGGGAACGTCGCCGACGATGCTGACCGACCAGAAGTCCCTGGCGCATTACCCGATGATGCTCGCGCGCCACCCGCGTCGCGCGCTCACGGTGGGCTTTGGAAGCGGAGGCACGTCGCATTCCTTCCTGCTGCACGCGCAGCTCGAGCGGGTCGACGCCGTGGAGATTGCACCTGAGATCCTGCACGGCGCGCCGTATCTCACCGCATCGAATCATGGCGTTCTGACCCGTCGCGATCCGCGCTATCGCGTGATTCTCGACGATGCGCGGTCGTACCTTGCGCACACACGCCAGACCTACGACATCATCGCGACCGACTGCACAGATCTGCGGTACCGCTCGAATGCGAATCTCTATGACCTCGAGTATTTCCAGTTCTGCCGAGCACGTCTGTCGCCCGACGGACTCGTCGCGGTGTGGATGCCGTTGGGCGGTCTCTCGAGAGCCATGTTCCAGGTTGCACTGCGCACGTTCGGCGAAGTGTTTCGGGACTTCCTCGTGTTCTGGCCCAACGGATATCCGTCGCACTATGTAATCCTCGTCGGATGGCGCAATGCACGGGAGGTCCGATGGAATCGGCTTGTCGAGCGACTTGCCCCGCGAGTCGTGCAAGATGATCTGCGCGAGATCGCACTGGCGGATCCCGTTCGAGTGCTTTCCACACTTGTGGCCGACGGGCGCGGGCTGCAGCACGCGCTGCGCAACGCGCCGGTCAATACCGAGGATCATCCCGTGCTCGAGTTCCTTGCTCCACTGTCGGGCTATTCCCCTGACGCGACCATCGACAACCTGCGGTTTCTCTTGGACCACCGTGACCCGGTGGCGACGCTGGTCGACGGGGGGCTGCCGGCCGATGCCGCGGCGCGGCTCGCGCGCATGGAGTCCGCGCTACCCGATCTCGCCAACGCGCACGCGGCGAGTTTCGCAGGCGACACCGTGCTGGCGACGCGCTTGTACCTCGAGGCGCTCGCGCTCGCGCCGGAGGACGACGCCGTGCGAGCACGCGTGACGGAGTTGCTCCCCGACGTTGCCAGTCAGGCGCGCGAGACGTGGAATGCGCCCGTTGGCCGATAGCTTCAACCCGTGCGAGCGGGCGGTCTTCTCCGTCGACCTGGACGGGCGCCGTCCCAACTCACCTGTCGCTGCGGGAACTGCCCGACGCTCAATGCGGCAAACGCGCCGGCTTCTCGCCCACGCCCAGCGCGAATACGATCGCGCCATCGATCTCGGTCAATCGTTCCTCCGGAAGCGTCGTCACGTACGGTCCGAGATCCGTCCGATCGAGCGTGAACACATTGTGAAGATTCACAGCGCACGCTCTCGGCATACCATCGTCGCGTCCCAGAGCGACCTGGCTCGGCGAGTCTCGAACCGTCGACGTGATGGCGGCGACTGTCACGGTGCCCAGGTGCGAGAGCAGCGCGGTGCGTGTGAGAACGACGACGGGTCGACGCTTGTCGGGCTTCGCAAATCGGTGCCAGTACACTTGCCCGCGTCTCACCAGGCGTCCCCTTTCGCTGGCCGCGAGAGCACGCGCGTCTGGGATCGCTGAAGCGAGCGCTTCGCGGTTTGTTCGTCGCGCGTTGGTGGCTGCCTGATGTGCGCGAGACGATCGGCGTCGACCATCGCGCGCATCTGTTCGGCGTCCAGAACGTGCGCGACGGACTTTCGAATCCACGCCGAACGTGACATTCGCCCACGCCGAGCGGCCGAGTCGAGCCGTGCCAGAGTCGCTTCGTCCATCACGATCTGGATGGTCTTCATGGTGGAAGTGTATGTGGAATACTGTTGTCGAACAAGTTCCACCGCGTTCTGCCGGACCGACACGCCGCCGCGGACATTGCGACGCGCGACGGATGGGAATCGAGCACGAGCACGAGCACGACGACGAACGACGACGAGTACGACGACGAGTGAGCGCAAATTGGACAGGGCGGAGGACGCCCGGCGACTGCTGCCGAACGCGCGTGATAGCATCGCGTTCGTGGGAAAGAGCGCGCTGAAACCCTGGCGAGCGACGCCGCCGCCGCGAAGTGAAGCGGGCAAGCGACGACCGCGGACAGCGCGGGATGGGAACGCCGTCACTCGCACAGTGCACCATCCGGTCTTCGGGGACATTCCGATGCAGTCCGTCGTGGGAACGTGGGCGACGGGCGAGGTTTCGACGCATTGGGAGTACGACCCGACGTACGAGCCGCCGATGCCACGCGGTGCGGTTCGCGGCGATGTGCTCGCGCAACAATTCTGCACGATGTGCCACGTCCCGAAGTATTTCTACGTCGACGAGCCGAAACGATGCGTGCAGTGCGACTCGGACTTCGTGTTCACGGCGGCAGAGCAGAAGTTCTGGTTCGAGACGCTGAAGTTCAATTTCTCCTCGACCGCGATTCGTTGTCGGGCCTGTCGCAAGAAACGTCGCAGCGCCAGTGCGGTCGGACGTCAGTTGGCGGACGCTGTCGTGGCCGCGACCGCGAGCCCCGACGACGCGGGAGTTCTTCTTGCGCTCGCCGAGGCCACGCTGCATCAGGCCGAGAGGTCGGGGAGCGCAAACTTCAATCGTGCACTCGCAGGCGTGCGACATGCGCGTCGGCTCGTGCCCGGATTGCACGAGGCGCTCTATTGGGAGGCGCGCTGTCACGCAGCGGCCGGCCGCGCCGCGCGTGCGCGCGAGGCGTTTCAGGCGTTCATCGTCGCGGCAGCGAACAGCGCGCGAACCGGAAAGCTCGTGCGGCACGCGCGCGCTGAGCTGCTGCGGCTTGACGCGTGATCCTAGAGATTCGTCCCGGCATCGCTTAGGTGTCGGGCGCCGGCTCCGAACTCACGCGGCGCGGTACGGAACGTCCCGGATCGTCGCGAGAGACTCTAGCGCCCGGTCGCGCCACCGCGCCGCCGCCGAGATGCGAGCGGCCTGTTCGTACGACGCTCTCGCGTCCGCAATCCGGCCGACTGCGCGCAACGCTTCCGCGCGAAAATAGTGGCGAATGGCGGTCGCCGTTCTCGATCCGCCGGCCGCGAGCGCATCATCGAGCGCCTGCAGCGCCTCCCCGTATCGCCGCGAAACAACGCACGCAATTCCGAAGGTGCCCGTCAGAAGGGCTCGATCCTTCGGCCGGAGATCCTCGCCAAGCAATCTGGCCTCGCTCGCCACGGTCATCGCGCGATCTCCGTCGCCGCTCATCGCGATCGCGTAGGCGAGGTTGTTCTTGACGAACGCACGGTAACGCACCGGCCCCGACGCGTCGTCCAGCGCCGAATAAGTCGCAATGGCATCGCTCCATCTCTCCGAAAACAATGCCTCGAGCCCACGAAGTCCGCGCGCCGCGACCGCATCACCTGGCCTTTTGGCCACTCCGCGTTCGAGTCTCTCGGCGCGACTGGCAAAGAAGCTCGGATCCTCCCGCTCGGCGGCTCGAGCCGTCAGGAGCACCTGGCGAACGAGCGCGGCGCAGAAGAGGACGACGGCGCATGCGCCGAACGCCGCTGTCCAGCGGTCGACCAGACGGACGAGATAGATGATGTAGCCGCACGAAGCGACGAGTAGTACCGCGCCCAGGAATCTCGTGGCCCAGCGAACGACGGGATCCTTCACATTCCAAGTGTATCGCGAACTGCCGCGTCCTGGCGCACTGCGATACGACCGGGATCGGCGCGGCGGCGAACGGCGACGCGCCGAGCCATCCGGCGTGCGTGTCCGCGCCGCTCGTGCTTTGCTCGCTGCATGTCTCCTGATTGCGACCACGGGCTGCGCACATGACCATCGAAATTCGCGCCGTCGGGCCCGATCGACACGATGACGCTGCGGCGGCCATCGTCGCGGCGCTCGGGATCGCTCCGAATCCAGCGTTTGTGGAGCGCATTCGTGCACTGCCCGAACTCGACGTTCGCTTCGCTGCCTACGACGGCGACGAGCCGGTTGCGGGAATCGGCTCGTTCACGTTCGAGATGACCGCGCCGGGCGGACCCGTGCGAACGGCCGGACTCACCATGGTGGGAACGCTCGCGACGCACCGCCGCCAGGGGATCCTGACGCGCACGATGCGAAAGTACCTCGACGAGGAGCGCGCGCGCGGGAGTGTGATCTCCGCGCTCTGGGCGGCCGAGGGCGCGATCTACGGACGCTATGGGTACGGTGTCGCGTCGCATGCGTACGCCATTCGCGCGCAGCGCGGCCACACAATGTTCCATGTGCCGGTTGTGTTGGACGCCAAGCCACGCCGCGTGACGGACGAAGCTGGACTCCAACTGATCCCGCCCATCTACGACCGAGTGCGCACGGTGACGCCCGGGATGCTCTCGCGCTCGCCGGAGTGGTGGCGGACGCGACGGCTGACCGATTGGGACTTTCGTCGCGCGGGCGGCGGCGAGTTGCAGCGCGTCGTGCTCGAGCGCGACGGGCACGCGGTGGCATACGCGCTCTACCGGCATTCCCCGAAGTTCGAGCATGGCGCCATCGGCGGCACGCTCACCGTCGTCGAGGCCGTGGGAGACACGCCTGCGGCCACACGACAACTGTGGCGCTACCTGTTCGACGTGGACCTCATGGAGTTCGTCGAAGCCTCGAACCTGCCGACCGACCACGTCCTGCTCACAGCAATGCGCGAGCCTCGACGACTCGTGGCGACGTTGAGCGACGCGTTGTGGGTGCGGCTGGTCGATTTGCCGCGCGCGCTCGCGCAGCGTGCGTACGCCGCGGCGAGTGAATTGGTGCTTCGCGTTCGCGACGAGTTCTGCACGTGGAATTCGGGCGACTGGCGCATTCGGGCGGGAGCGAATGGGGCGCAGGTCGACCGAATCGACGGTGCATCGGTTGCGCCGGATCTCACGCTCGAGGCGAAGGTGCTCGGCGGTGCGTATCTCGGCGGCGTGTCGTTCCGCGCGATGCAGGCCGCGGGGTTGATCGAGCATTCGGCCCCCAACGCGATTGAACGTGCCGACGCGATGTTCCGCAGCGACGCATCACCGTGGTGCCCGGAGATCTTCTAACGCCGTCGTCCGGCGTGATCCCGCGCGCCCATCCCCGCGGTGCGTCTCCGTTCCGAACAACAACAATCTCCCACTCTCCCCGCCTCCCTGTTCAGTCATCCGGCTTCATGGCCGCTCGATGTGCATCGCCCGTTGCGCACGTCGCTTCCGCCGCGAAACTGCGATCGCAGCGAGGGCAACAGCGACGACCACTCCGCCCTTCGTTCGCGACGACCATCCCACGGCGCAGCGCGCGGCGCAGCCGCCGCCGGCGAGTGGATACCGTGGCCCGGCGCCGTCCGCGTTCGCGTCTCGCGCTCCGCTCGCGTCGGCGCCAGTCGCGCCGCCGTCCAACCACGAAGGGGGCGGCCAGACTGGCACGCCACAGTCGACCGGCGGCGGTGGGCACGGGCCCGGATCGGGTGGACGATTGCGTACGACTCCGTAGTTGTACTGCGTCCGACGTTCAGCGACTGGACCGGCTTGCAGCACCAAGTCCCGGTCGAGCTGGCCGATCGGGAGGTCGGCGCGGAGTCGTGTGAGATACGGGTTTGCGTTCAGGCCGTCGAGGGCGACGCGCAGGTCTTCGCGGAGGTCGGGTTCGCGGCATCGCGGACCAGCGTCCGTGGCGGACGCCGAGTCCGCGCTCATCGCATCCATGTCGCCATCGAGTGTCTCGCCGGAATCTGCGCCGCTGTCCGCTGTGGGCGGGTCGGCGCAGAACCCAGCGTCGCGCCCGATCGGGTCGAAGCGCGCGAGAGCGTCCGCTTGGCTGACCAGCGCCGTAGCAATCCAGCGAACCGACGACTCGGTCAGCCACACTCGATTCGCATTGGCCACGTTGATCCGACGGAACGCTGCGAGGAAGTCCGTGACAGGATCGGTCGGCGCGTTGAAGTCGTAGACAAGGTCGGTCTCGAGGATCTCGCCGTTCGGAAAGTTCTGTGCTGCGATGCGGCTGTCGGCCAGCACCAGGAGTTGGAGCCCCACGCGGTCGGCCACGCCGGCTGCGATCATTCGCAAGGGCAGCGTCGGTTGGTAGCCCGGGGTTGTCACGCGGATCGGGCTCATTCGACTGATGCCCGCGCCCGAGCGCAGACGGAGCGCAACAAAGTCGCTGCGCAGCGCGACATAGTGATCGATGACGGGGATCACGCTGGGCGGCACCGCGAAACCGTTGTCCGCGAGCCACGTGCGCAACGCCATCGGGTCCGCACTTCCCACGATGGCAATTGCGTACGGACCGACGACTTCCTCGCGATGCACGACGACGCCGGAGTCCGACGCGGCGTCGGCCGACGAGGCATCGCCACCCAATCGGTTGCAGCCACGGCAAAACCGCGGCGGCGGAGCCTGCGGGATGAACACGACAGGTGCGCTCAGGTCGTCGAGCATTTGCATGAAACGGTTGTCGGCCAGCTCGATCCGCACGTCCGGGCTGTAGCGGATCGGCAGGATCCACGAGAAGTTCGACGGGTCGCCTGCGTAGCTGAACTGGTCCCACAACGTCGTCTGACGCGTCGAGAGCGCCAGGACCATGCGGTGTGAATTGACGGTTTGCACTGTCCGGGGAGGGTTGAAGCACCCGCCACAGGCGTGTGCGGTTCGCGCGATCGTGGAGCCAAGCAACACGATGGCAGTGACGACGATGACATCGAGGGCGCGCTTCATTGGGAGCCTTTCCTGCACTATTTGCGAGCTTCGGCGCAGGGTGACACACACGTGCGGGACCCCACCGCCTGGCTCAACGAACGAAGCACGGAGCGTGCCGCGTCGTTGGCTCGCGACTCCGATCCTCGTACCCTTCTCAGCCAAGGAGTCCCGCCATGAAACGCAACGCGCCCGCAGCCCGTGTCGCCCGCGCACTCGTCGGAATCGGAACCGCCGCGCTCGCGACCACCGCGACGCCGTCGGTCCGCGCCGACGACCCTCCCGACGCTCGCAGCGCGCAGCGCCGTTGTCCCACGCAACCGCCCCGCCCGGGCGTTTCGTGTACGGCCGTGGGCGCACGGTGTGCGTTCCCGGCACCTGTTGGTTGCACGCGAACGTGTCGATGCGCGCCGAGCGCCGCGGACGTCACGCCGACGATCTACGCTTGGCAGTGCAGTACGCAATGCGGCCCGAACTTTCGCGTTGGTCCCCTCGAACCACCCGAAGTCGCGGCACGCGACGCCTAACGCGCTCAGAATCCGCCGACGAGTGCGAGCCCTGCGCCCGCGTGCACTCCGTGGGGCACGACGGCGACGCGGACGGCATCGCGAATCACGATCGGCCGGTGGAACAAGAACGGCACGAGAAATCCGACGCCCGCGCCCCACGCTGCGCCGACGAGTACGTCGCTCAAATCGTGGCGATCGGCGGCGATGCGCCACCATGACGTGAACGATGCGATCGTCAGCCCGAGCGCCCAGACCGCCGGCGCAGCGCGATAGCCCCGCATCGTTGCAACCGTGCCGGCAGCCGTCGCGAGCGCGAACGTGAACGTCGCGTGGCCCGAGAAGAACGAGAGGTAGGCGTCGCGGGACAGCGGTGCGCCCGTCGGCGGTGCCGTGTCGTACAGGTGGAACGGTCGCTCACGCGCTACGGCGAACTTCACGAGTTGGTTGACGTCCATCGCGAGCGACGTGGCCTCCGCGACGAGCAGAAGATCCAGGGGCAGACCCGCGATCGAGTGGTCCACGGCCGACGCGAGGGCAAGCGTCCCGACCGCGGCGGCGGGAGCGAGCGCGTAGCCGAACACGTTGCTCAGCGTCTCGGCGACCGCGGTGTCTGGCCAGCGGTAGACGATTCGCGCGCCGGCGTCGACGAGGTTCGCGGCGGGCATCCCGGTCGGCGATCGTTCGCACCAGCCACACGTCGTCGGGCCAATGACATTCTTCAGCAGCTCCGTTGCAAGCCACGCCGACGCACCGGCGATGGTCACTGGCAGGTCGATCCGAAGGTCGTAGGCCAAACGTCGCGCGCTCGTCGCCTGCGCCGCCGCGGCGATTTCTACGCGCGGTGTCGGGGCGGCTTGCGCGATCGCGACGCGAGGTCGCGCGGCGAGTCCCATCGCGAGGACGCATGCGAACAGCGGCGCGCCGAAACCGGGTGTCATGGCGGGGGATCGGGCATGGGCGTCGGTTGGCCGTTGACCGCGGCGGCGAGTCCGTCGATGCTGGGCGGCAGACGGGAGCGTTCGCATGTCTGAATCTTCGAACTCAAGCGGAAGCATCGGCGGCAAGGATCTTTTTTGCCCGCGCGACAAGACGGGGATGGAAGTGAAGCTCACGGGCGAGGCATTTCTCGACGTTTGCGGAAAGTGCGGCGGGCAGTTCTTCGACTCGGGCGAGATGCTGACCGCGTTCGGGCTCAAGGCCGACGTCACGTACTGGGACGCCCCGGAGACCGGCGGAATCATCAAGGACGGCACGCTGCCGTGTCCGCGTTGTCGCAATCCGATGTGGGTCCAGGACGTCGCGCTCGGTGGGTTGCACTGCGAAATCGACCGGTGCGGACGATGCCACGGAATCTGGCTCGACGGCGGCGAAGTGACGACGATCCTCGCCATCGCAGACAAGATGACTCCGATCATCGAAGAGGGGAAAGCGAAAGCGCGGGCGGCCGTTGCCACCGTGAAGGACGACTTCAGCTCGCCCGGGCTGATCGCGAAGTTCCTGCGGATGTTCAGCAAGAAGTAGCGCGACCTGCGACCGGGGCGCGCCGGCTACGGGCCGTAGACTCGCCACGGCCGCAGTTGGTCGGTCATCGCGGGCGCGCCGGTGGCGAACGTGAGGTTGTATCCCCAGCACCACACGGACGTATCGCGCAGGTACGCGCACGAATGCGCGATGCCGGCGGAGACGTCGACCGCTGGGCTCGGCAGCTCGACAACCGACGCCGTCGCTGCGGCGCGATTGGACGTGGTTCCGTCGCCGAGTTGGCCGTGCGTGTTGTCGCCCCAGCAGAGAACCCGACCGGTCGTCGTACGCGCGCACTGATGCCCGAGACCGACGTCGACCTGCGCGATCGTGGTTCCGAGTGCGATTGCGACGGGTCTCGGTGTGTCGAGCGACAATCCATCGCGACCCCAGCATCGAACCTGGCCTCCACGCGTCGCGACGCACGTGCGGTTGCTCGCCGCGTCGATCTGCCTCGCGTCGATGAGGTCGACCACGGTGACAAAACCGTCCCGTATCGCGGCCGTGCCGTCCCCAAGCTGCAATGAAGAGTTCGCGCCCCAACAACGCACCGACCCGTCGCGCATCAACGCACAACTGTGATTCCGGGCTGCGGCGACCGCCAACGCGCCCGCCATGCCTGGTATCTGCAACGGAAGCGCGGAGAACAGGAACGTCGGCGTCGGTCGCGAACCGAGCTGCCCCTGGTCGTTGTTGCCCCAGCAGAAGACCCTGCCGGTCGTCAACGCGACGCATACGTGGTTGTCTCCCGTCGCGATCGTGGCCGCTGATGGCGGCAAGGGCACTCGCGTGGGCATCGCGAACTGCGTGAGGGGAGGTCCGACGCCGAGCTGCCCGACGTTGTTCGTGCCCCAACACAGGACGCTGCGAAGGCCATCGTCGGCGATCGCGCACGTGAAGTTCGCGCCCGCACTGATCGCGAACACGCGCTCCGGCGGGAACACGCGGCGTGCGATCGCGCGCGTCGTCGTGGTGCCATCGCCGAGCTGGCCGAACTGGTTGTGTCCCCAGCAGTACATGTCCCCATCCGGCGTGACGGTGCATGAGTGGGACGCGCCCGCGGAGACCGACGGGCGACGGGTGCAGTCCACACATCCATCGGTCGGAATCGGTGCGTCGATCGGTGGCTCGACAGCGTCGGGAGCTGCGACATCGCGTGCGTCGGGCGTCGGCGCGTCGCTTGGTGCGTCGATGCGATCCGCGGGAGCATCCGCGACGGCGACATCGGGCGCGGGCTCGAGCAACTCAAGCGGTGTGCGAGCGCCGCAGCCGACGATGGCGCACAGGGCTGCAACAAACTTCGCCGCGCGGAGCACCGCGACGGGAGCGCCGCGCACCGTCACGGACGTGGCACCGTGCCGATCGCACGACGACGCGCGAGAACGAGCGCAAGCGCAGCGAACGCGGCGGCAACCCACACGGCCCCGACTCCGTGGCGCGCGGCACTTGCGCCGACCGTCACGCAGCCGCATCCCGGCATCGCGGGCGTCGTTCGGCGCGTGTCGCCGGGCACATCGCGAACCGAGGCTCCCGAATCGGCGGGTGGGCGCGATGCGTCGATCGAACTGCTCGCGTCGGATGGCACCGTAGCGGTGTCACCCGCGCCAACGTCGTTCGTCGTCGCATCGAAGGTATCGGCATCGATCCCCGCGTCAGGAATCATCGCCATCGTCATCGGTCGGCAACCCGTTGGCGTGCACAGCTCACCGGTCGCATCGCAATTCGTCGAACGCGCGGTCGTGCCCTCGCAGCGTAGCCAGCGCGAGCCTTCGCAGCGCGGGGCGGGCAGAAGCGCGCGCATCGACGCTGGGTCGCAGCGCAAACAGTTGTACCCGACCACCGGATCCTGGAACGCGCACACGGCAGTGAGTGCGGCGCAATCGGCCGTGCGTGGCGCACCGCTCTCACACCAGCGCAGCGTCTCGCCCTCGCAACGCCCCGCGTAGTCCAGATCGCCACACGCACTGCGACCGCGGTACGGCTCATTGCCGTACGCCGCAGGTTGCACCCAGAGAATGGGCACCGGGCGACACACGCTCTGGCAACCGGGCGCGTCGAGAAACCCCGTCGGGACGACCGAGCCGCCCACCCACGCGGGCGTCGGACAACCCGGATCGACAGGCGCGGAGCAGTAGTTCGGCGCGGTCGCGATGTGTAGATGCAAGTGCGCCGCGACGCCGCCGGTGTTTCCCGACAGACCGATTCGCGTCGTCGTCGTCACGGGCGCGCCGGGCGAAACGTCGATGCGACTGAGATGCAGATAGGCGACGTAGTGCGTGCCGCCGAGGCCCGGCACGGTCGCGCCGTCATGGCGCACGCGCACCCACAGTCCCGCGCCACCGTAGTCGGCCGTGCGCGCATCGGCACGGTTGACGGCGTCGACGACACCGGGCGCGACACCGTACAGTGGTGTGCCGACGGGGATGCCGTAATCGTATCCATTGTGCGTTCCGCATCCCGCGCGCGCGCCGCAGTACGCGACGTAATCACCGTAGTAGCCCTGGGTGATCGAGTGAGTTGCCGAGGTTGCACGGTCGGTGGGCCAGTGCATCCAGCCTTGCGCAGCCGCGTTGCGCGCGAGCGTGAGCGTGACGGCGCACAGCGCGAAGACGAAGGCGGCGAGTCGTGTTGAACGAGTCACGGAGGGGATGGTCTCGCGAGTGAGGGCGGATGTCACATCGCCGCCGCAAGACGGCGCACTCGAGGAATTGACAGCGACTCCCGAGTCCTGCATTGTAGGACTCGCGTGCGAATCGACGCGTTCGAGTGGGATGATGGGAACGAGCTGCACATCGCACTGGGTCACGGCATCGAGCCCGAGGAAGCCGAGCAGGTCTTCGCCGTTCGCCCGCTCTTCCGCGGCACGAGGCGAGGTCACTACGTTGCGTTTGGCCCGACGAGCGCCGGTCGGCTGCTCACCATCGTATTCGAGCGGAAGCCGCTCCGGACCGTCCGCGTGATCACCGGTTGGGACATGACTCGCGCAGAACGGCGTTACTTCGACAAGAGAGGGAAACCGTGACCCAGCGAAAGATGCGACCGCGGAAGGAAACGGACGCAGCACGCCATTACGACACCCGAGGTGTGTTGTCCGAAATCGTCGATGCGCCCGTCGAGTTCGCGCTCGATGAGGCCTTGCGGGAATCGATCCTCGCCGGGAAGCGCGCACGACGACTTCAGAACGTCACGATCAAGCTGGATCCGGCTCACGTCCATGCGCTGCGCAAGATCGCGACGAAGCGTTCGATTCCGTACCAGACGCTCATCCGCCAGTGGCTCGCGGCTGGGATTCGGTCGGAGCTGAAGCTGGTCGGCTGAGCGCGCGATCGTCGCTCGGCCGGAGGCAGGCCCCGCGAAACCCGTCCGTCCGAGCGCGACACGCGTGTCACGTCGCGCGCGGCACCGCGGGGAAAATCCGCAGCGATGTTCGCTTCCCCACGCTCGGCCCGCCGCGTGCAACGGGCGCGGAACTTACTTTTCGTCGGGAGGTCGACACTCATGCTTACTTGCTCGCTGCGCGCATCGCTGTGCGCGTGCGCGGCCGTGGCTGCGCTTTGGCTGTTTTCTCCGCGTTCGGCGTACGCATGCGGCGGCTGCTTTTCTCCGCCCCCACCGACGCCGGACCGCGCCCAACTCGTCACCGATCACCGCATGGTGTTCGCGCTCTCGCAGCGTCAGACCACGCTGTGGGATCAGATCCGGTACAGCGGCAGCCCTGAGGACTTCGTGTGGGTGTTGCCGGTCGCGAATGCGGCGACGTTGCAGATCGGACTTGGCGACGACAACTTCGTCGAAGCCCTCGATGCGTACTCGGCGCCGTATGTCACCGCGAGTTTGCCCGCCTGCTTCGGTTCGCGTGCCCGCGCGCGGAACGATGGCGGCGGAGCGTTCTTTGGATGCGGTTCTGGCGCGTTCGCACCGCCTCCGGGATCCGGCAGTGAAAGCACCCGGGTCTCGCGCGAGGGCGAGACCGTCGTGGGGCCGTACGCCATCGCAGTCATCAGCACGAAGATGGGCGGCGCCCGACTCGACGACTGGCTTCAGGAACACGGCTATTCGATCCCGGCGGAAACTCGCCGCGCGATCGACTTCTACGTGGATCTGCAGTTCGATTTCGTGATCATGCGTCTCGCGCCCGGCGCGGGCGTGCACCAGATGCAGCCCGTGCGCGTGACGACGCGCGGCTATCTCCCGGTGCTACCTCTGCGCATGATCGCGGCTGGCATTGGCGACAAGGTGGGTCTCAATCTCATGGTGGTGTCCGACTCGCGCGCCGAGGCGCAGGGGTTCGACAACATCCAACTGCGCGAGGCCGATCTCACGTTCAACTACACGACCATGCGTTCGAACTGGCGGTCGCTTTTCGACGCGACGCTACTTCGCGCTCAGGGTCGCGCGTGGATCATCGAAAGCGCACAAGGTATTTTCGAAAACCAGTTCAGCTACCGCGTCGGGTGGCAGTCGCCGCGAGACGGGGGAATGACCGTGATGATGCCTCCGTCGGATGCGTCGCTCGGTCCCGACGTGCCCGAGATGGGATTTGACGCGATGTCTCCAGCGCAAGACGCCGCGCCGTTCTTCGTCGACGTCGCGATGTTCGACAGCACTGCCTCGGCGACGGACGGAGCCATGGGCGCGATGGAGATCCGCGACGGCGGAATGATGCCCGCGGCGGACCCCTACGTGGACAGGCGGTACGCGTTCACGGGTTTGAACGGCCGCGCGGTCGTGACGCGCATGCGAACGGAGTTGGGACTCGCCGACTTGACCCGCGACCTGATCATCCAGGCGTCGAGTGGCGGACCCATCCCGGTCGAGTACGTCGCCGGTGGGCTTCTGAACGCGCCGCAGTGTCCACGGGGCGGTGCGATCTGCTCCGTCGTCGGTGGGACGACGCCGGCGATCGCAGAGGTGTTCGTGGTGGTCGCACTCGTGATTCGCGTGCGGCGGCGAAGGCGCGCGCGCGAGGCAGCGCGGGGGTAGTTGCGCGCGCAGGCAGGAGCGGACGTCAGCGCGGATCGGCCGCGTCGGCCTGTTCCTGCCGGAGCCTCGCGAGGCGATCCGAGATCTCCCACACGACGCACCAGCGCTCGACGTATGCCCAGTCGATCGAGCGTCCAGAGTCGACCAGCGCATCGAGCATTGCGAGGATGTCGAGTCGGTCCTGCGTGCGGCCCGCGATCAACTTGTACACGATGAGGTCTTCGGGAGAGACCACCGGAACCTCGGTCTGGCCGTACGGCGCCGGGCGCTCTTTGCGCGCCAGTGCGGATTTCTCGAAGTCCGTGTGTGCGAATAGGAGATCAATCCGACGTCCACGATCGTCCCTGAACAACTCGAGATCCGGTACCGCCGCGTCTGGGGGGCCGCCGACGGTCGTTGCGGGCCGAAATCCGTGTCGAGCGAACACGGCTACCAGCGAAGCGTACGCCGCGGCGTCCGCGGCGACGACGAAGTCGACGTCCTTCGTCGGGCGCACCTCGGCGTATGCGTTTCTCGCGCATCCGCCGATCACGGCGTAGTCGATCCCGTTCTGTCCGAGGATCGCGCACGCATCGGCGAGCAGCGCAGGCGTGTCGGTCGGCATCGAGCCCTATCGCAGCCCGAGCCGCCGCGCGCGACTTTGCAGCTCCGCCTGTCCGAGCGCCTTCTCGTCGAGGCGCGCCTCGCGTTCCGGCGTGCTCGGTGCGGCGTACCCGAGTTCCAGGCCCTCGTTCATCCGCGCAACCGCTGGAGTCGCGATGGCCTCGCGGATGCGCTCGCGCCGCTCGGCGGTCTTCGCCTCAGCGACGGCGGCGAAATGCCGACGGTCCTGGTCGATGTTGGACATCGACAGAGTATAGCGCGAGCCAGCGGCGCACGCCGTGCCATTTCCGGACGAGCGCCACGCGAGTCGCAACCGCTTCGCATCGACTATCATTCGGAGTGCAGGAGCCGCAGTTCACCCCTCGCGACCGCGGCATTCGCTGCAGGCGACGCGTCCGAGTGCCGAACTGGCGAAGCTCACCCATCCCACTCGATTGCGACGTCGACGCCGTTGCCGGGCAGCAGCGTGCACGCGGCGACTCGCGCGGGCTTCCCCGTGGCGAGTGAGACAACGCCGCGCGCGGCCCCGGCGAGGAAGCGCGCGAACACGATGTGCGCCATCGGAAGATCGCGGTAGTGGCACGACACGCGGCGCGGTGCGTCGCGCGTGGTCGACAGCGTCCCGGCGTCGCGATTGTATTGTCCGAACATCTTGCCCGCGCGCTGCATGGCGAAGTCGATCGTGACGATCCGCAAGAGAGCGCGGTAGATCCCGCGCAGGTCCTGCTCCAGCATCTTCGCGCCCAAAGCTTCGTACGTCGCGGCGGCACGCTCGGCGCCGATGATCTCGACGAGGGACTCGAGGAAGTGCCGAGTGTGAGCAAACGGAATCCACGAGACCGCGAGCGGCGGGTTCTCGAGTTGCTCGCGGGTCTCGGGAGGAACCCGCGACAGCACGCGCTCGTACATCACGTCGCCGAGCGTGGCGCGCCAGTACGTGGTCGCCGTGATCATCGCGGCGCCCTTGGTCATCGGTTCCGACATTGGGGCGATGGTAGCGCGAAGAACGCGGATGTCGGGGCCTTGCCTCGCGTACACTCGACGGGTACCCGCGAGCGAGGCCCCATGTCGACCCACGAAGCAACGATTTCCTGGAAACGAACCACGGACGAGTTCACGTACGACCGGTACGTGCGCGATCACGACTGGCAGTTCGGGACCGGCTCGACCGTTCGCGCGTCTGCGGCGTCGCAGTACCGCGGCGACGCGAGCCTGCCGAACCCCGAGGAGGCGCTGGTCGCTGCGATATCGAGTTGTCACATGCTGACGTTCCTCGCGATCGCCGCGCGGCGGAAGTTCGTCGTCGACCGTTACGACGATCACGCAGTCGGACACCTCGAGAAGAATGCGAAGGGCGTGCTCGCCGTGACCCGCACGACGTTGCGCCCGCGGATTGTCTTCGGCGGCGATCGTCCGCCCGACGCCGCGGACATCGCGCAGTTGCACCACGAGGCGCACGCGGGGTGCTTCATCGCGAATTCCGTGACCACGGAGATCACCGTCGAGCCGCCGGTTGAGTGAGCGCGCGGCGCGCCACTACAAGCACGCGTTGCGCGTCCCCGGTGTCGGCATCGTCTGCACGCGGAAGCTCATGTCGAGACGCTCGCTCGTTTCGTCGTGACCGGTGATTCCGTTGCCACCTGTCAGTCGCTCGCCTGTCTCGATCGCGCACCGTTCGATCGAGTCGGTCACGCCCGGCACCGGGGCGCCGCGCTGCATCGCCCGCGCCGTGTCGGGAACGTATCGCGCGATGCCGGTCTTGTCGGCTCGCGTGCCGTCGTCGAACATGTCGCCCCACGTGACGTAGTCCACGTCGAACAATCGATCGGCCGTATTTCCGCTCCACCGGAACAGCACCACCATCTCCCGCGCATTGCTGAGCATCCCGCCGGCCTGGTTGCCCAGATCGCCGTTGGTCGGTGCGACCATCGCGCGGGCCATGCCGCCTTCGCACGCGAGCATGCCCGCGAGGAGTACGAAGTCTGGGCAGCGCCGGAACGTGGTCTGGAACATCGCGTCCATCGCCACGACGATCACGCCGCCCGCCGGAATCATCGCGCCCGCGGGGAACCGCGCGAGAAAATCGGTGCCGGGGTTCATCGTCGTCGGATTCCAGGGCATGCCACTCGCGATCGAGTGGTACGTGGAATTGTCCGAGAGGTAGTAGTTGGTGAGATCGACGGCGGCGGTGCCAAGATTCGTAATCTCGACAAACTCGGTGCCGACCGAGACTTCGGTGATGAGCAGGTGACCGCCCGCCATCGCGGTGCCGGTGTCCGTCGCATCGACGGCTGGCGAGTCTGGTGTGGCGTCCGCCCCCGTCTCGACCGGCGCAACGTCGGTGCCGCCGACGTCGAGCGGGGCATCGGCGGTTGTCGCATCTTGTTCCTGCTGCACGTCGGGATTGCTCCCGGTGTCCGCGGGCACGCTAGGGTTCGAACAACCCGCGACGCTGCCGAGCATCACACAACACGCGAAGCAGAACGCGATTCGGAATGACATGCCGGCAGGGTACTCCGGCCCGCCGCGAATCGAAATGCCACCGAGCGGTCAGAACACGACGGCCATCGTGCCCGCGAGCGGACCGAATCCGATGTGCCACACCGGGCGACGTTCGAACCGATCGAGCGCCGGCGCCTGGCCTGCCATCACGATCGACGCGATCAATCCGCCGATGCCTGCCGCCATGACGGTGCCTCCCACCGCGAGCCACGCTCCTGCGTACGGGAGATCCGCCGCGGCAGAATCCATCATCGCGACCAGTTCGCCCGATCGCGCGCACCTCGGGTCGATCGTGCTCATTCGGCAGGTCGTGATGAGCTGATCGAGGTCCCAGTACGCGGTGTGCAGCCGCACGTAGTTCGCGAGCCCGACCGCAAACCAGACGCCGCCAGCCGTCGTGACCGTTGCCGACACGCCGGCCACCGCGAGCCACCGCGTGCGCGCGGCAGTTGCCGAAGCCATGTAGTCGTTCCGGTATGCCGGCGTCGGTTGGAGCGGAATGTCGATCGTTCGCGTCGCCGCCGCTCGCACCGTCACGCTCCGTTCCACCGGCACGTAGTTCGCACGTTCGATTCGAAGCAGGTGGGGCCCCGAGGGGAGCATCTCGCTTCCGTTCGCCTCGATGCGCCGCCCGTCGAGGCGGACGAGGGCACCCGGCTCCGTCGCCCGAATGACCAGGTGTCCCGCCACCGTCTCGGGAATCGGATCGAGCCACGTGAGCTGGGCGTTGACGTCGGCCCCGCGGCCCACCGCGTCGACGACGGTGGCAAACGACGTGTATCCGTCGCGCTCGACCCGAACCTCGTGACGGCCCTCTTCGACCGCGATCGGTGACGCCACCGGCGTCGTCCCCGCGGCGTGGCCATCGATCAGCACCCGCGCCGCGGCGACGTTGCTGCGCACGGCGATCGTGGACCGTACGCGCTCGAGCAGTTCGTTCATCTCGACGCGGGCCCGTGCGGGGACGTTCACCTGCGATTCTCGAGAAACGTAGCCGGGAGCGCGAAGCGCTACGCGGTGCTGTCCGACGGACACGCGAATGCCCTCTCGGACGCGGGCGCGGGGCTGCTCGACGCCGTCGACCGTCACCGTCAATCCGGGCGCGTCGGCGCCGACGATGACGAAACCCACACGCTCCCGCAAGCGCAGGAGCGCGGCGTCGATGTCGGCCCGGCGCGCGGCGAGTGCGGCCGGCGGGGCCTCGCGTTCGGCGCGTTCGATGGCGTCCATCGCCTCCGAGTACTCGTTGAGCTGCTCGCGAACGATCGCCACGTTGATCAACACGAGCGGGTTTCCCGACGCTTCGTACGATGCGACGAACTCGGCGAGCGCACCGTGGAAATCGCCGTCGTCGACGAGCTGCACGCCGCGCAAGAAGTGGTCGCGTCCTGCGACGGCCGCGGCCGCGGTCGGACGAACTCGCTGGCCCCACGCGGGCGCACTGCCCGCACCGACGAGCGCAACGATCGCCACGAACCGTGCGATGGGCTTTCCACGTTTCATCGGAGCGTTCGCGGATCGTACCATCGTCCCGAGGCGCGCCGCTCGCCGCGGCGATCCTTCTCGTCACGACACTTCCTGGCGTAGAATGCAGCGTGGTCCTGCTGCGGCCCCGATCGATCGTCCTTGCGGCGTGCGCGGTGTCCGCGCTCGTCGGTGCGCCCGCGTGTGTGACGGCGCCCACTCAACTTCGCGTCAGTCTAGCAACCGACGCGCCCATGGCGCGCCGCGGGCTCAGCGTCACGATCCGCGCAGGAACTTCGGAGCCGCTCACGCTGCGGTGGCGTGCCGGAACGTGGGGGTTCGACAACGTGTGCCGCGACCGGATCGAGGGCCAGCCGTGCGTCCCACCGTCTACATGGGACGCTGCGACGCCTACGGATGGATCGAGTCCGCTCGACGATGGATTGCGTTCCGACGCGGCGGCGGACGCTGTCGATCTCGACGCCGTCTCTGCGGTCGACGCCGGGGCCGACGACGTCGCCTCCGCACCCGGGGACGTGTCCCTGCCGCTGACCGACGTCATCGAGAGGATCATCGTCTACGAACTCGGATCGTTCGGCGTTCCCCGGAACGGCTATCCGTTCGATCGAGATCTCGAAGTCCGCTTCGACGTCGTGATCGAGCCGTCGGCCGCAGGCGAGACCCGCGTTGCCTGGTCGCAGTGGCTCATCGCACGATTTCTCGCGAATGTTTCGCAACACTATCCCGTTTTCCTCAGCGCGGACTGCGGACGTCTCGCCACCGGCTGTCGCAGCTTACCTCCCGGAATGCCCTGCACGCAGGATCAGCACTGTCGGGACATGGGACTTACGTGCGGTCGCAGTGGTGCCTGCCTCGATCCGCGTGGAACCGTGGGCCGCAGCGACGGCGGAGACAGTGCAGCGGACGCCGGCGCGCCACCGGCGGAACCGCCCCGCCGCTGCGGGGACGGCCGCTGCCAAACGGGTGAGAATTGCACGAACTGTGCAGACGACTGCGGTTGCTGCGGATGGCAGACCTCGTGCAGCGGCGCGTGCGTGAATACCTCAAGCGATGTCGGCAATTGCGGAGGCTGCGCCAACCGATGCGCCGCAGGGCAGGTGTGCCTCGGGGGTGTGTGTTCGACGAGCACCACGAGTCCATGCTCGTCGTGCACCGGATCGCAAGTGTGTTGCAGCAACGTTTGCGCAAACCTTGGCAGTGATACGACCAACTGCGGCCAGTGCGCGCGGCGATGCAGCGGCGGCGCGATGTGCGTCGCGGGCGCGTGTGTCGGCGGCGGAACGTGCGGTACCTGCGCCGCCCCGATGGTGTGTTGCGGGACGGCGTGTCGCGACGTCGCGAGCGACAACGCAAACTGCGGAACGTGTGGCCGGCTTTGCACGGGCGGCACGCATTGCACGAACGGCGTATGCACGAGTGTGAGCGCGTGCGGAACGTGCGCGAGTGGTGCAACGTGTTGTGGCGCGACGTGCGCGGCGCTCGGCAGCGACAGTGCGAACTGCGGCGCCTGTGGCAATCGATGCGCGGCGGGATTCGCGTGCTGCGGCGGTACGTGCATCGACGTCAGCGCGAACAACGCCAACTGCGGCACCTGCGGGCGGCTGTGCACTGGCGGAAATCGTTGCGTGGCCGGGGTGTGCACGAGCACCAGCGCATGCGGAACGTGCGCGGCCGGGACCACGTGCTGCAGCGGCGCGTGCGCGAACCTCGCGATCGACGAGGCAAACTGTGGCGCGTGCGGGAACGCCTGCGCGGCCGGGCAGACGTGTTGCGGCGGCTCGTGTGTCGACACGTCGACGAACAACGCAAACTGCGGAACATGCGGCCGGCTCTGCGCCGGCGGGACGCGGTGCACGGCCGGCACCTGCGTGTCGACCAGTTCATGCGGTACGTGCGCCGCGGGGACAACTTGCTGCACAGGCACGTGCGCGAATCTCGCCGTCGACGAGGCCAACTGTGGCGCATGCGGGAACCGGTGCGCGGCCGGGAATCTCTGCTGCAGCGGCACGTGCGTGAATGTCTCCACCAACAATGCGAACTGCGGCGTGTGTGGTCGTCTGTGCGCGGGCGGAACGCGCTGCACTGCCGGCGTGTGCGTCAGCACCAGCCCGTGCGGGGGGTGTGCAGGCGGACTGTTGTGCTGCGGAACGGTGTGCGCGAACACGGCCATCGACGAGGCCAATTGCGGCGGGTGCGGAACGCGCTGTGCGGCGGGTGCGATGTGTTGCGGTGGTGCGTGCGTCGACGTGTCGACCAACAACGCCAACTGCGGCACCTGCGGACGGCTGTGCGTCGGGGGCCTGCGTTGTACGCTGGGGGTCTGCCGCTGAGCGCATCGAACGCAGTTCGGGGTACGATGAGAACATGAAGAAATCGGGCGCGCGCGAAGGCGAATCGGCATCGGAACTGATCTCGAATCGAATTGCCGAACTCGCGGATTGGCGCGGGAAAACGCTCGCAAGAATGCGGAAGCTCATCCGGGAAGCGGACGCGAGCGTCGTCGAGGAGTGGAAGTGGATGGGAGTTCCGATTTGGTCGCACGACGGCATCCTCTGCACGGGTGAGTCCTACAAGAAGGTCGTGAAGCTCACTTTTGCCAAGGGAGCGTCGCTGAAGGATCCGGCCCGCCTGTTCAACTCGAGTCTCGACGGCAACGTGCGCCGCGCGATCGACATCCACGAAGGGGAACAAGTCGACGAGACCGCTTTCAAGACACTCGTTCGCCAAGCGGTGGCGCTGAACAGTTCTGGCAAGTCGAAAGCGGCGAAGAAGAAGAAGTCCTAAGGGGTTCGGGTCCGTCGTAAGTGTGTCGGCGCGCTACGCGCAGGCACTCGAGCGGAAATAGGCGGAGGGGGGGCAACGTGGCGGCCGCCGTGGAGGCTGCGCGTCGTGCGCGGTCAGCGGAAATCGACGCGCAGTTGGTACATCCCATGATCGCCGCCCGCGTTGCCGTCTGCGAATACCCAGATCACCGTCCCCGCCGTGACGGGGGACATCGCACGTTCCGGCATCATCCCGCCGTTGGCATCGATGCACACAACCGAATTGGTGCACGTTCCAGTGGCAATGCGGATCGCCGCGTCGAAGCCCATCGGGATCAGATCCACCACCACGGACGTCGCGCCTGCGGGCGGCTGGAGGGTCCAGAGTTCGTCCGGCCCGTCGGCCATGCACGTGCCCGCAGCGTTGGCCGTGCGACCGTTCGTGTCCCCGACGTAGACGGACACACCGAGCGACGGGCGGACGGTCCGCACTCCCGAATCGCCACACGCGTCGACACGTGCGCCCGTTTCGGCCCGGCACGTTGCATCGCACCCGTCGCCGGTTGCGATGTTGCCGTCGTCACAGGTCTCCGGTCCGTCGATCCCGCGGTTGCCACAGCGCGCGACTGCGATGCAAATGCCCGCAGAGAGCATGAACGTCGCGTTGCATTGCGGCACGCATGCGCCCGCCGCACACACGTACCGCCCGTTTGCCAGCGGCATCGAACAGGGCATGCACGTCGGGCCGCACGACGTGTCGCTCTCGACGACGCACGAACCTCCGGGGCAGACCCGTCCCGGCGGCATGCACATCGTCGCGCACCGGCCCGCGACGCACGCTCCGGGCGCGAACGGCATCGCGCAGCTCATGCCGCACCCGCCGCAGTGGCTCCCGTTGGTCAGCGGGTCCACGCACGCGCCTGCGCAGAGCGACTGACCGGCGGGGCAGCCGGCATCCGTGACGACGTCCGGGCGCGCGCCGTCGGGCGGCGGCACGTCCGGCGCATCGTTGGCGTCCATCGTCGCGTCGGCCAGATCGGGAAGTGGGGCATCCGCGGTGTCCAGCGCCACGACGACGTCGACGTTCGGTGTGTCGGTGGGAAGCGGTCCGCCGTCGGCAGGTCGGTGGGAAATCGCGCAGTGCGGCGTCAGAGCGCACACAAGCGTGGCGAGGGCGACGTAGATCGGTGGCGTTGGACGGGACAACGTCGGGAATGATACCGCACTCGACGGTGTCGGCGGCCGCTCAACGCTGCGGACGCTCAGGGCGTGCCGACCACGCGCAGCCGGAGAATCACCCAGTACTGCATCGCCGAGCCGACCATCATCCCGATCCCGCGAGCGTGACGGTGGCGGCGCCGGGCCGCGCGAATCGCGCTGCGGTCGGCACCGTCTGCCACGCTTGCGCGGACACGGGCGCCCCGCGGTACACGATGGCCGCAACTGCGAGCGTGGAGAAAAACCGCGATGAACCGGAGTGCGTTAGAGACATCGACCGCAGCGTAGCGAGGCTCGGCCGGGGTCGCAACGCGAGCGAACGACGTGGCGGAATTCCGTGAACGATCGCCGGCGCGGTGTCGTGGTAGCCTCACGCGGTGGCCGCCGGGCTGTGCGGCTCGGGCACGCGAGCATTCATGAAGCACACCGCGCACTCGATCGCCATCGCGCTATCACTGGCCGTGTTGGCGCCACGCGCGAGCGCGCAACAGGTCTGTCGCGGCGACCGCGATTGTCCGTCGGGGAGTCGCTGCGTCGAAGACCCGCTGCGCTGCGACGTCGATCCCGCGGACCCGTCGTCGGGCGGGCGCTGCGAGTCCGTCTGTGTACCGTCGAACCCCCCCGGCGCGCCGACACCGACGCCGTCACGTCCGCCCGTCGCGACGCCACCGACGACCACCCCCGGCGTGCCGACGGCGCCCGACGCGCACCTCGTGCACCTGCGCAACGCAGCCGGTGCGGACGTGCAGTACTTCGTGTTCTTGGCTCCGGCCGGATCGGACAAATCGTGCGCGGCGTCTACGACCCTGCCGCGCGTACTGTGGCCATCACGTACTTCCAGTCATGGAACAACATGACCGGCTCGGCGCGGTTCGACGTTCGGCCGGACGGGCGCGAGCTCCGCGGACGCTACGCGCAGCCCAACGGCTCCGGTCCGTGGGTGCTGATTCGGTAGCGGTACGACGATCGGTCCGGTCTTCCGCGCGCGAACGTAACTCGATACCATGGTCATCGTGGGTGCGCCGGTCTGCGGGCGGTCGAGCATTCCCCGGCACGCGATCGTCGTGTGCTGGCTTGCACTCGCGTGCACTCCGCCACGACGCATTCCCACAGGGCGGTGCCTGTTCGGCAGCGACTGCCCCGCGCCGCAGATTTGCGCAGGCACGTACTGCCGCGCTCCGTGTCGTTCCAATGCGGACTGCCCGGGCGGTTGGGTCTGTCGCGCGGTCGGTCCCCGCGAGGAGTTCGTGTGTGTGCCAGCCGAGCCGCCGCCGTGCGCACACCACTCGGACTGCGACGTCGACGCGGGCTTGGTGTGCGGCGCCGGAGGCGTGTGCCGCCCGCAGTGCCGCACGGACGACGACTGCCGCGAGTTCGGCACGGACCTGATGTGCTCGTCGGTTTCCGGCATGCCGGATGCGGGCGCGTGCCGGCCGCGCCCAACGGACGCCGGTGTCGACGCTGCGTGCCCCGCGAGCCAATTGCGCTGCGGAACCAGTTGCACGGACGTGATGTCCGACCCGCGTCACTGCGGCAGTTGCGAGATCGATTGCACGCGACTGCCCAACGTCGTTGCGGGCGGCGTGCGTTGCGTGGCGGGCGCGTGTGACGTCTCGGGCGCATGCGCTCCGGGTCGGGCGCACTGCAGCAGCAACGTCGACGACGGTTGCGAGACCGACTTGTCTCGCTCGCCGAATTGCGGCGCGTGCGGTGTCACCTGCATGGCTCCCGCGTCGCTTTGCACGACGGCCGGCGACGCCGGAACGTCCTACGCGTGCGCAGCCCGGTGCGCCACGGGCATGACCGCTTGCAATGACGCCTGCGTCGACACGCAGACCAGCCTGACGAACTGCGGCGCCTGCGACGCGGCGTGCACAGCGCCCGCGCACGCGAGTGCCACGTGCGCCGCGGGTCGGTGCGGCTTTGCGTGCGACATGGGCTTCGGCGATTGTGACACCGACCGCTCGAACGGTTGCGAGACGGACCTGTCGGCCGACCCCACGCACTGCGGCGCCTGCGCAACGCGGTGCTCGTTTGTCAATGCGGCCGCGACGTGCAGCGCCGGCCGGTGCGCGATCGGGGCGTGCGCGGATGGGTTCGGCGATTGCAATGCGAGCCCCGCGGACGGTTGCGAAACCGATGTACGCGCGGACGTCGCGAACTGCGGCCGATGCGGCGCGGCGTGCGCATTCCCCGGCGCAGCGGCCCGATGTGCGGCGGCGACGTGCCTTCGCGGAGCGTGCAACTCGGGCCTTGGTGACTGCGATCTTGTTGCCGCGAATGGATGCGAAACCGACGTGCAGACGTCCGTGGCGCACTGCAGCGCGTGCGGTCGGTCGTGCCCGTCGGGCGCGAACGCCACGGCCACGTGCGGCGCCGGGGTGTGCGGTCTGTCATGCGGTGTGGGTTTCGGCGATTGCGACATGGCGAGCGGCAACGGCTGCGAAGCGGCGCTGGCGACGAGTCTGACGAACTGCGGAGCGTGTGGCGCGGCGTGCGCGCGGCCGAACGCCACGACGGCGTGCGTCGCGGGCACTTGCAACGTGATTGCGTGCGCGTTTCCGTTCTCCGACTGCGATGCGAGCGCGGCGAACGGCTGCGAAGCCAACGTGCAGTCGAGCACGACGAACTGCGGCGCGTGCGGCGCGGCGTGCATGGCGCCCATGTTCGGGACGGCATCGTGCGTGGCCGGTCGATGTGTGGTCACGCCAGACCCGGGGTACCGCTGCTCGGGCACCGCGTGCGAGCCGGCCCCCGCGCGTCTCGTCGCGCCCATGAACGGGAACATCGTCACCACGCGTCGCCCCACGTTGCGTTGGGTGCTCGCGCCTGCGACCGACGGCGCCCGCGTGCAACTCTGTCGCGATCGCGCGTGCTCGATGGTGATATCGACCGTGGACACTGGCGCCACGTCGCTGCGTCCGACCGCGGACCTTCCGCCCGGCATCGTGTACTGGCGTTCATTCGGGCGGCTCGGCACGGCGTTTGGATCCACGCAGGTCAGTCCCGTCTGGTGGTTTGTCGTCCCGAACTCTCCGGGCTCGAGCGTGGACACATCGTGGGGCTTTCGGCTGGACATGGATGGCGACGGTTTCCACGACATCGTGTCAGGCACGACGGCCGCGCTGCCGTATCGGGCGTTCGTCTACTACGGCGGCCCGGGCGTGATCCCGACCGCGGCGTCGTTGGCGCTCGACACGGGTGAGCGTGTCGCCGCGGTGGGGGACATCGATGCCGACGGATACGGCGACGTCGTCTCGTCGATTCGTAGCTCGCAGACGGTCGAGGTTCACCTCGGTCGCGGGCAGCAGGGGCTGGAGTCGTCTGTCGCGGTGCCCGCGCCGGCCGGCGCCACGCAGTTTGGCTACGTCGTTGCCGGCGCGGGCGACACCAATGGCGACGGGTTCGCGGATTTCATCGTGGGCTCGCCTGCATCGCGAACGGCGTACGTATTCCGGGGCAGCGCGACTGGCCCCGTGACGGCGACGCCCACGATCCTCACCGAGCCCGACTTCATCTACAGCGTGTCGGTGGGGGGCGCTGGCGATCTCGACGGAGACGGCTACAGCGAAGTTGTCGTGGGCGCGTGCTTGAACGGAATGTGCACGACCAACGTCTACGTCTACCGCGGAGGACCGACCGGCACGAACGCCACCGCATGGCACGTGTTCAGTCCCCCCGCGGGCAGCTCGTTGTACGGCACCGCGGTGACAGGCGTCGGCGATGTCAACGGCGACGGACTCAACGACCTGGCAATCGCCGACGGTAGCTACGCGTTGGGCGCCGGTCGCGTCTACATCTACCACGGCAGTTCGACGGGGCTGGGCGCTCCGGCGGCAACTCTCAACGGCCCCGCCGGCTTCGGCGGCTTCTTCGGCCAGGCCGTGGTCCCGGCAGGGGACGTGAATCGCGACGGGTTCGACGACGTCTTGATCACGGGCACGCGCTTTGGCGGCCGGGTCGCAGTCTTTCTTGGCAGTGCAACGGGCGTGTCGAACACGGACCTCGCGCGAATCGCAACGTACATGCCCGGAACGGCCGGGTACGCCTCGTCGGCCGGCGGCTCGGGCGATGTCGACGGCGATGCACGACCGGATCTCGTCGTCGGATCGTCGGTGCACTTCATGACTGTGCTCGCGTACGAAGGAACGCCCACGCTGAGCGTGCTCGCCACGCTGCGCGGTGCGACGGGCACCGGCTCGTCGGTCGCGCGCATGCTGTTTCCCTCTCCGCCGACACGAATGCCGAGGCGTGGATGACCTACCGGTCCGTCGGCGCCCCCCCGATCGCGCTGGCGATCGTGTTGCTCACGGTTGGGGTCACTGCGTGTCGCGCTTCATCGATTCCGACGGGTCGCTGTGTGTTCAATGACGATTGCCCGATGGGACAGATCTGCGCCTCGCGCTACTGCCGCGCCGAGTGCCGCACCGACCTGGACTGCACGAACCGCTGGCGCTGCGTGCCGAGCGACCAACCCGACCGTCGCGTCTGCGCAGACCCCACGGACCGGCCTCTCTGCGTGTACGCAACCGACTGCCGCGAACAAGACGCCGGCGCCGGCGCGTTGTGCCGCTCCGGCCACTGCGTGATCGAGTGTCTGCGGGACTACGACTGCCAAGTGCAGAATCCCAACACGACGTGCGATCTCGCCATGGGTTCGGCGACGTTTCAGACGTGCGTCGCGCGGACCGCGCCACCGGTCGACGGCGGCTGCGCGGACGGCGGCACGGCGTGTCGCGGCACCTGCGTAGACCTTGGCACCGACGTTCGCAACTGCGGCCGCTGCGGCGGCGACTGCACGCGCCTGGCCGGCGTGCTGGCCGACCGCGTGCGCTGTGTGGCCGGCGAGTGTGACTTTGCGTCGGCGTGCCAGCCCGGTCGCGCGCATTGCTCCACCATCAGCAGCGACGGCTGCGAGGCGGACCTATCTACTGCGGCGACGTGCGGGTCGTGTACCAACCGCTGTGCTGCGCCGCGACCCTTCTGTACCGCGAGCACGGGCGACGCCGGCGCGACCCACGAGTGTGTGGCGTCGTGTGTTCCGCCGCGGACACTCTGTGCCGACGCGTGCGTCGACACGCAGACCGACCGCGCTCACTGCGGTCGTTGTGGCACCGTCTGCCCCGACGGCGCATTCGCCACGAGTGCCTGCGACGCCGGCCGCTGCGTCCTACGCTGTGCCGCTCGACGCGCCGACTGCAACGGCATGGCCGCCGACGGATGCGAGGCCGATCTCGACGCCGATCCGACGCACTGCGGCGCGTGCGCGACGGCGTGCCCTGCCCGAGCCAACGCCGCGGCGACGTGCACCGTGGGTGCGTGCGGGATGCGCTGCAACGCGGGTTTCGCGAGTTGCGACGGCGACGACACCAACGGCTGCGAAGCGCAACTGGGGACGAGCACGGTGCATTGCGGTACGTGTGGCAACGCCTGCGCCGCGCGACCGAACGTAACGGCGCAATGCATTGCCGGTGCGTGCGCATGGCCCTGCGCCGCCGGGTTTGCCGATTGCGACGCAAACGCGATGAACGGCTGCGAAGTGGCGGTCGATGCCGACGTCAATCACTGCGGAGCGTGCGGGCGCACGTGTCGAAGCGTCAACGGCTCGTCGCGGTGCGCGATGGGCGCGTGCTCGCTCGTGAGCTGCAACGCAGGCTTTGCCGACTGCAACGCCGACGCGACGGACGGCTGTGAAACGACGCTGGCAACCGACGTGTCCCACTGCGGTAGCTGCGCTGCGCGCTGCCCGTCGGTGGCCAATGCCGCCACAAGTTGCACCGCCGGCGCATGCGGCTTCACGTGCCTTCCGGGCTTCGTTCGAGTGGGAGCGGCGTGTCTCGCGCCCGGGCCGAGACTCCTCTCGCCGCTGTCGGGCTCGATCGCCATGAGCAACCGGCCGTCGTTCCGGTTCGCGCCCGCCGTCGTGGCAACGGAGACGTTCGTGCAGGTCTGCCGCGATCGAGCCTGCGCCACGGTGGTTGCATCGCAAGCAATCCCCACGCCGGGCGCGGCGTGGCCCGTGGCGACGGCGCCGGGCTCGCGGGTACCGGCCCTAGCGCCGGGAACGTACTTTTGGCGTGCCGTCGGGCGCGATGTCGGAGGCGCTGCCGTCACGTCACCGAGTGCGTCGTGGGAGTTCAGCGTTCGCGCGATGCCGGTGGGCGTTTCGAGCGTCCGGGACACGTTCGTGGGAAGCACGGACGACTACAACGGTGACGGCTTCGCCGACGTCGCCGCCGCGTTCAACGACCGCGCGGACGCGTACGTATACTACGGCAGCGCGGGCGGTCTGCCGTCGACGTTCTCGGTCCGAGTTCCGCGTGGGAGCACCATCGTGGGTGCGACCGACGTGAACGGTGACGGCTTCTCGGACCTCGTCGTGTCCGATCGACTTTCGGTCGAGGCGGGCTGCACCGGCACGGGACGAGTGTGGGTGTTTCACGGCGGCGCGACGGGCCTGGCGGTCACCGTGTCTGCAATGCTCTGCCCGCCCGCCGCGGGAATCAGCTTCGGGATCGTGGGCGCGCCCCTCGGCGACTTCAACGGCGATGGGTACGGCGACGTCGTCATCGGCCAGTGCGGACTCGGCGGCACGGCCGGGGCCGGCGCGGCCTGCGTGTTTCTCGGCAGCGCGACAGGATTGGTCTCCAGGCCCAGCGTCATTGCATCGCCGCCGGGTGTCATCGCGTTTGGCTCGGCGGTAGGCGGACCGTACGACATCGATGGCGACCAGATCTCGGATCTTTCGATCGGCGCCTGCTTTCCGGGGTTCGACGGTTGCTCCAGTGCAGCGTTTACGTTCCACGGCGTCGCCGGCGGCATCCCGACCACGTTTGCGCGGCGCTTGGAGCAGCCCGACGTGTGCGATCAATTCGGTCGCCACGCGCGAGGGGCGGGTGACGTAAACGGTGACGGCTACGGCGACGTCATCGTGGGCTGCAATCCCAATCTCGCGACGACCCTGGCGTTCGTGTATCACGGCGGCCCATCGGGAATTCCTGCGTCTCCCGACACGCGTTTGTCGCCGATCGGGAACACGTACGCGGGCGAGAGCCTCCGCGGGTTGGGCGACATCGACGGGGACGGCTTCGGCGACGTGGCCATCGCACAGACGGTGTTTCCACCGACGCTCGCCCTCTGGCGCGGCAGCCTCGCGGGCGTGCCGGCCGCGCGCAGCACGTTCGTGCAAGGCATGACGCTGACGGGTTTTGGGTACGCCGTCGGTCCAGCGCGGGACGTCGACGCCGACGGTCGCCTGGAGTTCTTCGCGGGCTGCAACAGCATTGGCCGAGTCGTGCAGCTCCAGTGGGACTCTGGAATGAGTGCGCTCACGCTGGGGACGCAGCTTCTGCCGCCGCGGGCCGGTGGTGGCTGGGGCGAGAGCATCGCGTGGCTCGGCGCGCCACGGCAGCGCGGGCGAGGGCAGGTGTGGTTTTGAGCGTCGCGCGATGGAGCGTCCTCGTCGGCTTGCTGGGGTCGGTCCTCGCAGGCTGCACGCCCCCGCGTGCGCCTCTCGGCGAGCGATGCCTGTTCAACGACGACTGCAACCTACCGTTGATCTGCGCCGGGCAGCGATGCCGCGCCGCGTGCAGGGACGCGAGAGACTGCAGCAATGGCTGGCTCTGTGTGTACGCCGACCAGTGGGACGAGCGCGTGTGCATGCCGCCGGACGAACCCATTCCGTGTCTCACGAATCGCAGTTGCCCCGAGCCACTGGTCTGCGGACCGACGGCAACGTGCACGCAGCAGTGTCGCACCGACCGTGACTGTGCGCTGTACGTTCCGGGCGCGACCTGCATCGCGGGAGCTGGAGACGCCGGCAGTGGCGGGACGTGCTCGTTCCACCCGGCGCTCGCCGACAGCGGATCGGGCGGATGACAGCGGGGCGGCTCACCCGAGCGCGCTGCGCAGATCGGCCGCGAACTCGTCGGCGGTGCCCGGTCGCAGGTCCGGATCGCGTGCCGTCGCGCGAACGATGGCGGCCTCAACTGCGACGGGAATGTCCGCGCGAAGCGAGCGGGGGGACACCATCGGTGTCGTCAGGATCGCCGCGAGCAGCGCGTTGTAGTTGTCGCCCTGGAACGGCGTGCGACCGGTGAGCGCGTGAAACAGCACAGCGCCCAACGCGTAGAAATCCGTGCGCCGATCGATGAGTTTGCTCCCCATCGCTTGCTCCGGGGACATGTAATACGGCGTGCCGACGATGGTGCCGGTCTGCGTGTCGGCCAAGCGGGCCTCGGAGTCCGCGAGTTTCGAGATTCCAAAGTCCACGACCTTGACCACATACCCACGCTCGGCGCCGGGCGTCGCCGCGAGGAAGAGATTGTCGGGCTTGAGATCGCGATGAACAATCCCCGCTCGGTGCGCGGCGCCCAGTCCGGCCGCCGCTTGCAGCACGATGAAGGCCGCGTCGGATACACTCAACGTTCGTTCGCGGTCGAGTCGCTGTCCCAGGGACTCGCCACGGAGCAACTCCATCACGATGTACGGCGTCGATCCATGGGTGCCCGCATCGTAGACGTCGACGACATTGGGATGTTGAATGCGTCCGCATGCGAGCGCCTCCTGGAGCAGGCGCTGACACGCGGCCCCATCCGAGCACAAGTCGCGTCGCAACAGCTTGACCGCCACGTGCCGACCCGTGCGTCGATTGAGGGCCTCGAAGACCATTCCCATTCCACCGCCGCCGAGCAATCGCAGCAGCTCGATCTTTCCGTCGATGACATCGCCAACCGTGGGCATCGCGTTCGTACCGGGCGGCGCAAGCATCGTCGCGGCGAGCGTGCCGGCTCGCGACGGAGTGTCCGGCGCCTTGCCCGCCGACGCCGGCTGCTCCGTGCGGCGAAGTGCGACGGCCGCACCGAGCTTCTCGAAGCTGGCCCGCGCGGACTGCAACTCGAGACGCGCGGCTTCGTCATCGCCCTGGCTGCGACGGGCTTCCGCGAGCAACGTGCGAGATCGCGCGGCTTCGTACGGTGCGTCGATCTGCTTCCACAGCTGAATCGCCTTGCGTAGCGACACCACGGCCGATCCACCGTCCCCGTTCGCGAGTTGCACCGCGCCGCGCGCATGGAGTGTGGCGGCACTCAGTCCTGGCGACGTGAAGTCCTTCAGGTCCGCGTCGAGTTCGTCGGCCGCGGATCGCGCCGTTGCGAGGTCGCCGGCCGCGATGGCGATTTCGACCTGCGCCGGGAGCAACCGCGCGCGCCTCAAACGATCGCTTGCAGGCACGTCCGCCACGGCCTGCGCGATCTGGCTCGCCGCGGCGTGCGCCCGACCTTCCTCCAACCACAGAAGCGCGAGTCCCGGTTGTGGATCGCGACCGAGTTCGTGCGCTTGCCGGAAGGCTTCTCTTGCGGCCTCGAGTTCCCCCATCCGAAGCCGGATCTCGCCGAGTTCGTAGAACGAATCGCCGAGCAGATCGAGCGCGCCGAACGCTCGCAATTCGTCCTGCGCGCGCACGGCCTCGGTCTGTGCTTCCTGCCAGTTGCCGCGCAGTCTCAGGATCTCCGCCCGGTGCACGCGACAGATGCCCGGAAAACCGGTGACGGAACTGCGTTCGCACCAACGGCGCGCGGCGTCGGTCCACTCGCCAGCGCGATTGTAGTCGAACAGATCGTGACAGGCCGCAATGGTCGCGCAGTACACGGTGCCTGTGGCCATCGGACTCAGTTCGCCGCCGACCGCGGCGACCATCGCTTCGTCGACCAGCAGCATGCCTTCGTCGACGTGTCCCTGCTTGATCAGCACGCGCCCTTTGCGCAGCAGGCCCAACGCCTGTGACTCGCGGTCCTTGCAGCGCTCGCCGATCGCGAGCGACTCGGAGGCGAACGCGAGTGCCGTGTCGAGGTCGCTGCGAGCCTGCGCGAACATCGACTTCATCCACGCGAGTCGGCTGTGTGCAGGGCATTCGGCGATGGGCTCGAGCAACTTCTCGGCGCGGCGTAGCCAGCTGTTTGCGACCGCACCTTCGCGTGTGTGGGTGTGCGTCTCCGCGAGCATCATCGCGGCGCGCGCGGCACCCTCCGCGTCGCTCTTCGCCGAGAACGAAGCATACGCACGCTCGTGCAGCTCCAAGGTGCGCGGAACCTGTCCGCACCAGTTCGCCGCCTCCGCGTAGAGCATCAGGTCGCGCGACGACAGCAGTCCCTCAGCGTCTGCCTGAGCGAACACGTCGAATGACTCCCGCCACGCGTTTCGCTCGAGCGCCGCCTTCGCGCGAGGGACCAGATCGTCTGGCACCGTCAGCTCAGCCATGCTGACAACATACTACGAAAGCCGTCCGCCGCGCGGTACGGTCGATCATGGCCAACGAGAAGGGAGCCCGCCCACAACACGCGGCCCCATGCCATCGCGCTCGAACCGCGCGCAGCGGACGTCATCGTGCGACACCCGCACCCAGCGTGACCGCGCGGCGTGCCTCCTGCGTCGGCCCTTGCATCGGCGTCCGCCGACGCGTCCATCATGGGCGGCACGAATGGCACGGTGCCCGGCGCGGGCGTGCGGTTCGCGGGGAACTGGATCGGCGTTCCGATTTGGTCGCACGACGGCATTATCTGCACGGATGAGTCCTACAAGAGCGTCGTGAAGCTGACCTTCGCCAAGGGAGTATCGCTGAAGGATCCGGCCCGCTTATTCAACTCGAGTCTCGACGGCAACGTGCGCCGCGCGATCGACATCCACGAGGGAGAACACGTCGACGAGACCGCTTTCAAGGCACTCGTTCGCCAAGCGGTGGCCCTGAATCTGGCAAATCGAAAGCGGCGAAGAAGACGAAGTCCTAAAACTACCGCGTCACGTCGCTGAAAATCGAGTCGGCGCGCAGCCCGGCATCGCCGTTTACAAACTGTTTAGATAGCTGGTAATCGTTCGGTCATGCGTGGACGTCGACGCTGGTCTTGGCTGTGGCCACTGGTCGCGCTCGGCGCCGTGGCGTGTCGTGGCGAGCCGCCCACGTGCGCCCCGGGCGATCGATTGTCGTGTCGTTGCGGGCAAGACCCGGCGACGGCTGCGTTCGGGTACCAGACCTGCTCGGTCGAACAGCGTTTCGAAGGACCGTGCGCGTGCCCGGGCGGCCTCGCGCCCGATGCAGGGCCGAGCGTGTACGACCGCTGCGGCGTTGCTTCGAGTTACCAGCTCGAGTGCGGCGTCGTGACCGACGCGGTCGCAGCCGACGGCGACTAGGCCAGCGCACGAAGCGCTACGGCAGTTGCCACGAGAGCGTGCCGATGATCTGTCGAAAGCCACCCGGGAAGATCCCCTCCGGCAGGCGCGATGCGACGTACACCACGTCGGTTGCGTTTTTCACGGCGAGGGCGAACCCGAGCCCCGTTGCGCGGTGGCGGTACCATGCGCTCACGTCGAGCGCGTTGAACGCGGGGATGCGCCCGGCGAGACCGCTCGGCGTCGGTGCGTCCGTGTTGGCGGCGTCGGTGAAGTGATCGCCCACGACGAGCCAACTCGCCTGCGCGCCGAATCCCGAGGGATGCTCGACGGCGACCGACGTCGTCAGCGCGTGCGGAACGGCGTACGGAACGTGGTGACCCACGAACTGCGCCATCGTGCGCGGGTCGTCCATGAAGCGTGCGTCGACGAACGTGTAGCGGGCGCCGACGATGACGTTCGTCGGGATGCGAAGCGCGCGACCGAGTTCGATCTGCGCGAGCGACTCGAGTCCCAGGTAACGTGTGCGCCCGCCGTTGACGAACTCGTACGCGATCGAGCCGCCGGCGAACGACCCCGGGACGACTTCGTTCTGGAAGTCGATCGCGAACAGCGTCGCCTCGGCGCGAAGCCATGAGCCGATGGTGAGCCGCGTGCCGACTTCGTAGTTCATGCTGCGCTCGGCGTCGAGCGCCAGGTCGACCCCGGTGCGAGGGTCGACGGCGGTGGCGATGCTCGGCGGCGCGTAGCCGAGGTGAACGCCCGCGAACGCCGTGACGGAGTGCGTGCCGTACGCGATGTTGGCGCCGGGGATGATCGTGAGGTCCGAGCCGGCGCCACGGCGGTTGACGTTGACGTTGCCGTCGCGCCGAATCGTGCGTTGGTAGCCGTAGCGTTCGAAGCGAACGCCGGGCGTGATCTGGAACTCCGGCGTGAGGAAGAAGCGGTTCTGGACATACAACGCGAGGGCGACCCCGTCGCGACGTTCATCGGTGCCGACTTCGCCCGCGCGCGCGAGGGGCGAGTCACCGAAGACGGTGCGTCGAACGGCAGTCTCGTAGAGCACGCGCGCGCCCACATCGAGTTCGTTGCGAATAAAGCCTGTGCGAAACCGGCCCTGCATGCGCAGGTCCGCGCCGACGACTTCGTACACCCGATTGTTTCCGCGGTTCGCCCACCGCAGGTAGAGCGCGCCGCTCTGCGCCGACGAGCCGCACGTGGGAGATCCCGCGACGCCGCACGTCGAATCGCCCACGATGCGCTGGTAGGCCACGTCTGCCGTCGGCACGCGGTCGTACAGTTGGCGCCACCAGTCGCGGCTGATCTGGTAGGCGTAGAGCAGCGACTGCACACGCACGTCGTCGTTCGGTCGGATCGTGTACGTGATGGACGCAGCGTAGCGGTGCACGGTCATCTGGTCGTCGGGCGCGGAGTTCTGCTGCGGATCGCGGAGGAACATCGACGTGGTCAGGCCGGTGTAGGAAGCATGCGAATCCTCGAGGTACCAGTTGGCGCGGAGCAGGATCTCGTGCGCACGGCCGAGTTCGATGCGGGCGCGCGCGAAGACGTCCGTGACTTCGAAGCCCATGCGCCGAAACCCCACGCCCTGCCGCCGAGTGAATTCCACGATGAAACCGGCCGGGCCGGAGGCATCGCCGAACACGCCGCGGAGGCTGAAGTACGCCGGGTACCCGCCTTGGAGTCGAACCTCGGCAACGCGCCGCCGCGGCACGGGCGTCGTGATGTAGTTGATCACTCCGCCGATCGTCTGGGGGCCGAACACGATGCTCCCCGCGCCGCGCACGACTTCGACCGAGTGAATGCGTTCGACGGGCGGATGGTAGTAGGTCTCGGGCTCGGAATACGGATTGAGCGTGATCGGGATGCCGTCTTCCAGCAGGTGTACGCGTCGGCCGCGCGTCGCGTCGAGTCCGCGGAGACTGATGTTGAACCGCAGGCCGAAGCCTTCTTCGTCGCGCACGTATACGCCGGGCACGCGGCGCAGGATCTCCGCGGGCTGCATCGGCATCGTGCGCTGAACATCGCGGTTCGAAACGTACGTCGCAGCGCCCGGAACGCGCTCGAGCGAGCGAGCGGAACCGATGACCGTGACGCCCTGTTCGGGCATGGCGTCGGCCGCGGACAGCACGGCCCTAGGATCGGGGGTCGATGCGTGCGACGGTGATGACGGCGCTGCGGGAGGCGATGGTTGCTGTGCGTGCACCCACCGCGGGGAGAGTGTCGCGGCGAACGCCAACGTCGCGCCGAGCGCGCGACGCCGTGCAGCAATGCAACCGGACGGACGGGGCGTGCCGATGGCGAACATGGGTTCCGCGGCGCCTGCGCGGAAGCCATTTAGTAATCGTTTAGAAATGTCGGCGTCAACGAGCTTCTTGTCGCGTAGTTGATGCGTGAGTCTCGGATTTCTATATTTTCGTTGAGTTACGGTATGATGCGTGGAATCTTTGGCTCGAAGTTCGAGACCGCAGGGGTGGGACCCGCGTGAGAATCCTGATCGTCGATGACAATCCGACGCTGTGCGACCTGCTCTTGCGCTCGTTGGCAGCGCCCGGGGATGCGGTGTCGATCGCGATGTCCGTTCACGAGGCGGATCAGCGAATCAGCGCCGAAGCGCCCTTCGACGTCGTCGTGCTCGATCTCGCGTTGCCGGACGGATGGGGCGCGGACTGGTGTCGGCGCCAGCGCGCGCGCGGGATGCAGTCCATGGTCCTGACGCTGACGGCGAACAGCGACCTCGATCGACGGCTCGACGCGTTCGACGCCGGCGTGGACGACTTCCTCGCGAAGCCCTTCGCCGTGGCCGAGCTGCGCGCACGCGTTCGGGCGCTCGGTCGTCGCCGCGTGGAAACCGCGCGCAGGACGCTCGGCGGCGGTTCGGTGGTGGTCGATTTCGGCGCCCGCGTGGCCAGCCGGGACGCTCGTCGCGTCACGCTCACCGCGCGGGAATGGAGCGTGCTCGACCGACTCGCGGCGGGCGATGGCCGCGTGGTCTCTCGGGAACAAATGCTCACGGACGTGTGGGGGACGCCGAGCGACGCGAATCGCGCGAGCCTCGACGTCATCGTGGGGAGGATTCGCAAGAAGCTCGGCGCAGGCTTGATCCGCACGGTCCGGGGCGATGGCTACGTCCTCGAGGGATGAGATGCCACGCGTGGCGACGCTTCGCGGTCGCGTCGCGAGAACGACGGCTGCGGCGGCCCTCGCGGGCGCGTTGATCGTCGCGCTCGTCGGCTGGGTGCTCGGGAGGCGGCTCGGGATCGCGCACGAGGATCGGCGTTTGAACGACGCGTTGCGCACGCTCGCGCTCGAGATCGACGAGGGTGCGCGCGACGTCGCGCACGAGAACCGCGAAATCGGCGACGCGCAGCGCGAACTCGCGATGCTCGGGATCCGCGTGGCGGTCGCCCGACAGGGTGAACCCGTGCCGGGCGTGCCGTGGGCGGCGGACCGCGTGATCGGGTGCCGCACCGTGTCGGCACTCGGGGGCGCGCGGCGCTGCGTCGGGACGCACGGCGCGTTTCGACTCGAGGTGCAAGCGTCCCTCTCGATGTTGCGCGAGAGCAACGTGGCGTACGGCATCGCGCTCGTGCTCGCACTCGTTCCCGTGATCGCCATCGCGGCGTGGGCCAGTCGTCGCGCGGCCCGCGTCGCGATCCTGCCGTTGGAGCGACTCGGGCACGCGGTCGAACGCGTGCGACCGGACGCGCCGGACCCCGCTCTCGTCGCCGAGCCCGTGGCCTGCACCGAGGTCGACGCGCTGCGCGAGCGGTTCGCGACGCTGATCGGCAGCCTCGCCGCGACGCTCGGTCAGGCGCAGCGATTCGCGTCGAATGCCGCGCACGAGCTTCGAACGCCCCTCGCGACGCTTCGCGGCGAGATCGACCTTCTCGCCGAGCGACCGCTCGATTCCACGGCGACCGCCGCCCTCGAACGGATTCGTCGTACCGCGCAGTCGCTCTCGTGGCGCATCGACGGGATCCTGCTCGTTGCAGGGCCACCGACCGCTACGCGTCCGCGCGATCCGGTCTCCCTCGATGCGGCGGTTCGCGACGTGTTCGCCTCGCTCGACAAGTCTGGTTCGACGCGCGTCCGGCTCGAGACCGATGACGAAGGCCTGATCGCGGGCGACGTTGCGCTCCTGGAAATGCTCGCGCGCAACGCCATCGACAACGCCCTTGCGTACGGCGACGGTCTTGCGCGCGTCCGAGTCGTGAGCGGAGCAGGAACCGTTGAGCTACACGTCGAGGACGACGGACCCGGAGTGCCGCGGGACGTACGCGACCGTGTGTTCGAAGCGTTTTTCCGACTGCCCGGCGCGGCCGTGCGTGCGCCCGACGGGATGGGCCTCGGCCTCGCCCTCGTCGCGCGCATTGCGACGATCCATGCCGCACGGGCTCGATTCGTCGACTCCGAACGCGGTGCACATCTGGTCGTCGAGTTTCCGGCGTGGCGCTCGAGCGCCGCCGGGTGACCGCTGCAGTCGGTCGGCGCACTCGTGCTCCCCGGGCGGGCTACGTCGCGGCGATCGGACGGCACGTTTCTCCCAGACCGCGAGCGGACCGGTGCGCAACACGTCGCCAATCCGCGCGCCGCGTCGCACGCTCCGCCTCCCTCGTCTGACGAGGAGAACCATCGCGAGCATGCACGCCATCGCGCTCGAACCGCCCGCAGCGGACGTCATCGTGCGACACCCGCACCCACCGTGACCACGCGGAGTGCCTCCTGCGTCGGCCCCTGCATCGACGTCCGCCGACGCGTCCATCATGGGCGGCACGAATGGCACGGTGCCCGGCGCGGGCGTGCGGTTCGCCGGGAGATTCGTGCGTTCCAATTCGAAGCGCTCGGGGTGCGACATGGCCATGGCGGTCAAGTAGAACAGCGTCGCCTCCCAGATGTGCGGGATCGACACGCGGTTCTCCCGCGCGCGTACCGAGCCGTCGGGATTGCGCAGCGTGACGAATACTTCGCCCATGACTTGCGTGTCCTGCGTGATCACATCTCGCGCGAGACGAATCACCGCCTCTTCGAGCAGCGGGCGCAGGCTCGGATCCCCGCCGCGCGCGAGAAACACGGCGGCCGACAACGTGTTCTTGGTGAGATATGCACCGCCTTCGGACATCTCGTCCCCGCGCAACGACACGAGCACGCGACCGAGATCGAATCGCACCTGCTGCGCGACGCGGGGATCGTCGTACGGCAACAATCGCGACGGCCACACGAGCCACGCCGTTGGGCCCAGCGGCGCCGAACCGGGGTTCGTGGTCGCCGAGCCGGTCACGTCGTTGAGAAAGCGCCGGTCGCGCGCGTTGTAAAATCGGCGCACCAGCACGTCGCGCAACTCGCCCGCGCGATGCTCCCATCGCGTTGCATCGGGTTCGGACCCGACGAATCTTGCGAGCCTCGCAGCAGCTTCGAGCGCCGCAAACACCGTCGTGCCGCCGTGCAGCGACTGCGTGAACGCCGCGTTGTCGTCCTCTTGCGCAGGCGCACAGAGCCCCGTTTGCGCGTCGCGCCACGCCGCCAGCATGTCTGCGCTTCGACGCACGCGGTCCCAATACGACCGCGCGAGATCCATGCGTTGTGCCTCGGGCACAAACCCGACATGCGACGCGGCGCTCCAGATCATCAACGCCGTGTTGTCGATCTCGAATCGGAAGAAGCCGCCCATCGTACCGTCGTCGTAGTAGTTCATCTCCCACGCGGCCTCGGGATATACGCGGCGGCCCGTTCGCGGATCCACGGGCGGCTGCGGATCGATGAGCAGATGCAGCATCCCGGGTGTCAGCGCATTTGCGCGCTGCAGCGGCAACGCCCACGCGAGGCGACGAGACGTTGCGTCCGGGTCGCCCGCGACGTCGAGTGCATAGTCGAAAAACGCACCGTCGCGAGGCCAATCGAGACCGTAGGGCGCCTGCCGCGCGACGGAGGCGACGATCATTCCCGTGGCGGCGTCCGTGCCCGCGTACACGTGCAACATCGCGCGGCGCGCGGCGCGAACGATGCGATCGCGGTCCTCGACGGGAATCGACGCGGGGAGCGTGTCCGGCAGCGCGATGCGTGCGGCACGTGCGTTCCACGCATCGGCGTCGCGACGAATGACATCGGCGGGAGCCATCGCACGCACGTTTCGCAACACGTCGCGCGCCGCGGCCGCGTTGCGACCGAACGCCACGAGCAATCGCGCCTCGCCGTGCCCGGTCGCATCGAGTGCGATCGGGGCTCGCTGCGCCGCGTCGTTGAGATACGCCGCCACGGGATTGCCCGAGAGCGTTCCGTCCTGCGCGTCGTCCCACGCGCTCTGCGCGCTTCGCATCCAGCCTCGCGTCGTTGCGACCGTCGCGGGGCGGACCACATCCATGCACCGCAGCGCGTTCGCGACGGAGACGTCCAGCCCGACGTTGATTCCAAGTCCTGGGAGCGCGGCTACGTTGGTCACGAACCGGTTGATTTCGTCGCAGACACCGTTGCCCTCGCGGCCGAGTTGGAACTGCGTCGCCGGGGGATCCGTCGCGGCGTACGCGTACACTCCTTCGCCGAAATTGCGATCGAGGTCGGTCAAGGCCGTCGCCACCGATGCCGAAACGTCGCCCGCATTTCGCATCAGAGCGTCGAGCCCGAGAAAATAGTCGGCTGCGAGCGCCGTCGGCATTGCGATTGCGAGCGGGTCCACGACGCGACCGCGGTCGCGCGGGCGGAAGAACAACGCCGCGTGCTCGGTCTCGTTCCATAGAGCGCCGTAGTCGTTGGTGGCGTCTGCGAGCGAGTCGCCGATCGGCACGCGCGGAATCACGTTGAGCGTTAGACCGAAGTTCGTGTGCGCCAGCAGATCGACCGAGGTCACGGTGCTGCCGGCGGGTACCGTGACATTCACGCGCCGCTGATACGCGTCGGCATCCGGCAGCACGGCGTCGAGGACGGTCACTTCGACGCCGAGAACTCGGTGGCGGTACGTGATGCGTGGCTCGATCACCGTGTCGCTCGCGTAGCCCGGAACCGGGTTCCACACGTCCGCGTCGTGCAGCCACGTGACGGTCTGCGTCCCACCGGTGTGCAGTAGGAGTCCGAGCGCAATCCCGAATCCGTCGCGGACTCCCGTGCGGCGCTGCGCGCGGGCGTCCGGATCGTTCGGCGCGATGAACGTCAGTTGATCGCAGCACGAGGGACCCGGCCACGTGAGCACGGCGACGTCGCCCTCGCGCGTGACCCCCACCGTAAGCCTGCCGTGTCCGGCGAGCATGTACACGGGCGATGCGCCGAGCGCGTGCTCGATCGCGGACGTCGCGAGCGGCCGTGGTTGCGCATGGGCCGACCGTGCAACGACCAACACGGCCAGGGCCGCAACGATGCGGGATGGCCAGAAATGAGTGCGTTCCAGGCTGTTCATCGCCCCTCAGCTACGCGGCGCTCAGACGCTTTCGGCACGTCGATCATCCCAGGCTACGGACGCAGCATACACTGCGGCGCACTCGCGGGAATCGACACCGCACGGCGGCGAGTTGGGCGGCCCCCCACCGGGACCCTTGACGTCCGGCCGCCCTCAGGGCATTTGCTGTGCATCTCGGGTTGCGGGGTGTGAGGCCACCGGGCGCTCGGGCCGCGCGACGACGATGAGCGAACGTAACTTGGAGGACACGATGATGCGTGCAGGAAAAGAGTGGTTGGGCTTCGTCGCTGCGTTCGCGCTGCTCGCAGCGTGCTCACCGCCCGTCACGACAGACGACGCCGGTGACGATGTTCAGGGCGGGATGGACGGCGGCGGTGGGGATGTCGTTGCCCCGCGGGACGTGCGCGCGGACGTTCGAGACGTTCAGCGGCCCGACGTGCCCCCACCGGACGTCGTAGTGATCGATCCGTGCGAGGCTTCACGAGTCGTCGACCTGTCTCCGATGATGCCCGCGGCCGACGGCGCGATTCATGTCATGGGCGACAACAGCGCGGCGAGCATGATGGGCGCGATCGTCGCGGGTTGCACCGGCGGTGGCGAGGCGAGCTATCAGGTTGCGTATCGCTACACGATGCGGACCACGGCTCGACTCAACATCAGCACTGCGAATCCGGGCACCGCGATGGCACTCGACACGGTCATCTTCGCCGCGAACATGTGTGCCCGCGGTGCGATGGTGTACCCGGGATCTTGCAACGACGACATCGCCATGGGGAACCTCCGTTCGACGGCGACGTCGACCGCCGCGATCCCGATGGGAACGCAGGTGTTCATCATCGTCGGCGGGTACACCGGCCCGGGCGAGACAATGTTCCAAGGCCCGTTCGAGCTCACGGTCCGCGAAGTCGGCGGCACGCCGACGGACGGCGGAATGCCCGAAGGCGGCACGACGGACGTTGTGACAACCGAGACCGGTTCCGGCGGATAGCACCCGGCGAACCGCTCAGACCCCCGTTACCGACAGACGCAATCGCTTACATCACTGGCGTGGGGGGCTCGATGCAAGCCCCCGACGGCAGGTCGCCCGTTACCCGCATTGCATCCGCCGCGCACGAGCGGCACCCAGCGCTCAGGGCAGGGCCACACCTGCGTGCCGGTCCGCAACTGAACGGGTACCGCGCCGGGATCGCTGCACCCCACGAGCGCAAGCACGCTCAGACCGAGTGACACGCGCATCCAGACGGATCTCTTCTCCCGAACCGTCGCCGTGGAGTCCGACACGCATTGCAGCGTACACTTCGCACCGAGTAGCGTGTAGATGTTCCAGGATTTCGAAGCGTGCCCATCGCGTGAGGCCCAGCGAACGAAAGCGGATGAAACGAAAGTCCCGCTCGGCCGCGGAGAATCGCGCCGCGCGACTCGAGTTCCGACGCGCGACGGCCGTGCCCTGGCAACGTCTGCCGAAATGGCTCTCACGCGCAGCGTTCGTATGCATACCGCTCGCGTTCGCCGCGAACGTTCTCGCCCTCGCGTTTGTCGTTCGACAGTTCCGCGCCGTTGCGTCCTCGGGTCGGCGTGCCGCGCGTGCGCCCGACGACACGCGTAGCGGAGTTGGCGTATTCCACGGGCGCACGGTTGGACCGGACGATCGGCGTTCGCTGGTCACCGGTCGGCGTACGTCGATACAGTTCGGCTGGCTCCGGGAAACGACCGGCAGTGGAAAGAACCGCACGACGCGAACCGTCTGCGAGTTTCCGACCCTGTCGGACGCCGTATTGGAGACGGCGGCGGGCATGCTGCACCTCGATTTGCACGATGAGATGCAAGTCGTCGGACGGACGGATCCCGATCCGATGTCCATCGCGCCGACGATCGATCTTGGCGAACCTGCACACACGCGCGCGGTGCCCGCTGTGGTGAGCCAGCACTGCCGGCGCACGCGCGGCACACACGAGTACTACGAAGTCTCGTTGGGTCAACGCGCAGTCGTCAGCGTCTCGCTGTGTCGACAGGGTGACCGCCTCCGTCCGTGCAACCGACCTGGGGACTATCTCTCGCCCGGAGGATTCCGACGCGTGTCCAGGCTGTGGACGCTGTCCGCGCTCGGACCCGTGCGCATCGCGTTTACGTTGTCGGGTCTGCTCGCGCTCGCGGGCGCATTCGTTGCCTGGCGCCGACAGCTCGACGTTTCTCCCGCGCGGCGGCCGGCACGGATGCACGAATGATCGTTCCCATGTTCGACATCGTCGTTGGTTCGATCCTGTCGATCATGGGACTCGCGTTCGTCCTGCTCGGGTTGCGGGCCGTCGTGCGAATGGCGCGGGCATTTCGTCTGCCCACGACGCGCATCGCGCAACTCTCGATGGGACCCGTCGAAGTCGAGGGATGCGTGAGCGCCCTGGGCGAACCGTTGACGACCATCGACGGTGCGTCCGCCGTTGCGATCACGACGTGGATCGAGCGCTGGGATCCAGAGCTTCCGCGACCGTTTCCGGTGCGCCTCGCGGAGTTCACGAGCACGGCTCCGACCGAAATCGCGGACGACACGGGTCGGTGCCGCGTGGACTGGGTGGATCCCGTCGTGATGGGTTTGTCCCGGGCGACGAGCGTCGTTGGGAGCGAAGTACGAAATCGCTTCCCAGAACTCGTTGCAGCAGCGCTCGAGGCCGACGGGTCGTTGGGGCGGTGGTTTCAGGGCGGTCGCGAGCTTGTATTGATGCAGGAGTACATTCCCGTGAACGCCACCGTCGTTCTCGCCGCAGTGGCCGACGCGGTCGGTGCGCGGGCGGGCGAAGGCTATCGCGACGCGGCGCCAACGTTTGCGCTGCGGTCCGCGCCGCCGTCGCGCATGTACGTGCGCATGGTGGGCGGCGGCGGTGCAGAGGTCGGCGCGCTTCACCCGGCGATCTTTGCGATGGTCGGCGGCGGCACTGCTCTCGTGGCGGGCGTCGCCGAAATATTGCTGGCCGTGTGGGCGCGCGCACTCGTCGGGTAGCCCAGGGCGTGATCGGGTGCGACCTCGATGGACTTGACAGCGGGGGAGGGGAAGCGGTCTGGTGCCGCTCGGAGGGTCTCGATGCAGAACTTCGTGATGCTTGCGGCGCGTTCGCGTGCGGTTCGGGCCATCTCACTTGCACTGGTGACGATCGCAATCGGTTGTGGCGGCGGAACGCCCGCGGGTGACGGTGGCGATGCCGCTCCACCCGATGCCGTCGTCACGGATACGAATGTGACGGACTCGGGACCGGGCGACGGAGGCGGCAGCACGCTGGCCGTCATCGTGCTCGAAAACGTCGGCGCCGCAACGCGTCCGCCGCTCGCGGGCGCGATGGTCGCTTTCGACCGACCCGATGGCTCGCGCGAGGAAGTGCTGACCGACAACATGGGGCGAGCGACGTTCCGGAACTTCGATTGGGCCGCGGGCGTGGGCGCCGTCACGATCTACAAGACCGGGTACTACGTATTCAGTCGCGTCGGACTCACCAGCACCGACGCGATGGTCACTGCGACGCTCGCGCGATCTCCCGCTCGACGCGTCAATCTCACCGGCATGATGACGGGAATGTCGATGACCGGCGAGACCGTGCTGATGTCCGCGAGCATTCCGAGCGACGTCTACCGGGGCACCGGCGGGATGTACACGTTCGCCGTCTCCGAAAACGCGCCGTACATCCTGACGGGTGTCGAGTTCGTCACGGGCACGGACATGGTCTCGATGCGAGGGTATACGAGTCGACTCTTGCGTTGGTTCCGTCTCGATCGCCCTGCGCAGACTGGCGACGGCATGCTCGACATCGACTTGTCGATGGCGATGCCGGTCACGCCCGTGCAGTTTCGCACGAGCATCGTTCTGCCGCCGGCGTCGTCTCAGCTCGGCGCAATGTCACGCGCCAATGTCGGCGTCACGACGATCGACTCGGGCTACGCGTGGGGGCTCGGGTACTCGTATCGTGGGGATGTTTCCGCAGACGGGACGACGTACGACACGATGTCGGAGCGCATCGAGCCCATGGGCCTCACCGGCCGGGTCGTCACGCGCTACACGCTTGGCCGCGGTGAAATGCTGTCGTCGGTGTACCGCCTCGGAGTGCCGATGGACGGCGGTCGCATCGACAACTTGTACGACGTTCCAAACGTCACTGCGCCAGCGGCGGGCACGCCGTACATGGTTGGACAGCCGGTGACGGTCGCCTCGACACCGATGGACGCCGAGCTGTTCGTGAACATCGTCGAGGCCGATCGCGTGGTGTGGACGATCACGGGTGCCGTCGGTGCGCGTACGATTCAGACGCCGCGGCTACCGTCGAACGCCGATGCGGCCGCGCTCGGACGGTTCACACTCCGCGCCTACGCGGGGTTTTGCCAACCGGGAGTCGCCGACAACGATCCATGCCAGCGACTTGCGGTGGGCACGCGTTGGATCGCGATGCGTCCGTAAGAGCGCAGAGGGTGCGGTTCGCCACCGGTGTTGCTGATGGCGAGCGTCGCCAGCGTGAGCATCTTGGCTTCGCGACGGCGGTTCGAGTTGGTGACGGCTGCGTGGTAACGTCCAGTCGTGTTTCTCCGCAGTCTACTTGCCGCGCTCGACTCCGACTCGATACGCTATTGCATCGTTGGCGGCCTCGCGGTCAACTTGCATGGCATACCGCGGGCGACGTACGACGTCGATCTCGTAGTCGTGCGCGAGCGCGCGGAACTCGAACGGCTCGAGCAGGTTCTCCGCCGCCTCGGTTTGACTCCGCGGATCCCCGTGTCGCTCTCGGGCTTTTCCGACGCCGCATACTGCGAACAGATGCGCACCGAACGAAATCTCATCGCGGTGACATTTACGAACGCAGCGAAACCTCTCGAGGAAGTCGACGTTCTCGTCTCCCCTACGCTCGACCCGAACGACATCGTCGCGCGCGCGATCGTCCGCGAATCAGGTGATCTACGCGCACGAGTGGCATGCGTCGACGACCTGATCGCGATGAAACGAGCGACGGGGCGCGAGCAGGATGCGCGGGACGTCGAACACTTGGAACGGCTGCGCGGAACGTGAGCGATTCGTACCGCGTGTCCGACTCGCAGGTCGGCGTCTATTCGGCAACGTCGCTCGAAGAGCGCATCGCATGGCTCGACGACATTCGCGAGACGACGTGGCAGTTGGCCACGCCCGAGGTTCGCAAAGCGTGGGCCGCCGCCAGGGGTCGCACGGTGCATCCTGCGCCGGAGTCGCTCGAGATCGACGCGAACATCCGAGCGCGCGTTTGGCGTGGTGACGCCGAGGCGCTGTCGTATGCAGTGGAGTCCGTCATGACGCTCCATTTGGGCGCGGCGCCACGCGCGAATTCTGTCCGCGAACCGCGTGAACTCACACTCGAGTTCGAACGTCACCTGGGCCCCCGAATGACCGCTGCATTGCTCGGCGGGTCGTTTCGCCCGTCCCAAGGCGGCGACTTGACGGTTCGGATCCACGTTGGTCGCGCGACCGGGCCGCGGTGGCCGGGCTCGTTGATGTCTCACGCGATCGTCGGACTCCACCCCGAGTTCGTCGCGGGAGTCAGCGCGGCGGCCGAGCACGCAGTGTTGTTGGGCCCTGGCGAACTCGATCTGAATCGAGCGGCGTACGACGAGGTCGGATCGAGCTGTGCCAGCTTCGAGCGCGCGACCCGAGCGCTAATCGAGGCGCTCGCGGTCGAGCCCGAGAGTGTCGTCACCGCGCTATGCGCGGCGCTCGGACGTTAGGAGCGACCGGATCTCGGCGTCTCGGCTTGCACGCCGCGCGTACAACGCCCGCCTCCGCCGAGTGGTCCACACGTCACAGCCGCTCCGCGCCGTTCAGCTTTCCGAGACCACGATCGAACGTTCCGAGGGGAACGTGCCCGGCTTTCCGGGCAATCTCGAGTACCAGACAGTCCGAGAAACCCAGCGATGGCCGGCGTCGATAGTTCTCCAGCGCATGACGGACGACGTCGGGATCTTGCAGCGACAGGTTCGCATGATCGAGGAGCATTTCGATCGCAGTCGCAACTTGTGCGTGACTGGACTCGTACGCCGACATCAGCACCCACGTCGTCTCCGCCAACACGACGTGCGAGACCCACGCTCCGTTGTCGACGAATTCTTCGGCAGCCGCGACCTGCTGACGGTTGTCTCGGGTCAGCAGGCGGACGAGGACGTTCGTGTCAACGGCGCGCATGCTTCACTCGCACGTGTCGCCCGACAGCGTCCCTCAATTCCACGAGCGTCCGCGGCTTGGGCGTCCGCCTGGCGAACAATGCTTCGTGGATGTCTTCGGACGATGTTCGTCCCGCCCTGCGTACGACGACGTTCTCGCCCTCTTCGCACCACTCGAGCACGGATCCGGGACCGACGCCGAGTCTTCGCCGAACTTCGGCCGGTACGGAAATCTGTCCTTGCGACGTGACCTTGGATTGTGCGAGGGCCATGCGTTTAGATTACCATGGTAATCTGCTTGTTCAAGCGGTAGATGTGAGAGTGCAGAAACAGGACTGCAGACTCGTCACGGCTGTTATTGCCGCTCGCCAGCGTTCGTCACGATCCGTCTGGAGGCGCGCCCGCATCGCACGGCGATGGTCCGGCGTCGGGTGTGAACAGTGGCGAGACCTCGCGCGCGTAGCACCGCCCCACCGTCGCACACTCGTCCGGCGCCGCCGCCCGACTTGCACGTCGGCCAATCGCGCGTATAATCCGTCCCCCATGACGTTGCACCGACGAGCCATGCGCGAACGTACGCGCGATCCCCGAGGGGATCGCCGTGTCGTGCCATCGCTCGCCCGCATCGTCTAGTCGGTCAGGACTTCGGCCCTTCAAGCCGAGAACGAGGAGTTCGAATCTCCCTGCGGGCACTCGGAATGCCCGCGTCGTTCAGCGGCAAGGACGCCCGGTTGTCTACCGGGTCACAGGGGTTCGAGTCCCCTCGCGGGCGCTGCGTCTGTAGCTCAGTGGATCAGAGCGCCCGGCTACGAACCGGGAGGTCGGGGGTTCGAATCCCTCCAGACGCGCCGGAGTTCTCGTGTCGACCCCTCACCACGCTGTGTTGGCGCGGTCCCGGCGTGTGCACAGGAGCATCGGGTGCTCACACCGGCCGCCGGCAGACAGTGCCCGCAGGCACGCGGGGATTCCGGCCGGATAGCGCACGATCACCGAAGCGGAGCGTCCCCGAACGGTCGCATCGAAGAAGCGGTCATCCATCGACACCGCCACCAGGACACCAACGGACTCGTCCACGACGTCGCCGGTCTCGCTGCACACGCACACATCGGTCATCCATCCAACATGCCGAACGAAATCTGCGCACGTCGCGATCATGGCAACGTCATGGGTGCCCAACGTTCGGCGGCCCAGTGCTTTCTCCAATCGAAGCCGTTCCATCCCGGGGAGCAAACCGCCGATCACCAGCGAGCGGTCCCGCAGGGCAATCCTAGATAGCGGTGGGAGCGTCGCGTGCAGCAGACTCTCCCCCAACACGCACAATTCGTGTAGCTGCGCGAGGCGGCGTTCGACCTCCGCTGGATCAAGTTCCGTCATCGCGCCCTCTCGCGCTGTCGATCCCGAGACTCTCGAGATCGGCGAGATCTTGCGCTCGCCCGGCCAGTCGCTTCATGTGGCCGAGGCCGTCGCGCGAGACGACCCACACGTCGCGCTCGCGCCACGTTGCGCGAATCCTGGACTCCCACGCGGGTTGCAGCACGTTGGTGACCACGAGCAGATCCACTGTCAGCAAGTCGCCGTCGCGAGTCCTGCTCACTCGATGCAGTTCGCGCTCGCGATCGGTGCCAACACCGAACGGGATCGGCCCGGCGTAGAATGTGAAGCCCAGCGGCACGAGCAACTCTCGGATCGAGCCGAGGTCGTCGCGTTGAACGAGGATGTCGATGTCGCGGGTTGCGCGCACGTGGCCGTGGAGATTGACGGCGAGGCCGCCGCAGATGGCATACGACACGCCCGCACGGTTCAGTGCGTTGACGATGGTGTCGAGGACCGAAACGATGTCATCGGCCATGCGGGCACTGTAGCACTGCGCGCGTTGGAACCTGCGCTCGTTCCCGGTACATTCCAGGGATCGTGCTTTGCGGGCGGATCGTGCACCGGTCGTGCGTGCGCCTCGAGTTGTCTGGGCGGAGCGATGTGCAGTGGTGGGCGGTGTTGCGCTGCGTGCGAAACGGCGTGCGTGTCGGGATACCCACACTGTCGCCCGCTCGGCAGATGACAGGGGTAGCGAGAGACCTCGTCTCATGTTGGGGGCGCGCCGCCGCCGCCGAGGGAGTTGCACCGCAGTTGCACCCCGCCGTCGCGATCGTCCTTACAGCAACGCCGAAAGCCACCAGAACCACGGGCCGACCGCGACAGTCACGACACTGCACACCAACGCGATGGACGCGTTGCCCCGGCGGCGCCGCGCGACGAGCAACGCGATCCCGAGCGCGAGCGGCGCAAGAAACAACGCCATTGGCAGCGCCGCGAGCTTCCATCTCCGCTCGAATCCTACGTACCGCCGGAACCGCTGGAACCGCTCCGCGAGCAGACCGAGCCGCGCGAACACCCCCGGTGCGTCGATGCGACGGAGCGAAGCGTCCATGCGCGCGTACCCGCCGTGAGCGTCCAAGAGCCACGCGCCCGCGCCCTCCGCCGGAACGGCGATGAATTGCCACCACGTCTCGGGCCACCGACTGGCCACGACGACGGTTCCGGTCCCGCTACGCTCGTGACGCAGTTCCAGTCCGTGTCCCTGGCGCGCGAAGAGCCATCCCGCGGGCGTCCGCATCACGCGCTCGGACGACCTCCACGCGGGAAGCCACGTGAGTCCTTCGCCCGCAATGACGTAGAGTGACTCGTCTCGCGCCCGTGTTGCCCAGGGTGCGTGCACGCCGCGAGGCGGTTCCACGAGGCGTACTCGACCCTCCGCGAGTTCGTAGACCTCTCCCAACGCGTTGCGGACCACGTTGCCGGGAGCGCACGACAGAAAGTCGTTGTTGTATTCGCTCTCCGTCAATTGGACGGTATCCATCGTCTGTTCTGCCCCGGCGTCGGTCTGTCGCGTCAGCAGAACGTCCGCCCGCTGACGGAGCGTCGTCGGTGCGGCAGGGTCCTGATCGCGCCACGGCGTCCCGGGCGCCCGGGCGCGCACAATCACCCACGCGCCGCCTTCGCGGTACGCCACCTGGGGTCGGCAGCGGTCCGATTCATCGCAGTTGGGTCCGGCAAGATCGGCGCGCGTCCAGTCGGTCGCGCCGGACGTGAACACCGTCACCGCGGACGGTGCGCGAGTGTTTCGAGTTGCGATCTCGAGTTGCTCGCCGACCCATGCGACGCCGAGAATTTGCGACGGCGTCATGACCAATGGCGGCCCGAGCGGGCGAACGCCGCCCCGCGCGGAGAGCCGATAGGCGCCAACGCCATCGAACGTTTCACGTTGGACGATGACCGCAGCGTCACCCGATGGATGCGCGGCGAACGCGAACACTGCGGCAGGAGTCTGGCCTTCGCCCGGGAGCCTCCAGAGCATCTCCGCCCGCGCGCGACGGAAGTCCACGCGCACCATCCCGATCGTGGCCCGCGCGAACGGCACCTCCGTCCACGCCTCGCGCGTGTTGTACGACGCCGCGCGCCACACGATGTCGCCACGCGCAAAGGCCGGTCCCGTCCAGGAAAGTTCCGGCGCGGGGATCACGCCTGCGTCGGTCACGAACGTGAGATAGCGTGCCGCCGGCGGATTCGAACGGAGCGACCATCCGAGCCGGATCCAGGCGAGAGCGCAGAGCGACAGCGCGATCACCACCGCGACAGTCCGAAACCGGGTTGAGACGACCACACTCATGTGCGGAGTGTGCACCCATGCACTGGTCGCGGCGGAGAATAGCGCGCGACGAAGAGTCAGTCCACGTACGGTCCGTGCTGGTAGATCGGCTCGTTGTGCGACTGTCCCGCGATCCACACTACGCGCGACGCGCCGAGTGCCGCGATGTCGAATTCGCCGGGCCTCGGCAGTGCCGCTTCGCCCCGGTCCAGCACGACGTCGCCCACGCGCACGCGGCCATCGACGACATAGAGAATCGACTTCCACCCGGCGGGCATCTCGTCAGTGAATCGGTCGCCGCGCGCGAGAACAAGATCGAGATACCGCATCTCCGTCTGCACTCGTACCGGCGATCCGCGGCCGACGACCACGCGCGTGCGCACGCCGCGCGTCGAGATCTCCGGAATCTCGCGACCGTCGCTCGGTACGTACGAAGGCGTCATTTGCTTCAACCGCCGCGGCAGGTTGACCCACAGCTGCATCCCGCGATTGATCCGCGGCTGTCCCGGCATCTCGGAGTGAAACGCGCCGCGGCCCGACGTGAACAGCTGCACGCCGCCGGTCGTCACGCGGCTCACGTTGCCCAGATTGTCGCGGTGCTCGAACGCTCCGTCGAGCATGTACGTGAACGCCTCGAATCCGCGGTGCGGGTGTGTGGGAAAGCCCGCCGGGGGTGCCACGCCGAAATCGTCGAGCAGCACGAACGGATCGACGTGATCGCCAGGTGCGGCCGGAAACAAACGCACGAGCTGCGCGCCCTGGCCGTCGGTGGTTGCGCGACCGCGGATGACACCGGGACGCGCGTTCGGACTCGGTCGCAGCGAACGTGCTCGCGACGGGCCGGGCTCGATGCCGCACGCGGTTGCAATCGGTGCGGCTGCGAAGAGTCCAATCGCGCGGAGCGCGTCGCGGCGGTCGGGCGAGTTGCGTGGCCGGGCGGTCATCGGGTGGAGTTTCACACGAAACGTCGACGCGCGCTGGGACAGGAAATCTGCGCCGGTGGGCGGCTGGTCTCCCTCGGCGATTCGTGCGACGTTGCTGCGGTGGGTCGCCCGGTCACGATCGCTCACATGACGGAGGCCGAGTATCTCGCGTACGACCTCGCACACGAGGGGAAGTGCGAGTTCGTCAACGGCGAAGTGCTCGCGATGTCCGGCGTGACGCCCGCGCACGACGTCGTCCAAGTGAACCTCGTGGTTGCGTTGGCCAATCGGCTCCGCGGCACGGATTGTCGCGTTCGTGGCCCGGACCTCCGCGTTCGACTCGACGAAACGGGGCTGTACGGCTACCCCGATCTCACGATCGTTCGCGGAGCTGCGGGGTACGCGCCAACGCGGCCGGAGACGCTGCTGAACCCGCGCGTGATCGTCGAAGTGTTGAGTGAGAGCACGGAAGAGTACGACCGCGGAGCCAAGGCCGCGCACTACCGTCGGCGCGCAAGCGTTGAGTCGATCCTGCTCGTCGATTCCCGCCAACGCCTCGTGGAAGTTCAGCGTCGCAACGCGAACGGCACATGGACACTCTCGGAACACACTGCCGGTACGATTCGAGTGCTCGACGTCGACCTTCCCGTCGACGAAATCTACGACGCGCAACCGACATCTTGAGGAACGCGCTACGCTGCGCGCATGATCCGAAACGCCCTGCGTGCGGCGGCCTCTTCCGTTGCGGCGAGCGTCGACCGCGCGGCCGCGATTGCATTGCTGCGTCGCTCCAATCGTTCGCGCGCGCGTTCGTCCGCCGAGTCCCTGGGCCCCGCCGAGCGCCTCGATCGACTCGCGCAGATTCGCGCGCTGTACGATCGCCCGGAGTACTTCGCCGATCCCGATCTGTTCTTTCCCCGTGTCGCGGCGGCTGCACCGAGCGGCAAGCACGTTCGGCGTTACGGCGCGCACGGCGAAGTGGTGGATGTTCGTTGGCCGAGCGACTACCGGGCGTTCACGCGGGAGATCGCCGCGCGTTTCGAATCGACCGGTGCGCACAACGACACCGTCGTCGCGCGGACGTTCATCCACACGGACCGGCCGCGGCCCGCGGTGATCCTGATCCATGGGTACGCCGGTGGGCACTTCGCGCTCGAGGAGCGCACGTGGCCGATCGAGTGGATGTTTCGTCGCGGACTCGACGTCGCCATCGCCGTGCTCCCGTTCCACGGCGCGCGACTGCCCCTGGGCTCGCGTCCCGTGTTTCCCGCGAGTGATCCGCGCGTGACGATCGAGGCATTTCGCCAGTCCGTGCACGACATCCGTGCGCTCGGAGAGCACCTCGCGGCCCGCGGGAGTCCGTCCGTCGGCGTGATGGGCATGAGTCTCGGTGGGTACACGACGGCGTTGCTCGCGACGGTCGATGCACGTTGGTCGTTCGCCGTGCCGATCATTCCTCTCGCGAGCATCGCCGACGTCGCGCGCGACGGCGGGCGGTTCACGGGGACGGATCTGGACGCCGCGCGACAACACGAAGCGCTCGAGCGTGCGCAGTCCGTGGTCAGTCCGCTCGCGAGGACGCCGCGGATTGCAAGCGACCGGGTGATGGTGGTGGGTGCGAAATCCGACCGGATCACTCCGTCCGCCGTGCACGCGGAACGGCTCGCGCGCCACTTCGACGCGCCGCTCGAACTGATCCACGGGGGTCACTTGTTGCAGTTCGGCCGCGGCGACGCGTTCCGATCGATCGCACGAATGTGGGCGCGATTGGGACTGCTGGACCCGCGGGCGACGGAGTGAGGGTTGCGACGGCGGGCGTCGTTGGCCACGGACGTTTCGGGTTGTTGCGAAGCCCGTGCGGGCGGTAAAGGCAGGGGATGTTTCGCGGGCGCGTGCGGCAGATTCACTTCGTCGGCATCGGCGGGATCGGGATGTCGGGCATCGCGGAAGTGCTGCTGTCGCTCGGGTACACGGTCACCGGGAGTGATCTGAAAGCGAACGACACCGCGCGGCGCCTCGAGACGCTGGGCGCACGCGTCGAGATTGGTCACCGCGCCGAGAACGTCGACGAGGCCGATGTCGTCGTCTACACGTCGGCGGCGGCGGCGGACAATCCCGAGATCGTCGAGGCACGGACCCGTGGCATCCCGGTGATTCCGCGCGCCGAGATGCTTGCGGAATTGATGCGGCTCAAGCACGGCATCGCGATCGCCGGATCGCACGGCAAGACGACGACGACGTCGCTCGTCGCGACGGTACTCACGCACGCGGGCCTCGATCCCACGGTCGTCATCGGCGGCAAGCTCAATGCAATCGGAACCAACGCGAAGGCCGGCTCGGGGGACATTCTGGTCGCGGAGGCCGACGAGAGCGACGGCAGCTTCCTGAAATTGTCACCGACGATCGCAGTGATCACCAACATCGACCCCGAGCATCTGGACCACTACGGATCGCACGAGGCGATCAAACGCGCATTCGTCGACTTTGCAGAACGCATTCCGTTCTACGGCCTTGCGGTGCTGTGTCTCGACCATCCGCACGTACAGGACATTCTCCCGAAGATCGATCGCCGCATCGTGACGTACGGCACCAGCGTGCAGGCCGACTACCGCGCCGACAACATCGAGTTGCACGGCCCGAGTACGGAATTCGACTTGTGCCGCCACGGCGACGCTCTCGGACGATTCTCCGTGCACCTGACGGGACGGCACAACGTGCTCAACGCGTTGTCGGTGATCGCGGTCGCCGACGAACTCGACGTGCCGCTCGATGTCACGCGGGAGGCGCTTGCGTCGTTCGAAGGCGTGCAGCGTCGGTTCACGATCCTGGGCGAGGTCAACGGCATCACGCTCGTGGATGACTATGGACACCACCCGGCCGAGATCGAGGCGACACTCGAGGCGGCGCGGTCCGGGTACAAACGCCGGGTCGTCGTGGCGTTTCAGCCGCATCGGTACACGCGCACGCGGGCGCTGTTCGACGACTTTGCGCGTGCGTTCAATCGAGCCGACGTCGTCGTGATGACCGAAGTGTACGCAGCTGGCGAAGCGCTGATTCCCGGTGCGACAGGCGAGAAGCTGGCCGAAGCCGTGCGGCGGCACGGGCACCATCGCGTCGTCTTCGAGCCGGACAAGACCAAGGTCGTCGACCGACTCGCGGCGATCGTGCAGCCGGGAGACATCGTCATCGCGCTGGGAGCCGGCGACATCAATCAGAGCGTGCGGGCGCTGTACGAGCGACTGCGCGCATGACGGCGTCCACGCCGCAAGGGTGATACACTGCGCGGGCTTGGCAAACATCGGCTACATCCAGGTCGTCCGGCACTGCAATCACTTCTGCGGGTTTTGTTCCAACCCGACGACGCCGTACACGCACACGTTCGATTCGATGAAGGTGCTGGTCGATGACCTCGTCAAGCGCGGCTATTTCGGGGTGATACTCACCGGCGGCGAACCGTCGCTGCACCCCGAGTTGCCCAAGATCGCGCGCTACGCGACGGACCTGGGCCTGCACGTTCGGATGATCACGAACGGATCGCGCATGTCCGAAGAGGGATTCGCGCAGGCCATGGCCGAAGCCGGCCTGAAGATCGTGCACGTGTCGGTGTACTCCGTGCGGCCCGAGGTCGAGGGCCAGCTCCGCGGCTTGGCCGGCACACTGGAGAAGGCGTACGCCGCCGTCGCGAACGCGAATCGTTTCGGCATCGAAGTGAACATCAACTGCGTGATCAATCGCCTGAACGCAGACCACCTCGACGAGAACATTCGGTACTGGAACACGCACCACCCCTACATCCGTCACTTCGTCTGGAACAATCTCGACCCGTCCATGGGGCGCGCCGAAGTCAACCAAGACCAGTTCACGCCGCGGCTCGCGGATTTTGAGCTGTCGCTCGCGCGCGCGCTGCGGCTGCTCCACCGATCGGGTCGGACGTTTCGCGTCGAGAAGGTCCCCCTCTGCTACATGACGGAGTTCGCGTGGGCGAGCACGGAGACGCGCAAGATCGTCAAGGGCGAGGAGCGCATCGTTCACTTCCTGGACGCGAAGCAGACCGTACGACAAACCGACTGGGAGCACATTTACTCGCCAGTGTGTGATCACTGCTCGTTGCGAATGATCTGTGGCGGCTTGTTCGATCGTGGCAACGGCTACGATCCCGCCGAACTGGCGCCCGTGTTCGTGTCGATGGATGACGTCGTGGAGAGGGTCATCCACGATCCCAACGATCCGAGCTACGAGTTCCGCACGCTCGCCGCATGGCGCGAAGACTTCGACAAGCGAATGGCCGAGTACCGCGCCGCCGCCGTCAAACGCCCCGCCGGGCGTGACGAAGTCGAGCCGCCGCCGGAGATGCGCGTGCCCGACGCGCCGAAGGTGGGCGCCGTGACCGAGAAGGGAATGCGGCTGTGGAAGTCCAAGCGCGAGGCCGAGAGCAAGAAGGCCGAAGCGATCGGCGTGAAGATGGAGCGCGTGAACGTTTCCGCGCCGAAGAAAATCGCGCTGCCAGTCGTGAAGGGGGAGTGAGGAAATCGACAGTCGAGAGTTGAGAGTCGGGAGGGGGATTCACGCTGCGCGGGCGTATGCGCCGCGGGAGTGAAGTTCGTCGACGACGACGCGAAGCCCCTCGGACGGCGCTAGCGTGATGTGACGCCGGATCTCGGTGATTGGTTGCGTCGGCGCGAGGCGCATCGTCGCGCGAGTCAGCATCGCGGCGAGGACGATTTTCATCTCGTACATCGCGAACGCCGCACCGACGCACCGACGAACACCGCCGCCGAACGGAATCCACTCGTGCGCGGCGGGTTTCCATCCGAGGAAGCGGTCCGGTCGGAATCGGTCGGGCTCGGGATACAGGTCTGGCCTGCGGTGCACGAGGTAGATCGAAACCAGCGCTGCGTGGCCCTTGGGAATCTCCCAACCGCCCACGCGCGTGTTCTTTTGCATTACACGGCCCACCATGGGGACGACGGGTTGCAACCGCAGCGCCTCGCGGACGGTCGCATCGAGAAGCTCGAGCTTCGCGACGCGCTCCGGTACGAGTCGATCCCCGTCGATCGCCGGACGCAATTCCGTTAGCAGACGCTCGCGCAATCCAGGCGTTTCGTGAATCCAGCGCATGGCCCATGCGAGCCCGGTGGCAGTCGTCTCATGACCCGCCAAGAGCAGTGTGACCAGCTCGTCCCGAAGTTCGGCGTCGGTCATCGCTTCGCCCTGATCGTCGCGGGCTTGGACCAGCAGCGAGAGAATGTCGGTTCGTCCCGAGACGTCGGTGGCCCGCGCGTTGTGAATCTCTTCGATCAGAATGGCGTCGACCTGATTGGCAACGTGCAGGTACTTGCCCCACGGACTCCAGCGTCCGAGGTCTTTCTGCATGATCGGAAACATCATGGGCGACCACGAAACCAGCCGGAGGCCCTCGTTCATCAGTCGGCGCAGTCGCTGAAAGCGCTCGCCCTCGGCGATTCCGAACACCGTGCGGAGAATCACGTCCATCGTGATGCTCTGCGTGTGAGGCTGGAGCGAGAACGGCTTGCCGACGGGCCAACCGTCGATGTCACCGTCCGTGATGTCCAACATCTGCCGCCCGTACGCGTGCATTCGTTCGCCGTGCAGGGGCGGCATGATCAGTTTGCGTTGGCGCTTGTGCGGCGCACCGTCGAGGATCAGCAACGAGTTGGCGCCGACGAACGGCTCCAGCACGATGTTCGCCTTGCCCGCGTGCATCGCCTCCCCGTCGTCTGCGAACACTTCCTTGACGTGTTCGGGGTTCGAATACACGACGAGCGATCGCGCGCCGAAAAACGGGAACCGAAGGGTGAACGTGTCCCCGTAGTCCCGCCGGAGTCGCTCCAGGTACCAGAACGGCTTGCGCAGCCAGATCGCGAGTTGCAGCCAATTGGGTGATTGCGGCCCGGGAGGAAGTGGCATGGCGGCACCATCTGTGGGGGGAATTCACCTCGACGTCAACCGGGCCGCCGGCCGCAGTTCACTCCCGCCCGGGGATCGGCCATGCTCGCGCGCCCATCCTGCAGGAATCGAATGCGCATTCGCACCATCATTGCCGCCTCGTTGATGCTCGCGCTCGGCGTCATGGTCGGCGGATTGACGCAATCGAGGTGGGGATGGGTCCCACACGCTCGCCAGGGCGACCGCCCGCGCCATCGCCCAGGTCTCGACCACGCTGGCGGTTGGCACGCAAACGACGCTTCGACCGACGCGTCCGACGCGACCGCGGTCGTGGTTGCGCCCGTGGTCCCACGAGTCGCGGACCCCGAGTGGGCCACCGTTCGCGCGATCATCGCGGGCGGTGGTGCGACGCCCGAACTGAACCAGATCGAGATCGCGCTGGACCTTGCGCTGGCCCGTGAGGCGTTCGGATCGCCGGCGTGGGTGCTGTTTTCATCAGGGCCCGGCGCTCGAGTGCAGGTTCGCGACGACCCGCCTCGCGGGGACTCGTTGATCCGTCGGCTCGCGGAACTCTTTTCCGACCACGCGGGGCGGGACGCGCACTACGCGGCCGCACCGATTGCGCCGCACGGGGAAGGAACGGCGGAGCGCGTCGTTGCGTCGCTACGTGCCGCGCTCGCCGTGGGCGACGCGCCGCTTGTGATGTATCTCGCGGCGCACGGTGAGAAGGGCGATCACCCGTTCGAGAACCGCGTTGGGTTGTGGGGCGACACCGAGATCACCGTCGACGACTTCGTTCGCGCGCTCGAGGCGGAACCCACGCGGCGCATGTTTCGCGTGGTCATGACCAGCTGCCACGCGGGCGGATTTGCGGAAATGGTGTTCCGCGGGGCGCGCGAGGCGAACGGGCCGAGCGACGCCCAGCGATGCGGGCTGTTCGCGACGTTGTGGGACCTGGAGGCGTCGGGCTGCGACTCGAATCCGGACCGGCGCGCGCACGAGAACTACGGGCTGCACTTCTTGCAGGCACTGCGCGGCCTCGATCGCGACGGACATCCCGTCGGCACGGCGGCCATCGATCTCGACCACGATGGGCGCGTGGGACTTTCCGAGGCACACGCGTACGCGAGGATTCATGCACGGTCCATCGACGTGCCCACGTCGACGTCGGAGCGCTGGCTTCGGTCACAGGTTCCTACCGCGGTGGGAATGGGGGCGCCCACCGTTGCGCTGCGGGACGACGATGCCGTCATCGCCGAACTCTCGCGGACGCTCGGCGTGGCCAATGGGCTCGCTGCGGCGCAGTCGACGTTGGACGCGACGGACGATCGGCTTCATGCCGTGAACGGACGCATCGACGCGCTGCAAGAAGTGATCGACGGTCACGCTCGCCGGACGCGCGCTGCGTTGCTCGCGCGTTGGCCCGTGCTCGACGATCCGTGGCATCCGGATTGGACGACAACGGTGCGGGACGCTCGTGGGGAGATCCAAGCGCAACTCGATCACGACCCGGGCGAAGTCGCTGCGGCGAGCGTTCGAGACGAGCAGTCGCGCGCTGCCAATGAGGCGGAGCCGTTGGAAGTGCGGGCGGCGCTGTTGGAGCGTCTCGTGCGTGCCTATGAGAACCGATCGCTCGCGGCGGTTCTTCGTGCGCGCGGTGGACGAGGCTGGCAGGTGTTCGAACGCTTGCGCGCGTGCGAGGGGGCGCCGGTGTCTCCGCCGGCCATCGGGGGTCGTTGAGTGGTCGTTGAGTCGTGGCGCGAACCAGTTCGGCAGCCCAAAAGTTAAAAAGTTAAAAAGTTAAGTCCCGGACGGTGCGCTCCCGACGGCCCGCGCGACGGACTCGAGGCCCTGGATGATCGTAGCCGCATGGTAGATCGCGGAGGTGATATTCGTTTCGGTCATCACGAATGAGATGCCGCCATTCTCGGCGACGAGATGAACCCCGGCCGTCGCCAGCGCTGCGAATCCGCCGATGACGCCGCCGAGCACCGGACCCACGCGTGCGTCGCTGGACGCCACAGCGAACTGCTGGTCCAGCATCGCGTTCCCGAACGACTGCGGCGGCAGCGGCAGCTTCTGGGGGATGTGCCCAAACGCATTCGTCCGGGAGATCACTTCAAAGTCTGGGTAGGTCGCGCGGGTCAGGACGGTGATGCGGCACTCGAACAGTTTGTGCAGCGTCGTGCCCGAAAAGCCGATCTCGCATCGCACGCGCGAGTGGTAGATGAATTCCACCGGATGTCCGAGCGGCCTGCCGGCCATTCGAACGCGGCGTTCGATCATTTCGCCATTCTTCATCATGCCCTGACGTTGCGTGTCGGCGTAGAGCATCATCGGGTTGAACTCCGGATCGCCCTCGACGAGTTGCAGTCCGAGCTGCGGCGCGAGCGTTCCCACGCGAAAGTTCGCGAATTGTTGGCCCATCGAGGCCATTGCCCTTTTGCGCCAGACCATCGTGCCGACCAGTACGAGAACCATGACGACCGGCCATACGATCACCTGGATCGGGAACTCTTCCATGGACTGCGCTCCTCGCGTTCTCGCGCCTACCCGGTGCCACGCGCCGCGCGCAGGACGCCCTGCAGCGTGTCGACGCTCGGGACTTCGCCGAGGCCGAGTTGCCAGCGGACCGGCTGTGCGGCGAATCCCTCGATGATCAGGTCTCCGAACTGTATCTGCGCGCTCGAGATCTGGCTCCACGCGAGCGACTGCCCACGCCAGGAAAGTCCGAGCGGATCCAAGAGTACGTTTCCGAAGTTCACACGTTGACCCGCGCGAAGCGTTGCGACGATTTGCGCCGTCATGTCGTTTGCGGCGCTCGATCGTGCGGCGGCCAGCGCGAGGTTTGCGACTTGCGTGACGTCGGCAAGCGAATTCGGTAGCACGACGGATCGCCCGTCGTTCAAGCACAGTTCGACCTCCGTCGCGGCGCCGGTGTTCGAATGGGTCGTGAGGATCCGGGCGTTTTGGACGTCCGCGAAGCGAATGCTCTTCGCGCCCCACATCCGCCGCCAGACGGCACCCCGCTCGTACACATCGAGGCGCTGGCGCCACCGCGCAACGGCCACGAGGAGCAGCGCGCCGCCGATCGGGAAGCCGATCATCGCCCCCATGCCTTCGGACAAGTCGCCGCCACTCGCTACGTGCACGACACCCGAGAAGCCCGCCGCGACGATGATTCCTCCGACGTACCAGAGCCAGCCGCCCGCCATGAACCGACCGCTGTGCGCCGCGATCCAGCGCCCGTATTCGGGGTGCGGCGCGCTCTGCGGGATCACGTTGGTCACGCCCGGAGTCTCCACGCGCCGCATCCTAGCAGCTTGCCGAGGCGGGAATGAGCCGTACCCTGGGGGTCAGTGCCGTCGGCGCTCGATCTGCCGCAGCGCCGCGGCCGCGCGTTCCGTGCGCCCGAGGGCCTCACAAAAGTCGGCCAGGTTTTGCCACGCGGTCAGACGGTCGGGGTCGATTCGAAGTGCTCGCTCGGTCCGATCGATCGCGCCCACGAGATCTCCCACGCGCGCTCGGGCTACGCCGAGATTCGTGTACGCCGGTGCGTGTTCGGGATCGAGTCGCACCGAGCGCTCCCACGTGGGCACGGCACGCTGCAGGTCGTTCATCGCGATCCGCCGACCCGCGGAAAACAGAACTTGGGCGGCGAGACGTCGCGATCCGACGCCGTCCGACGTCCTCGGGTCGAGCCACACCCACGCGTGTTCGTCGAGCGGTGTTGGGCGGTCCGTCACGGGCTCCGTCGGACGGTCGTACGGCAACGCGACGCGAGCGAGAACGGGAGTCTCCGCGGATGCGAGTGCGATGCGTGCAACACGCTCGTCGGTGATCTCGCCCATTTCCCACCGCAGCCACGGTTGCAGCTGCGCAACGAGCGCCCGGAGACGCGCCGCGCGAATTGTGCGGCCGGGACCGAGATGGCCGTCGAAGGCCCGCGCCAGGCGTCGTGCCGTTCGCGACCAGGTCGCCGGCTCTCCAAGATGCTGTCGCGGAACCACGACGACGTCGGGCCGCTCGCCCTCGACCCACTGCGCGTACAGCGCGCCACCGCATAGGTCGTCGGATTCGCACAGCACGACCGCACGCGCCGGCACAGACCCGAGCGCTCCGGCGCCGCCGAGTATTTCCGTCGCCGACCAGCCGTCGCGTTTCGCCGCGAAGGCTCCGTCCGCGCGGACGAACGCCGCGATCGCGAGCGCCGCGCTGGCGGCGACCAGCACAATGGCCGACGGCGAGGCCCGCATCGAGCTTCCCGCTCGAATTCGGACGGCGCACTCGGCGACCGCCCAGACCGCGCACAGCGTCGTCGCGACCTCGGCAACGAACAGCGTCTGGCGGTCACCAATTCCCATCGGGTTGATCAGGATGGCGTACGCCGCGTCGATCAGACCGATGACCGCGACCAGGCGGACGAACGCAACGGGCGGCGGCACCTGCGGAGCTTCGCCCCGCGACTTTCGCGGGACGAACGTCATGGCCACGCCGCCAATCGCCAGGAGCAAGACCCACGCGCCGAGATCCTCGCGCATCACTCGAAGCGCAGCGCCGGTGTCTTCCGGAATCCTCCACGGAACGAGGATTCGATGCGCGAACGCCGCGCGAATTCTCGTGGCGCTGAGATGCTGCGCGAGCCGAGCGAGCGTCGACGGGTCGCCCCAATTCACCGGACCTGCGCGTCGTGCGGCGACCGGAATGTACGCGACGATGGCCGAGCCGAGCGCCGCGAGTGCCAGCATCGTGGGCACCGTGCGTCGAGGGCTGCGCCACGCGCCGGCTCGCACGACCAGCACAATCCAGACGACCAGCAATGCCGGGCGCGCCGATGTGTGAAGGCCCAGACTCACGCCGCCCAGCAGCGCAAGCGTCCTCGCGTCCGCGCGCGGGCGTACGTCGGTGCCGGTTCCGAGGCAGGTGACTGCGAACATCGCAACGGCCAATGCGCTCGCGTAGACTTCGACGGCGGTGCCGGCGCGCATCACACTCCGTGACGTCGCGAGCACGGCGACCGTGGCGATTGCGGCTGCGTACGCCCCGGCACTGCCGATCGTCGCGTGGGTCATCCGAAACGCTAGGTGCGCAGCGAGACCGAGCGCGGCGGCCATCCAGAGGGCGGTCGCGACGTTCGCGCGGAATGCGACGTCGCCGAACGGAAGGAGCATGCCGACCCGGGCCAAGACGAGATCCACCGGGAAACCCGTCGGATGGGCTACGTCGATGCGGAACGCGGCGGTCGCCAGCTCACCGGCGTCGCGCACACCGACGGACGGTCCCGAATTCCACACGAGACCGACTGCCGCGAGCACTCCGAGCGCGGGACCGGGCGAGCGGGGCGCTGCGGAAGCCACGATGTTTGTGGTACCACAGCCTCGTGGTCGTTCGCCGCCGCTTCGACGACAGTTTGCCGACCGGCCTCGCGCAGTTCAGGCTTCCCTTCGTTGTGAGGCACCTCGCGGGCATGGCAGTTGCGATTGCGGCCCTGGTCGGGCTGCCATCGCTCGCACGCGCGCAGGAACAATGCGATCCGGACGCCGGCGTTCCACCGGGGAGCCAGGGCGTTCTGGAGCAGACGTTCCCCGGCTCGAACGAGGTAAACGTCCCGGTCGATGGGTTCGTTCGACTGCGGTATCGATATCGTGCGCCTTCCCGCGCATTTGTCGCCGTGAGCGAGCAAACGAACGGTCGAGCGGTACTGGGCGACGCCGTGGTGGTCGGCAACGAAGTGCACTGGCACGCGCGCGGGACGTTTTCGTCGAACACGGACTACACGGTTCACGCGTCGGATCTGTCCGGCACGGACACGACGATCTCGTTCCGAACCGGATTCGACACGAGCGAGGATCGTCCACCGACGTTCAACGGAATTCGCGACGTTGCGCACGCACGCCTGGGAACGAGCGACCTGTGTGGGGATCCCAACGCTCTGGAAGTGACGGTGTCGTTCGATCGTGTGGCCAGCAGCCGATGGCCCGTGACGGACATCGAGTACGTAATCTATCAGACCGCCGGGCCTCGCATCGGGGGGCCGGTCGAGCGTGCGCGTGAGCGGGGACGGATGAGCGGCGGGCCGTCCGCGACGACGCAGACGCGATCGTTCCGGCTGGCGTCGACCAACGCCGCGGGAGCACTTTGCTTCAACGTGCAGGCGCTCGATCCCTACGGTCGCGCCGACGGAAATGCCGTCGAGCGGTGTCTGAATCCCGCGTCCGGAAACGTTTTCGTCGGGTGTCACGCATCGCACCCCTCGCGCGAGTCCGGTCGTGCGACGGCGGGCATTGCGATCGCGGCGGCCGTCAGTGCGGCGTCGCGTCGACGTCGCGCACGATGACCTTCGGCCGTCCGTGAGTCGTCACGGCGTCGGAGGATTGCTCCGACGTTGCGTACCGGGCGGCGGCGGCGGCGCGGGTGGTCGCGCGGACGGCGTGTAGACGTAGCCTTGGTTCGCCGCGACGAAGATGCAGTTCTTCTTGCTCCGCTTCGCGGAATACAACGCGCCGTCGGCGGACTTCAGAAGAGTGTCCTTGTTGCGCACCTCGCGGGACGGAAACACGGCGAGTCCCACAGAGACGGTGACGGTCAACGCCACGTTGGGGTCTGTCAGGGCGATCGGAGTGCTGCCCACGTCGCGCCATAGTCGATCTGCGACAGCAATCGCGCCGCCCAGATGCGTATTCGGCAGCACGACGAGGAACTCGTCTCCGCCATATCGCGCGACGACGTCGATGTCTCGCACGCCCTTCCGCAGCCGCTGCGCGATCGCGCGGATCACTTCGTCGCCTGCGGCGTGTCCGTGCGTGTCGTTGACTTGTTTGAACTCGTCGACGTCCACCATCAACGCCGCGAGCGGCTCGTGGAAACGCTCGGCGCGCTTCCACTCCTCGGTCAGCCGTGTGTTCAGGTGGCGATAGTTGTACAGCCCCGTCAATTCGTCGTGTGTCGCCAGCTGTTCGAGCCGCACTCGGGCCTCGCGCACGGCGTCCCACTGCTGCTTGATGCGCAGCATCGCGTGCACCCGCGCGAGAAGTTCCCGCTCTTCGAACGGCTTGCATACGTAGTCGTCGGCGCCGAGGCGTAGTCCTTCGATCCGCGAATCGAGGTCGGTTCGAACGGTACACAAGAGCACTGGCAAGAACGCGTCGGGTTCAACGCTCTTGAGCAGTCGACACGTTTCCAGACCGCCGAGCCGCGGCATCATGATGTCGAGCAGAACCATCGAGACTCCGCCCCGGGCGACGCGGTCGACGGTTTCCTGGCCGTCGTGAAACGACTCCACCCGGAACCCGGCGCCCCGCAGCAGCGCCGTCAGCGATTCTCGCGTGATGCGCTCGTCGTCGGCGACGACGATCAGCGGAGACGTTGCGGGTGGATCGGTCGGCACGCTGTGCGTCCTCAGTCCGCCGCCGCGTCGAGGCCCGCCGCGTCGCTCGGGGGCGTGTCCGTGCGCACGTCGGAAGCATCGTCCGTCCCGCCGTCGATGCACGCCGCGAGTTCACACGTGTAGTGCCCGTCGGCGCGGCAGTAGCAGTACTGACCGCACGGGCCTGCGTCCGCCATGCGCGGGTAGAAGCAGCCGATCGGCGGGACGCACGTCGCGCCGGGTGTGGGCGTCGGTGGGCACGACAGCGTGTCCGGCGGACGGCCGAAGTCCGTCGGCGCGTCCGTGCGAACGTCGCGCGGACCGCTGTCTACGCAGCGCGGCGCGGTGCAGTTCCAGTTCGAGCCGTCGCAGTAACAGGAGGTGTAGAATGGCGAGCCATCGCAGCCGACCGTCGTTCCCGGGCAGCGCAACCCGATCGAAACGGAGCCGCAGAACTGGCCCTCGGCGATTGGTGTTCCCGGGCAGCGCGCCGGCGGTACGTCGATCCCCGGCGCGTCGAAGGAGCATGTCGTCGACGAATTGCAGTACCAAGTGTTGCCGGAGCACGTGCAGTCGTCCGTGTACGGGTAGCAGGACAGCGATCGCGAACAAGTCTGGCCTTCGTTCGCGCAGTACGAATACGGATACGGCGTCGTGCTGCAAAACCCTCCGCCGAAGCCATCACGGGTGTGCCCCGTCGGTGCCGGACAGCCGAGCGCGCCGGCGGCAAGCGCTGCGACAAGCGCCCAACGTGCGCCGCGCCGTGCCCACCGCGACTGAGACGTCATAGTCATCGCCGAACTCCGCAAGAATTCCACGTCCATGGAGCTTCGCCAAGCATATCCCGTGCGCGCCATTCGGGGGGGCGCGGGGGCCGGAATTCTCAATGTGCCTAGATTGGCGCCATGGCGCGGGATCCCGAGGCAAGCACGCCGCGCAAATTCGTTGTATACGACGCGCCGCGCCGGCGATCGGAGCGCCCGCGTCCGAACGTCCGCCGCGAGGAAACGATGAGTTGGATCGACGAAAAGAGTGACCGAGAACTGTCGCGTGTTCGCGAGGCGAAAGACTCGTCGGTGTACCCGTACTTTCGCCCGTTCGAGTCCGGCGGGCTGCGCACCAGCGTGGGCGGGCACAAGATCATCAGTTTCAGCTCCAACGACTACCTTGGGCTGACGACGCATCCCGACGTCATCCGCGCGTCGCACATTGCGTTGGACCGATACGCGAACGGCATGTCGAGCTCGCGCATCCAGGCGACCACCGTCGAGCACGTGAAGCTCGAAGCACGCCTCGCGAAGTACTTCGGCTTCGAAGCGTGCCTGATCACCACCACCGGCTACCAGGCCATGGTGGGCACGATCATGGCGCTTGCGGACGAAGACACCACCATCATCCTCGACGCGCTGTCCCACGCGTGCATTCTCGATGGGTCGTTTCTCGCCGCCGGCGTTCCGGGGAAGGAGTCCGAGCTGCGGCTGTTCAATCACAACTCGATCAAGGGTCTCGAGCGCGTGCTGAAGAGTCGTGAACGCAAGAACGCGCTCGTCGTCGTCGAGGGGATCTATTCGCTCGACGGTGATCTCGGGAAGCTCGCGGAGATCACCGAGATCTGTGCGCGCTACGATGCGCCGTTGATCGTCGACGACGCGCACGGGTCGGGGACGCTCGGCACGCACGGGCGCGGAACGTTGGAGAAGCTGGGGCTCGAGGGCCGCGCGCCGATCATCGTCACGACGTTTTCGAAGGTGTTCGGTGGCATCGGCGGCGTCATTCTCGCCAGCGCCAACGTCATCGAACACATCAAGCACACCGCGCGATCGTTCGTGTTCAGCGCGACGTTGCCGGTTCCCGTCGTCGCAGCTGCGGCGACCATTCTCGACATGCTCGAAGCGCACGGACCCGAGATGGTTCGCGAGTTGAGCGACAAGGCAGAGTTCATGCGCCGCGAATTGACGCGCCGCGGGTTCGACCTGGGCGACAGCACGACGCACATCATGCCGGTCATGGTCCGCGAGGAGAAAACGGCGCTTTTGATGCACCAGATTCTGTACGGTGCGGGCTACTACCTCGTGCCCATCACATCGCCGGGAGTGAAAGCGGGCGAAGAACGGTTGCGTCTGAACGTGACGCGAGGCCACACGTATGCCGAACTCGCGAGCCTCATCGAGAAGCTGACGGATCTTGGCAAGACAATGAAGATCGTCGACGAGGAACGGTACCGAGCGTTTGCCGCGAACCCGAAAATGGAAGTCCCGCGCGACCGCGATGGAATCTTTCCGCCGCCGAAGTCGTCCGGCGACGTTCCCGCGATGCACGCCGAGTCGCGCACCAACGGCGGTTGGGTGTCGGAAATCGCGCGCAAGATGCCGCACGCGCCACGATGGGCGCAGTTCATGATGCCGCCCGCGTGGGTGTACGAAAAAGTGCGAAGTCGCGTGGCGGGCGAGTGAACGGACCGGGTTGTCGATGAGCATTCGGTTCGAAGAGCGTCTCGAGATGCCCCGCGCAGCCGCGGAGTGCTTCGCCTTCATCGACGATTTCGCAAACACGCCGCGCTGGAACACTCGGTGCGTAGACATCCGTCAGACCTCGCCGGGCGCGCGGGAGGTCGGCAGTACGCTGCACTACCGCTACAAGGAACCGCGCCGTGAGGGTGAGATGTCCGGCGTTGTGACCGGCTACGAGCGCGACAAGCTACTGGAGATGAAATTCTCCGATCCGATGTTGGACGTGCTCGTGGGCTTTCGATTCGTTGCGGCCGCTGCCGGAAGCGTCATCGAACACTGGATCGAGATCACGCCCAAGACCTTCATGATGAAAGTGATGACTCCGCTGATTCGCAGTGCAACGCGGGAGCAACTCGCGGGCGAACTTGCCGCGATCCAGCGGTTGCTGCCGGCGGGCGCGCCGTAGGCGAATGGGCGGATGGGCAGTCGAAGGGACAGCCGCGCGAGCGACGCGGCGCTACGGGAGTCCGAGCACCATCACTGGGCCTGCCGAGCGGATCGCGGGCAACGAGTCGCCGAGTTGTCCGTCGCTGTTCGACCCCCAACACAGAATCTGGCCCGTTGCGCGGATTGCACACGTGTGGTTCTGTGCGGCGCCGATTTCCACGGCGTTGCTCACGCCGCTCACCGCCGCGGCACTCGCTCGGAAGTCGGGAGCCATCGCAGGAACCGCGAGCTGCCCCAACGTGTTCGCGCCCCAACACGAGACCGTGCCGTCCATGTGTCGCGCGCAAGCGTGACGGGCGCCTGCCACGACTTGAACGACATTTGCCACGCCCGGGACGTCCGTCGGCGTGAGGGATGTCGTCACGCCAGACCGGCCGAGTTGGCCCTCCGCGTTGTCGCCCCAGCATGACACCGTGCCGCCGGTTCGCCGCGCGCACGTGAACCCATTGCCGACGGCCAATTCGACGGCGTCCGAAATCCCGCCCACCAGCGTCGGCGTCGGCAGGTTGCCGGACGCGGAGCCGCAGTTGTTGCTCTGGCAATAACCCCAGCAGTACACGAGGTTCGCGGCCGTCGTGGCGCACGTGGTGTCGGAACCCACGTTCATCGTCTCAAACGTCGGCCCGGTCACGACATTGACCCGGGACAGACGGTTGGTCGTGCTCCCGTCACCGAGTTGTCCGACCAGATTGAAACCCCAGCACGCTGGTGGTGAGCCCGCTCGCAGCTGGCACGCATGAGCGTTTCCGCCGACGGTCCCACCGAGGCTCGCTGCGGTCTGACGCACGGGCGTGGCCTCCGCCGTGCTGGCCGTGCCGATTCCGAGTTGACCTCGGTCGTTGGCACCCCAGCAGAAGATGGACGTCGAGCTTCCCGCGCACGCGAAGTGTGCGCCGGCCGCGAGATCGGTCGCCGTGAGCGCGATCGTCACGGGCCCCGGCATGAGGCGACCGGTGGTCGAGCCGTCGCCGAGTTGCCCGCTCGAATTTCCTCCCCAACAGTACGGCACGCCGTCCGCGCGGCGGAGAACACACGTGTGAAGATTGCCGCCGACGATTTGATGGTACGGTGTCGGTGGCGGACCGGTGTCGACGATGTCCGCGGCGTCCACGGCGTCGACTGCGTCACTCGCATCGACGACATCACGGGCGACGTCCGGCGCATCGAACACGTCGAGTCCGACGACGTCCGCGCTGTCGGCAGTGTCGGCCGATCCGTCCGCGGGAAGCGTGTCGCTCGCTCCATCGCGCACGCGGATCTGGCCGGGCAAGGGGCACGCGGCTGTCAGAACTCCGACGAGGATGCATAGCCATCGTCTCTCGGATCGCATCAGAATTCTCCTGCGATTCCCACGTGGGTGGCACCCGCGATGAACGGTACGACGCGTCCCAACCGCTCGGCCCGCGGCAGCGACGAACCGCGAGGCGTGACGAGCAGCCAGATCAGGCCGCCGCCGACCATTGCAGCGCCGGTCGGAAGCGAGAGGTGGAAGGCCCAGTCGAAGCCGTACGCTCCAGTCGCCCGCGTGCGATCGGCCTCTGTCGGACAATCGATGAAGCCGGGCTGCACAGTGCACGAACCCAACGCGCCGCCGCGAAGAGCGAGGAACACGAACGACGCCGCGACGGCAGCTCCGCCTGATGCCATGAGCACGATGGGTCCGACGATGCTCGGTGCACTCGTCGTGCGCGCCGCGGGAGCGCCTGCACTGGAATCGCGACCGGCCGCGCCGGGGGCGCTTCCTGCTCCACTGCCCGCAGCCGAACTTCCACCCATCGACGATGCGCCGGCGCTTGTCCGCGTTCCGGACGCCCCGTCCGCGCCCATGCGGATCTCGACGCGCTCGAGCTGCCCTTCCCGCAGCGCGACAGTCTGGCGGAACGACGCACGTCCGGGCGCCGTTGCCTCGATCTGCACGGAACCCGGCGTCACGGCGCGCGGGATGCCGAATTGCCGAGGCGGCACCTCGACCCCCGCGACGAGAACCCGGAGCCCCGCGGGCGGGTCGGGAGCGGCAATGGTCAGCAGCGAGACCCGCGCGCGAAGTTCGTCCACGATGGCCCGGCAGCGGCGGATGATCGCGTCGCGATTCGGTAGGCTTGCGTCGCGCTCGGACTCGCGTACGCACGCGTCCGCTGCACCCAGGGCGTCGGCGAGTTGACCGAGGGCGCGGTGCTCCTCGGCGAGAAACATTCGCAGCGAGCCGGTCATCTGGATCGCGCCGGCTTGCATCGCGTACTGGAGTGCCCGCGCGTGGTCGCCGCCGTCGCGGGCGCGTTGCGCCTGGTCGAGCAACACGCGGCGGGCGGCGGTCGTCGCGTTCTCCTGGCCGAAAGCCGTCGTTGCCATCGTCGCAATCGCCAGCGCAACAGCCGCTGTCGAAACCCGAGACGCGGTCCCGCGTGCCCGTAGCCGCTCACCCCGACGCATCCCGCGGATCCTCGGGGAAGCGGAACCGGGCGTCAACGTATTGAGCCGCCAGCGCGCGTGTAGTGGCCAGAGGTCCATGCGCCATCGTAGCCGCTACTCCGCGTTCGGTGGGGCGGCCATGTCGTCTCTGCACCGCACGGAATCGAGCGGCCACTCGCGCTGCCATTCGAGCACCGATGCGCGCTCGATCGGTCCGCCGTGTCCAACGTAGAACCGCTCGACGCCCGCATCGAGCAGTCGCGACACGTTGCAGTGGTTGCGCGCGAAGTCGTCCTGGTAATAGTGCTCGCCAGCCTCGCCAGGAACGAACACGCCGCCGAACACGCCGCCGAGCATGACGTCGCCGACGATCGCTTCGCGCGTTCCCACGCGCAGAACGACGGAGCCCGGCGTGTGACCCGGCCAGGGCTCGACGCGCACTCCCGCAATTCCGTAGCGCTCGAGGTCCATCGATCGGTTGACCAGCACGTCGGGGACGAATGGAGTGAACGGGAAGTCGATCAACGGCCGCAACGATGCAGCGAACAAGCTCGTGGCACGTAGCGGGTCGTCGTGTCCGCGGCTTGCCATCGCGGCATCGCGGCCGCCGAGCACGACCGGCACGCCCGCACGCTGCAACCGCGCCGCGAGTCCCGCGTGGTCCGCGTGTCCGTGGGTGAGCACCACGACGCGCAGGTCTGCCGGTCCGAGGCTCTCATGCCGCAGCGCCTCGACCAGCGATGACCAGTCGCCGGGACTTCCCGTGTCGACCAGCATCGCCGCGCCGTTGGATCGCAACAGAAACACGTTGGACCACTGCAAGTGCAACTGTCGAATCTCGACGGCAGGCGAGCGCGTCGTGTTGCGAACGAGCACGAAACGAGCCGAAGCGCAGCCCGCGATCGAAAGCAGCAGCGAAGCGGATGCGAGCGCAAGGTTCGCGAGTGCACGCGGACGCGCGGAGGGGGGCGGGGCGATGGTTGGCGACACGCCGCGATCGTAGCATCGCAACCGCGCGGCAAGCGGCGGACGTCGGTGCCGGCGGCGGGACTCGAACCCACACTGGAAGGATTTTAAATCCCCTGCCTCTGCCGTTGGGCTACGCCGGCCGCCCGTGGAAATAGCATTCGCGCGCGCTTGCCGTCACGTCGGGCGTCAGTGCCCGCCGTCGTTGTCGGAAAGTTGCCATCGTCCCACGACCTGCGGCATGCACGTCGAACGCGGTTGCAGCGTCCTTCGGCAATCGCGACGAGACGGTGGACGCAGGTGAGGTGGGCGATGCGAGAAGAGTCCTTGAATACGTTGCGCAAGATTCTCCGTGACCTGTTCAACGCGCGATATCAGGGCGGTGCCGGCACGGTGATCGCCCGCGCGCAGGGGTACGCAGACGGCTTCATGGCGGCGATGCTCCGCGCCCGGCTCGTGACGCAGCGTGAGTTGCTGATGTTGATCGCAGAGGAGCGGGCGCGCGTCGCCGGGCCGGCGATGGCGACCGTGACCGTCGAAGCCGCAGCCTAGTGCTCCGCCGTGTCGTTCTCGCGCGGGAGCAGCAGCGCGGCGCCGAGCGCGAGGGAACCCGAGACGACGAACGCCGTTCGGCTGCTCGCGAACCGGTAGAGCCCGGCGAAGAGTAGGCTCGCGACGGTCGCGCCCGCGCCACTGACGAGTGCGTACAGTCCGTACGCACGCCCGAGCCCGCGGCCGTGTGCAAACGACGCGACGAGTGCGCGCTCCGCGCCTTCGCATAGGCCGTAGTACAAGCTGTACAAGAGCACGCAAGCGAGGACGGCCTCGCGCGAGCGCGCGAAGGCCAATGCGACGTACGCCGCCGCGTAGACGATCCAGCCCAGTCGCAACGCCCGTGCCCGCCCGATGCGGTCCGCGAGACGTCCACCGGGGATGGTCACGAGCGCGCGCAGCAATGACAGCCCCGCCCAGACCAATGGCAGCGCTCGCGTGGGGATGCCAACGTCATGGGCCTTCGCGAGGAGAAACAAGTCACTGGCGTTGGCGAGCGCGAACAGTCCGAGCACCGAGAGATACGCCCGCAGTTCCGGTCGAAGCGTCTCACGTTCGCCCGCGGCGTCCGGGGCGGTCGCATGCGAAGCGCGGTCGGTTGAGACGGCGGCGGTGATCTGTCGTTCGCGAACGAACAGGACGATGACGGTGACCGCCAGTGCGCCGGGCACCGCGCTCGCGAGGAACACCGTGCGCAGGTCGTCCGGGCGGAACCAGAGGATCGCCGCCGCGGCCAGAGGGCCGATGACGGCGCCCGCGTTGTCCAACGCTCGATGAAAGCCAAACGCCGCGGCCCGGTGCTCGGGTGCGGCCTCGCCGGCAAGCATCGCGTCGCGCGGCGCCGAACGGATTCCCTTTCCGACCCGGTCGACGACACGGATCGCCAGCGCGGTCCACGGAGTCACGACGAACGCCATCAGAGGCCGGACGAGCGACGAAAGGCCGTACCCGGCGAGTACCAGCGGCTTGCGTCGCGCGGCCCGGTCGCTCCATCGACCGGCGTAGTATTTCAGCAGCGCGGAAACGCCGTCGGCCGAACCTTCGATGACCCCCACGAACGCAATCGATGCGTGCAGATGGGTCTCGAAGAACGTCGTCAAGAGCGGCCAGACCATGTCCGACCCCGCGTCGGTCAGAAGGCTGACCGCGCTGAGCGCGATGATCGTCGGCGTCAGTGTGCGAGAACGAAGGGCGGCCACGCGAAGTGTGATTCGGCGACGGGCGTGCAGTGCCGTTGGGAGCGGGGGTGCCTACGGAACCGTTTGGACACGGACGCCGTAGCGTCGCATCTGCATGTCGCGGAAGTACGTGGCCACGCGGGTGCCACGGAGTCGCGCCCAGTACCCGGTGCTGGCCATCATGTCGAGGACGCTCGGCGTCCAGGCCATCGCACCGCGTACGGCAAGCCGGAGAGTCCCGGCCGTCGAGTCCTGGTACGCCACGCGCGCGACGCCCATGCCGTCCAGCGCGATCGAGAGGCTGTCGCCGATGATGTGATGACCGTCCGTGAAGGCCGTTCCGGCGAGCCCGTCGCCATCGTCCACGACTTCGGGCATGCCCATGACCATTCCGTTGTTCACTCGGACGTAGAGCACGCGCTCTTCGTACGCATCGACGTACGCGACGTGCCACAAGCCTGCACTGTCGACCGTCATCGTCGACCAGATCCCACGATCACCGCCGTCGCGGGGTCCGACTTCGCCATCGACGATGAACGGCGCCGACCACGCCGTTGCGCTCGTCGAGCGCACGCCCATGAGATTGCCACGGTCACGATCGTAGTAAACCAACGCCGGGCGCTGCATGTTGTCGATCGCGAGCGACGGGAAGAGGAAACCCGGGGGGTAGTCCTCGATCCAGCCCGGAGTGTAGACGTCGGCACACGCCATGCCGATGCATGCCTGCGCACTCGTGCACATCGCACAGCCGGTCGCAACGGCTTCGCACCGTCCGCTCGCGCGAACGCACGCCTGGCCCGCGGCGCAGTCGCTCGCGCGGCACTGCGTCGGCCCGCTCGCGACGTCGCTGATCATCCAGTCGCCCATGCTCTGCGGATTGGGACTGTTCGCCCGCGCGTACCGAATGCGTGTGATGACGCGTCCTGCCATCATCGGGTCCGGCAGGGTGGCACGGTACGCGATCGCTGGAATATCGCCCGCCAGCATCACGAGCGAGGCGTAGCGACCGGCGTTGTTGTTGTGGTCGACGACGTGGACACGCCACGCGCTGCCGTCGAACGATGCGAATTTCAAGTCATCGTTCGTCGTGTCCCAGTACGCGATTCGCGGCTGTCCCATCGCGTTCAGCCGCATGGAGTTCCATCGACCGACGTCGTCGCCGGGATCCGTGATCCCGCCGCGCCACCCGGTCGGGTCTCCCATTGGAGCGACGCCCGTCGGTACGCCGTCGACGTGCGTCCAGGTCACCCGGCTCGCGGCCATGTCGTAGCGGCCTGCGACGAGGTCGCCGTAGCGCCGATTTTGCCCGGGATCGCCCGGCGAGTACGCAGATAGCCAGATCGTGTTGTCCGTGTGCACGGCCATGTCCAAGTGCGACCCGACCAACCCCTGGGTCAGCGGCGGAAGCGGCGTGCAGTTGCACACGGTGGGTCCTGGATCCGTGCTCCACGCGCAAGTCATGTCGTTGAACGTCGGGTTGCCCATGGCTTCCTGACCCGCAGGACACTCGCACGCCGGTGGCGCGATGCACCGATTGTTCATCGTGCGGCAGAGCCGAGCGCCGCCGTCGCACGTTCCGGTCATTCCGCCGTCGGTCATCATCGTCGGCGTGCCGCACGAGCAGCCTGCGATTCCGAGCGCGAGCGGTAGCATCCCGAGGAGCCACGGCGTTGCGAGTTGCCCGCGTCGTCGGGCGCGGTCGCGATCAATCCGTCGACCACCGCTCGGCGCGCCTCGGCGACGCGTCACTCGCCGTGCAAACATCGCGGCGATTCCGAGCATCCCGACCGTCGCCAACAGCCCACGATTGTCGTTCCGTGGCGCTCCCGGCGCGGAACAGCCGCAACCGGCGCTCGCGTCCGTGCTCGGCCCGCCGCGGATCAGCAGCGCATCGATGCGCCCCTCGAGTCGCCGCTCGTTGCCCGAGTCGTCGCGCACACGAACCACGTAGTTGTGTGCGTCGTTCGGGATGTCGATGACGCTCTGGTGCGTCCACTGCTCGCTCGACGCGTGGTCGAAGCTGACGTTGTACTCAATGTGTTCGCGCGACACGACTTCGTCCGTCGCCTCGACCACCAGCTCGCGGCCGCGCCGAGCCACTTCGACCGTGGGTGCGCGCGTGTCGATGTCGAACGTCACTCGGACCGGCTCCCGGTCAGACGTCTCGGGTTCGTCGATCACGCGGGCCCGCACGTCGACGTGGTGTTGTCCCTGCGACATGAACGACGTCGACGAGACTTCGGCGACGGCTTCCCGAGACCACGCCGACCACGCGAGATCGTCGACACGGTAGGCGTACTCGACGTCGCGTCCGAACGTTTCGGGAACGGACATCCGCAGCCGGAACCGCGGAAGTTGGTCCACTGTCCATCCGTCGCGGAACTCGTAGACGCTCGCGTCGAAGGGCAGGCGCTCGAGTTCTGCGCGCGTGTCCATCTCGATCGTCTGCATCATTCCCGTGCGGCGATACCGGAGGTTTGCAAAGATCCCGAGGAATCTCGACGCACCTTCCGTCGTGCCCTGCACGCCCATCGCCGGCACGTTGATCGCGATCGAGCCCACGGGCATACCGCCGGGGCCAGGAACCGGAATCGACGGCAGCGCGACGCTCGGCAGGTTGCCCGCGAACATTCCGATCGCGCTTCCCAGGAGTGCTTCGATCGCCGTCGAGATGTTCGCCGGCATCTCACGAATGAGTTGCGAGTTGCTCACGGTCGTGTTCGCCGTACGCACCATGCCGAGCGTCGGTCGCAAGCCGGTCGTGTCGGTCACGAGGTTCATCGGAATCGTCATGTCCGTGTTCACCGTCATGAACCGCACGTACCGCTCCTCGCTCCACGCGTAGAAGTCGATCGCGAGCTGCTGGAACGAGATCAACAGGAGCGGGTTGGTCGTGAGATTGGCGCCGCTGCCAATCTGGATCGTCGGTGCACGCTGCGGTCGGAGCGCCATCGCCATCGCACTCGACATCGCCGGAAAGATCACGTTTCGGAGTGAGCCGAGCGGTGGGAGTGCAGCGAAAAGGCCCGACGAGAGCTGTTGCGAGAGCCGCGTGTTCACGCCGAGGCAGAACATCCCGGAGTCCCACAGGTTCCACATCGTGTTGTTGAGGAACTCCTCCGCGACGCCGATGCCGAGATCGATGGTGGTGGTCGTTCCCGGCACGACGTTTCGTCGCAGGGCCATCCACTCGGGAATCATCGGCAAGGGGGGCGCCGTCGTCATGGGCACGCATCGGTTGTGCGTCGTCGATACGAACGTACCGAACGTGTTGAGGGTCATTCCGACCGCACCCGTGGTGGTCACTTCGGAGTTGTGGTCGTGGTCGCCCGCCGCGATGACAAACGAATTGTTCGCGCGAAGCCCCGGCGACATCGTTGCCATCAGCGCGCCGAGATTCCCTTGCCCGTCGGTTCCGAGCAGCATCGGCACCTGCGATCCATCCGCATAGCGGCAACGGGTGCCGTTCACAGTCGTTCCAGTCGGACATCCCGGCGGATCCGGCATCGCACTCGCGGCCAGCGCGTCTTGAACGGGGCCGAGCGCGCCGCTGATCTGACCCCGGAACTGGTCGACGAGCGTGCTGCGAAGCAAATTGATGATTCCGCAGATCCAGCTCCCCGTGCAGTTCATGTCCGCAGGCTCGATGCCCTCGCCCGGAGTCTCCTGAATGACGTCGCCCGTGCCCGTGGGCGAAATGAGATCCGCGCGAAAGTACGATCGGCGCTCGACGTGCGTGTCACGGCGGATCGCGACGCGGGTGGACATGCCGATGAATCCGTACGAGCCACCGGCGGTGTCGACACGAATCGTCGGGGAAGCGATGGTGCCGCAGAGCAGTCCTCCGCACGTCATGCTGCAGCTGCCAATGCACGCCTGGAGCGGGATGTCACCACGCGCGACGAAGCGAATGCGCACCGAGATCTGATCGGGACCGACGAATCCGAGTTCCAGTCCGGGCGGGGTCATGGGCAAAGAAATCGTCAGCCGACACATGCCCGACGGGCAGTACCGGACGATTCCGACGCCCAGGTCTTGTGCGCCGCTTGGCACCGCGACGCCCGTTCCGATGAAGCCCGCGAGCAAGTCCGGCGCGAGGGCCGACACGCTTCGCAGGCCCTGGTCGGTCAGGCGAATCTGCATCGCGTGGGGGATCCGGCGTTCGGGCGTGAGCGGAAATCCGCCGCGAATCGGCTGGATGGCTCCTCCAGCGCAACTCGAACATCCTCCACCACTACAACCCGCAACCAAGACCACGATGGCAGCTACGTACAACTGCCGAAGAATAGAGCGCATTCGAAGTACTCCCGACGCCGGTGGCGAAGTTGCCTAGGGCTGAGGGTACGTTCGAATGGGGTGCCCGGACAAGTGCGGGCCGCGCGTTCCGCTCGCGGACGACTCTAGCGTCGGATGTTCGCGGTGATCGCCGCGAAGTTCGCGACGATGTGCCACGCCGGCTGGCCCATGACCATGCCATCGGGGGGATTCGGCCACATCGCCATCGGAACCATGGAGCAGTCCATGCCTGCAATGAACTGGCAGAGGTTGCCCATGAGCGAGGGAATGGGCACTGCAAGCGCGTCAGCGACCGTCAAGTCGGCTTCGAGGACGCCGTATGGCATCATGGTCGTCGGATCCGTCGTGTACCAGCGGCCCTGCAGGCACGACGAGTACTGGTAGCGCGCGAGACCGACGCAGCCGCGCATGTTGTTCATCTGGACGTTGCGCATCACGGTGTTTCGCAGCGGCAGCTCGGCCAAGAGCGTCCGAGCCGTGTCATCGTTGAACACCGGCACCGTCACGAGCGGCACCATGACCGACGTAAACGACTCGCCCGTGAGAGTGACCATCCCGGTGACCGGATCCCAGCGATTCGGGTTGGTCATTCCGCCGTCCCCGGTGTTCGGCGCGCTGCCCATCAGGAACCCGAACGAATTCCGCAGCGTGCCTTCGCCCTCGACGGCCATCACGCCCATCTGCGAGAGCGTGCCGGTGCGCATCGTCATCGCGGCCAGGTCGAGCTGCAGTCCCCACATGAAGCGCGAGCCAGCGACGGCGGTGTTGAGCAGTCGCCCCACCGCGGTCGTCGGTCGCAGCGACGCAGGCTGCTGAATGTCGATCTGCGTCAGGACGAAATTCGGGTTCGTCTGGTTCTGCGCGAGGGGCGGCACGATCGTGCTGGCCGGGCAGAAGGGCTGCATCATCGGCTGCGTGTACCGGTAGCAAAGCTCGGGCGCCGCATCCGTCGTGCCGGTCTCCATCGCGGCGTCTTGCGCGACGACGTCGTCCATCACGGGCGTGTTGCTGCAAGCCATCGAACACAGCGCCGCAAATGCGACGGTCATTGAACCAAACCAGGATTTCATCGCGAAGCATCCTCCGTGACGCAGGCGCACGATCGCGTTTCCCACCCGCGTGAGGCCGGGAAACTATCGGACCCGCCGCGTGCTGGCAAGCACCGCGAGAATTAGGCGTGTTCGGCGTGCACTAGCGGCGCAAACGCCGCGACCCGCGCTTCGACGGCCTCCATCGTCAGCGACGCGACGCCGGCGGTGCCGTAGTGTTCGACGCAGATCGACGCAACGGCCGAGCCGTGCACAACCGCGCGGCGCAGCGATCGCCGAGTGATCGGCCCGTGCCTGTCCAAGTAACCCAGCATTGCGCCCGCGAACGTATCGCCGGCCCCCGTGGGATCGCGAACGTCTTCGACCGGAAACGCCGGTGCGTGAAACGTACCGTGTTCGTCGAACAAGAACGCGCCGTATTCGCCTTGCTTCACGACCACGCGCTTGGGACCGAAATCCCGCAGCGACCGGCCAATCTTGGCGATGTGGCGCTCGCCGCACAAGTCACGCGCTTCCTCCTCGTTGATCACGAGCAGGTCCACGCGGCGCAAGACCTCGCGGAGCGCCTTCGGCTCGCCGTGAATCCAGAAGTTCATCGTGTCGATCGCCACCATTTCGGGCTTCGTCACCTGGTCGAGCACTTCGGCCTGCAGCGACGGGTGGATGTTCCCCAGCATCACGATCCGGGAGTTCTTGTAGCGTTCGGGGAGCCGCGGACGGAACGTCTCGAAGACGTTCAGATGCGTCGCGAGCGATTCGCGCGAGGACAGATCCGCCGCGTACCGTCCATGCCACCGAAACGTCGCGCCGTCGACGATCTGCACGCCCTCGAGGTCCACCGCGCGCGCGCGCAGACGCACGAGCATTTCCTCGGGAAAATCCTTGCCCACGACGCCGACGAGACGGGCCTCCGTGAACAACGAGGCCGCGAGCGCGGCGAAGGTCGCCGACCCGCCGACGAGTTCGAGCTTCTCGCCGGTTCCGGCGAATTCGACGGTGTCGACGGCCATCGATCCCACGATCAGTACGCTCACGGCTGTTTCACTCCGCGCGGGCATGTAACATTGCGCGCCGCGCTGCGAAAGCCCGTCCGTCTTCGCAGCCCCTTCTCGTCGACCCATGCGTCCACCACGAGCCAGTTCGCGCCGCGTGCCGCTTCTCGCCCTCGTGGCGCTCGACGTCATGCTCGGCTACGCCGTGTACCGTTTGCCCGCACGTCTGCGTTTGCCGGTGCGCATCGACGCCGTGCCCGCCGCGAGCCCTGGCTTTGCCGGCGCGACGGACGACAATGTGTTCTTCGTGCTCACGCCGCCGCAGTACAACGCCGAAACCGTGCTCGTTCGGATTCCGCTTCGCTCGAACGGGCGCGCAACGGCTCGGGTCATTGGCCGAGATCTCGGACTGCTCGAGCCCGTGCGTTCGCTCGACGCGTTCATGCCCACCGGACCGCGCTGGGCGTGGAACGGCGCGACGCTTCTGTTGTGCGCGCCTGCGCGAGGGCTCGGCGCCAACCGCGTGAGCGTGCTGCTCCTCGGTCGTGACGGCTTGCTGCTTCCCGCCCGGATCATCGATGGCACGCGTCCGTCGTGTGGCTGGGCGGCGGATCACTTCGAAGTTGCGTACGTGACGCCCGCGCCGTCGCCGGATGCGGGACGTGTTCAACGCGTCGTGGACATCTCCCGCGAGGGGGGGGCGTCCAACGAGCGCATCGTGTCGACTCCCGGCACGATGCTCGACCCGTTCGCGTGGCCTCGCGGCGTGCGCACGCACGTCTCGGGCGTGTCGCCGGAAGAAATCATTCTGCCCGACGGCTCTGCGCGCGCCATCCCTCGCGAGCGCGGTCGCGTTGCGCGTCCGGTGTTCGATCTCATGGCAAACGGAGCAACTCGGGTGGCCTTCGCTCGCGGCGCCCGCGACGACGACGCGAACGGTCCGGGAGACGGCGTCGAACGCGTGCGAATCGGGGATCTCGAGGTCACCGCGCGTGTCGGCCCGCGCGTCGCGAGACCACGCTTCGACGTCACGCGCAACGGTCGGCGGATTCGCTTCGAGACCGACATCGACGCGCGTGTGCGGGATCTCGTCGCGACGGAGCGCGCCGGCGTGTTGCATCTCGTCGATCCCCGCGGCTTTCACGTTCGCCTTCGCGCGGACGATCTTGCTCCGCTCGATCCTCGGATGTCGCGCGCGGCGTTTCTCGCGGGGGTCCTCGGGCTCACGTCGTTCGCAGCTCTCCTCGCCGCGACGGTTCTCGCGCACGTCCTCGCGTGGGTCTTCGAACGCGCGATGCAGGGTCGCGCGAGATGGCGGAAGTACGGAAGCGTCGCGTGGCTCGCCATGGTGCTCGCGGCCGGAGCGTCGGTGGCGCTTGTCTGGAGCGCGGGGAGCTGAGGAAATTGGCCGGGATCGACCGCCGCCTGCTCAGCTCCGTGCGCCGCCGACACGCTGCTGCAGGACCGCGATGTCGGTTTCGCACCGCGCAACCCGATCGTTGAGATTCAGTCGCGTCTCGAGGAGTTCGCGGATTTGGCCCATCGTGCCTTGAAAACCGGTGATCGCCGTTGCCAAGCGGATTTCGGTCTCGACGAGACGCGGCGCGAGTTCGCTGCGCACTTCCTCGAGGCGCGAAATCGTCTGGTCCAGTCGCGAGTTCGCTTGGTCGAGGCGCGAGTTCGTTTGGTCGAGCCGCGAGTTTGTGTTGCGAATCTCGTCCCGAATTTCCCGCAGGATGTGCACCGTCAGGTCCGTCGGTTCCATCGGCAGAACTGTAGCACGGTGGCGGTGACCGTGAGAATCACGAGAATGCCCGTGAGCGCATCACGTGCCATCGACCGTCGCCCTGCGCCCGCGTCTCTTCGTTGCACTTGTTCTGTCACTGCCTGTACGGCGCGCGCTCGATCACGACGTCACGTTCTTCGCCGTCGTGCGAAACGCGCAGCCGAACGCGCGTGCCGACTTCGCCGCGCAATCGCTGTCGCACGTTCTCCGGCGACATGCCGCGTACGGGCGAACCCTCGATCGACACGATCTCGTCGTTGACCCGGAGACCCGCGGTTGCCGCTGCGCCGCCCTGTGGAACTTCCTCCACCACCACGCTGTTCGTTGCACCGCGGAACCGCACGACCGCATGAATCCCCCCCGGCCAGCCAGCGAGACAGCCGACCGCACACAGCACGACGCCTGCGACCCACGCTCCGCGCGCGGCCATCAGTACAGGTACCGCTCGCCGGTGTCGCAGAGCACCGTCACGACTCTCGCGCCACGCGGAAGCGCTCTCGCAACCTCGACGGCGGCGTGGACGTTCGCGCCCGACGAGATGCCCACCAGCAGGCCTTCCTCCCGCGCGAGCCGCGTCGCCATGCGATCGGCGGCCACGTCGCCGACCGTCACGATCCGATCAACGAGCGCGCGGTCGAACACGGCCGGGACGAACCCCGCACCGATGCCTTGAATCGCGTGAAGCCCCGGCGCGCCGCCCGACAGAACAGCGGACGCCGCCGGCTCGACGCCGACGATCGTGCACGCCGGGACCTCGCGCTCGAGAACGCGTGCGACGCCGGTGATCGTGCCACCCGTGCCGATTCCGGCGACGAACGCGTCGAGCTTTCCGCCTGTCTGCGCGACGATTTCGCGTCCGGTCGTTCGTTCGTGCACGCCAGGATTCTCGGGATTCTCGAATTGCTGCAGCATCACGGAGCCCGGGATCTCCCGCAGGATCGCCCTCGCGCGCTCGACCGCGCCGGCCATGCGTTTGTCCGCCGGCGTCAATTCGACGTCGGCGCCGTACGCTCGAAGGATGTTCCTGCGCTCGAGCGACATGTCCTCCGGCATCACGAGGATGCATCGGTAGCCACGCACCGCAGCGATCATCGCCAGCGAAATTCCGGTGTTGCCACTCGTCGGTTCCACGAGCGTCGAGCCGCGAACGAGCCGCTTGTCGCGCTCGGCGGCTTGGACCATCGCGAGCGCCGTGCGGTCTTTCACGCTCCCCGCTGGATTGCGCACTTCGAACTTGGCACAGACCTCGACGCCATCGGGCGCGATGCGTTTGAGCCGAACGAGCGGCGTGTTCCCAATGATCGCGAGAACGTCATCGGCGATCCCGTCCGACATCGCGGCGGCACGATAACAGACCGTGCCGGGAAACGGGGGAGATCGAGTCGGGTGTCCGCGTAGCATCGGGCGCTTGCGGAGCCCGTCGCATCGGGCGAGCATTCGCGGACCTATCCCGTGCAGCCAAACCCCGCGCAAGGTCCGCAACCCGTTCCCCCCGTCGCGTCCGACGCGCCGGCGGAACTCGGCGGCTACCGTCTCGTCGAGCTGCTGGGCAAAGGCGGCATGGGGGAAGTCTGGCGGGCGGAACGGTCGAGCGCGAGTGGCATTCGACGTCGCGCGGCCGTGAAGCGGATTCTTTCCAACTATCGCAACGATCACGAAGTGCGCGAGCGATTCGTCGCCGAGGCCCGCACGAACGCGAGGCTCGAGCACCCGAACGTCGTGCAAGTGCTGGATTTCGGCGACCGGCCCGAGCCGTTCCTGGTGCTGGAATACGTCGAGGGAATCACCGCCGCGGACATTCTGCGCGAACTCGCGAACCAGGGTGTGAAGCTCCCTGCGGCCGCCGCGGCGTTCATCATCGCCGAGGCCGCCACCGGTCTCGATCACGCGCACCACCGAACGGACGACGACGGGGCGCCGCTCGGAATCGTTCATCGCGACGTCTCTCCGCAGAACATCCTGATCTCGACGGACGGCGCGGTGAAAGTCAGCGATTTCGGCGTCGCACGCGCCGTCGACAACTCGTTTCGAACGCGCGAAGGCGTCTCGGTCGGAAAGCTCGCTTACATGGCGCCCGAGCAGGCGCGGGGAGCCGCCGTCGATGCGCGCGCAGACGTGTTCAGTCTCGGCGTGACGTTCTGGGAGCTGCTGACGATCTCTCCGCTGCTTCCCCGCAACGATCCTGCCGCGGCACTGCGTGCGCTCACGCGGTGCGAATTCAAGATGCCTTCGGCGGTGGATCCGCGCATTCCGACGTCCCTCGACGATCTGGTTCGTCCTGCGCTCTCACTCGATCCGGCGGCGCGATTCCAAACTGCGGGCGCATTTGCGCAAGCGCTTCGCACGTTCGTGCACTCGGTCGCTCCGGGCTTCGACGGCGCGCAGTTGAAGAAGATCCTCGACAAGCTCGTGCCGGCGATGACCGCGCGTGTACCGCGCCGACAAACGCCCGCGGTGCTTCCAGCCGCAAACGTCGCGATTCCCGCCGCGGCAGCTCCACGCCCGGCTCCCGCACCGAGCGAGCCCGCGCGTCCTGTTCCCTCGACGCTCGCACTGCCGGCCGCCGCTGCACTCGCACCGATCGCGCCAACGATCGCTGCCTCCGCTGCGTCTGCACTCGCAGCTCCGGTGCCGTCGCAGCCTCGACCCGTGGGAGCGTCGCCGACCGCCGATCCGGCGCCCCGTCCTGCGGCGAGCAAACGCGTCCAGATGGAAGCCACGTTTCGACCGCCCATCGTCGCGCCGGCCGTGCCGCCGACGCCGTCGGATCCTGGATTTGCAGGTCCATCCGGCAGCGCGATGGAATTCAGTCTGCCCGGTGTCGGCGGGCGTCGGGATCGATCGCGACGCTGGAAGATCGTTGGAATCGTCGCAGCCGGCGTTCTCGTGGGCGGTGGCGTCGTCCTCGCTGCGATGCTTCACCGCGGCCGGGATGCGAGTGGGTCGGCTCCGGGCACCGCGTCGGCGACAAGCGCCGCCCCGGCGAGGTCTTCGTCGGCCGCGCCGTCGCCGACGACTCCCGCAGCGCCCCCGCCGTCGACCGCGCTCACGCTGCCGGGACTCGGAGCAGCCGGTGCGGCCGCAGCGCCGGTTCCGCCCAATGAGCCCGTTGCTCCATCGCCGACGACCGGTGCGTCGGATGCTTCCGCCGGCGCCGCCGCGCTTGGCGGGAGTGTGGGTCCGTCACCGACGCCGGATCCGGCCGTCGCGCCTGCCGCACCGCCGCCGACGATGCCAACGCCCACGACGCCGACGCCAACTCCGTCTGCCCCAACGCCGAGCACTGCGAGTCCCACGCCGCTCGCGCCGGGGCCGTCCACCGGTCCATCGCCGACGACGAACGCGCCGCCCGCGCAACGACCGCATCGACCGCCGGCTGGCAACAATTCTCCGTCGTTCGATCCGAGCACCGGTTGGCTTCAAACGCCGTTTGGTGCCGTGCAGCCGATCACCGGCGGGCCGTCGCAGCCAGCGCCCGGCCGCGCGTCGCCTGCTGCGCAGCAGGCCGTGATCCGAGCGCTCGGCGGCGTGCGCCAACAGGTGCGCGCGTGTCTTGGCATCGCGCCGAATGCAAGCGCGCGCGTTCGCCTCGGAGTGATCTACGACGGCGATCGTGGGAGCGTCGAACGCGTCACGGTCGAGGGCGATTCGTCGCACGATTCCCAGCCGTGCGTCGAGGGCGCCGTGCGCGAGCAAGTGCACGACCTGCCCAACGTCACCGGACGCGTGACGGTGCGGCACGAGTTTCAGTACGGTCCGGCGCGATGATTCCGAGATACACCCCGGCCGATTTCGCTCATCTCTGGTCCGACGCTCACCGATTCGCGACGTGGTTGCGGGTGGAGATCGCCGCGTGCCAGGCGATGGAAGATGCGGGCGTCGTTCCGTCGGGCACGGCCGCACGGCTGCTCGCGGCGAATCCAACGCTCGACCCGGCGCGCATCGATGCGATCGAACAGATCACCCGCCACGATGTCATCGCGTTTCTCACCCACGTCGAGGAACTCGCGGGCGAGCCAGCGCGTTGGCTGCATCGTGGGATGACGTCGAGCGATGTGCTCGACACGTCGTTGGCGCTGCTGTTGAGCGAGGCAGCGGATCTTCTTCTCACTCGGCTGAACGCGCTGCTGGTGGCGCTGCGTCGGCGCGTCGAAGAGCATCGCGGCACGCCGATGATCGGCCGGTCCCACGGCATCCACGCGGAGCCCATCACGTTCGGACTCGCGCTCGCCGGGCATTACAGCGAGTTCGCGCGCAATCGAGCGCGCCTTCGCGCGGCGCGGGACGAAATCGCGGTGGGCACGATCTCCGGGGCCGTCGGCACGATGCCGCACTTGTCCCCGGCGATCGAGGCCGCGACGCTCTCGCGCCTCGGCTTGCGGGTCGAGCCGGTCGCGACGCAGGTGATCCCACGCGATCGGCACGCGGCGTTTTTCAGCGCGCTTGCAGTTCTCGGCGGCGCCATCGAGCGGTTCGCGACGCAGGTGCGACACTGGCAACGCACGGAAGTGCTCGAGGCCGAGGAGCCATTCACGCCGGGGCAGAAGGGGTCGAGTGCGATGCCCCACAAGCGCAATCCGATCCTGTCCGAGAACCTCTGCGGGCTCGCGCGGATGCTGCGCGCGTATGCCGGCGCTGCGATGGAGAACATCGCGCTGTGGCACGAGCGGGACATCTCGCACTCGTCGGCCGAACGAATGATCGCCCCCGACGCCACGACGACCCTCGCGTTCATGCTCGAGCGCGCAACCCGGCTGGTCGACGGGCTCGTCGTGTATCCGGAAAACCTCCGGCGCAATCTCGACAAGACGTCCGGACTGTGGGCGAGCGAAGCGGTCCTTCTCGCGCTCGTCGAGTCCGGCATGGCGCGGCAGGACGGGTACGTCCTTGTCCAACGCAACGCGATGAAAGCCTGGCGCGGCGAGGGTGACTTCCGGGCGCTGCTCCACGCCGATTCTGACATTGCAGGACGGTTGCCCCCGTCGCGAATCGACGCTGCATTTTCACTGGAACACGCCCTCGTTCACGTCGACGCGCTTATCGACCGCGCCATGGGGTCCGAGGCGTAGCCGGGCCGTGCGCTTGCCGTTGCACGACCGCGCCTCGTGGGGATAGGGTCCGCGCGTCATGGTCGACGAGGCGATTTTGCGCGATGCCCTGTCCGTCACGCTGGAGCGAACGGATTTCGTATCGGTCGGCAAACGATACGAAGGCAAGGTCCGGGACAACTACACCACGCCGGACGGCCGCCGAATTCTCATCACCACCGATCGCATCTCCGCGTTCGATCGCGTGCTCGGAACGCTTCCGTTCAAGGGCCAGGTGCTCTCGCGCCTCGCGGCGTTCTGGTTCGAGCGTACCCGGCACGTCGCGCCCAACCACATGCTGTCTGCGCCCGATCCGAACGTGATCATCGGCGTCGAGTGCAAACCCGTCCCCGTGGAAATCGTCGTCCGCGCCTACCTGACCGGCGTGACCTCGACGAGCATCTGGACGGCGTACGCGCGCGGCGACCGAACGTTTTGCGGTCACACGCTGCCGGACGGGCTGCGGAAAAACGAGCGATTGCCCGAGCCGATCGTCACGCCGAGCACCAAAGCCGAAAAGGGCGGGCACGACGAGAGCGTCTCGGGCGCGCAACTCGTCGAGAACGGCACGATCACGCAGCGGGACCTGGAGACGGTCACCAGCCTCGCGCTCGGACTGTTTGCGTCCGGTGCTCGGCATTGTGCGGCGAATGGCCTGATTCTCGTGGACACCAAGTACGAATTTGGCCGCACCGCGGACGGCCGGATCATCGTGATGGACGAGATGCACACGCCCGACTCGTCGCGGTTCTGGTTTGCCGAGAGTTACGCACGGCGAATGGCCGCGGGCGACGAGCCCGACAGCTTCGACAAGGAATACGTCCGCCGCTGGCTCACCGCGCAAGGGTTTCAGGGCGACGGGCCAGTTCCGAAGATCCCGGACGATGTGCGGCTCGAGGCGGCGCGACGGTACATCACCGCGTTCGAGCGAATCGTCGGCGCGCCGTTCGAACCCGACATGCGTCCGCCCCTTCCGCGCATCGCCGCCGCGCTCGGCGTCAAGACATCCGCGACCCGATGACTCGGGCGCACAGGAGGAGTTCCATGCACGCACGCGTCGTCGTGACTTTGAAACGAGAAGTGCTCGATCCGCAGGGCGAGGCCGTGCGCCGGGCGCTGGTCAGTCTCGGCATCGAGCAGGTGGGAAGCGTACGGATCGGCAAGATCATCGACATCGAGATCGAAGGCGAACCGGCGGACGCGCGCGCGAAGATCGAAAACGCTGCGCGCCAGCTGCTGTCCAATCCTGTGATCGAAGACTGGCGAATCGACGCGATCGAGTGATGCCAGTTTGTGGGATTCCCTGCCAATAAATTGGCGGGCTACGCTTGGGGATCGCCCGCCTGCGCGGGCTCACGCGGTGACACGGAGTGCGTCGACGACGGTCGACGACCCCATCGTTGGCCCGACGCTCCAGCGTCAGGAACTTCGAGCTACTCCCGCATCCCGAGCACGATGAGCAGCTCGTCGATCTCTTCGAACACGTAGTCGGCTCCGGCCTGAGCGATCGCGTCTGCGGAACCGAAACCATACGTGACGGCCGCCGTACGCATCCCCGCGCGCCGGCCGGCGACGATGTCCCGGGGTGTGTCGCCGATCATCAGGGATCGCGACGGCGAGACTCCCAGAGCCGACGCCGTGTGAAGCAACAAGTCCGGTGCGGGCTTGGGCGGCATGGTCGACGCGCCCGAGCCGGTGATCGCATCGAAGAAATCCTCGACTTCCAGCGCCCGGAGCAGGTCCTGCGCGGTCTGCTGACGCTTCGACGAAGCCACCGCCAGCCGCACGCGCGGTCGCAGCGCGCCGAGGGCCTCGAGCGTTTCGCGAACGCCGGGATACAGCCGCGTCTCGACGACGAGCCGGTCGTGGTAGTGCTTTCGATACGAATCGACGAAGCGACGCAGTTCGTGCGGGGTTCCGCCCGGGACGCTCGCCGCGAAGATCTCCTCGAGGGGCGATCCGTCGACCAGCGAGCGTACGTCCACCGTCGGCGTCCGGCCCACGTCCCGAAACGCGCGTTCGAGCGCGGCGGCGATGTCGGCCCCCGAATCCGCGAGGGTTCCATCGAGATCGAAGATCACCGCGTCGAACTGGATTCCGCTCCCGGGCATCGCCCGAAGTTGTTTCCCACATCGCCGTTCGCGTCAACGCGCTTGACCCGGTCGCCACGAGGGATGGAACATCGCGGGCCGAGGCCAACAGTCATGGTGTTTACGCTGGTTGTCACCGAGAAGGGTGGGACCCCTCGTCGACTCGAGTTCGACAAGGACGAGGTCACGATCGGGCGCGTGCCCGGAAACGACGTCATCCTTCCCAAAGGCAACGTATCCAAGCGCCATTCCCGGATCGTTCGACAAGATGGCCGATTCTTCGTCGTCGACCTGAAGAGCACGAACGGAACGTATCTCAACGGTCGTCGCATCACGACGCCGTCGGCGATTCGTCCGTCCGACAAGGTCTACGTCGGCGACTTCATGGTGATGCTGGAGATGGGCGACGCCGCTGCGAATCGCGGTGCGGCCGAGGAGGCCGAGCCGATCGACGACGATGCCATTCCAGCCAGCCTGCAGGTTCCCGAGCCCGGTCCCTCGCGGTCCAGCACGATCGCAGGCGATGGAATCGATCGCGTGCCCCTCGACGAGGAACCGCCCGAGTCCGTTCCGCCGCCGCGCGCTCCGTCCACCGCGATGCAACCCGCCGCGCAACCGCCCGCGCAGCCGAATGCGCAAACTGTCGGGCCCCCGCGGCTCGGCAAGATGACCCAGCCGATCGGGTCCGGCGATGCGGCCGCAGCCGCCGCCGCGCAGAGCACGTTGGGCGGCGTCGGTTCGGGACCCAACGCGCAGCGCCCGACGCAGCCGCCCCCCAGGCTGAGTGCGAGTGGCGCCGGCGCGCGAGGGTCTCAAGCCAGCGTGCCATCGCAACAGTCCGCCTCGTCCCCGCGTCCGTCGGGCGCAGGCCAGCGCGCGCCTTCGACCGCCGCAATGCCGGCGCAGGCGCCGCTCGGGGGTCCGCCGCGGCTCACGCCGTCCCGCGACATGCCGCCCGCGCAGCCGCCGCCCGCAACGAACGCGCAGGGCTTCGAGCCGATGGAAGCCGTTTTGCCCGCCGCGCATCCCGCGCCCAGTTCTGCGATCCCGCCGCCGGCCGCGCCGCCCGCCGCGCGAGAGCCCGCGCCCACGGGTGGCGACGTTTCGACGCTCAACGTCCCGTCGTCGACCGTGAACGCCGTCATTGCGAGCCATCGTGCCGCGGCCGTTGCGAACGAACCCGTGCCGCCCGGTCGTGAGTACGCCAGGCTCCTCGGCGACGTCGCGGGCGATGCGCGATCGAACGGCGCCATCGCAGCGGCCGATCGGATGGCCGACGCCAACGCTCGGGCGAAGGTTCGCGGCGTGGTCGAATCGGTCGTGCGGAAGCGTGGCGCGCTTCCTGCTGGGATCACGGCAGAGCGTCTGGTGCGAGACGCCACGGCCGAAATCGCCGGCGCCGGAGCGCTCGAGACCGCGTTGGAGGAGCCAGACGTTTCGACGGTGATCGTGGAGCCGGGCGGACGCGTTCTGGTGGGTCGTGCGGACGCTGCGGGGCCGAGCCCGTTCTGGTTCTCTTCGGAGGCCGCGGTGATCTCGGCCGTGGATCGATTGCTTCACGCGGCCGGTGCGTCCCGAGCGAACGGACCCATGGTGCAGGCGACGCTGCCCGACGGCGCGCAGCTCGTGGCGGTGCTCCCTCCGGCTGCGCTCGCGGGAGCCAGTGTGATTGTCGAGCGAGCTCCTGCGCGTGCCGCAACTCTCGTCGATCTCACGGCGCGACAGATGCTCAGCCAGGCCGCGGCGACGCTGCTCGGTCACGCACTCGCCGCGCGCCGCAACATCGTGGTTTCGGGACCGCGTGGTTCGGGTCGAAGCACGGTCGCGGCAGCGCTCGTCGCGTCGATTGCGCCGACCGACCGCGTGGTTGCGATCGAGGACCGCCGTGAGGTCAGTCGTGCGCGCGGGGACGTCGCGGGGGTCGACGCGTCCGGCGACTGGCGGCGTGCGGTGGAAATCGGCGTGAGGCTACGACCGCACAGACTCGTGCTCGGCGACTGCAACGAAGCAACCGCAAGCGCGTTCGTGGGTGGCGCGGCGACCGGTGCCGAGGGTTCGATCCTCGTCGCGGAAGGCGCGTCGCCGGCGCTCGCGCTGCAGCGGGTCGCGGCGCTCGCGAGTGGAACCGGCGTGCTGTCTCGCGAAGACGCGATTCAGCGCCTCGCGACGACCCGGCCGATCGTCGTTCACGTCGCGAGACTCGGCGACGGCGTTTGTCGGGTTGTGTCCATCGGCGAGGCGCGGCTCGGCGACGGCGGCGCGCTGCAGGTCGACGAGACGTTCGTGATCCGAATCGAGGGACCCGACGCCGACGGTCGTCTGGAAACGTCGCTCGCGAGCACGGGCGTGGTCCCGAGATTTGCGCAGTCGGTGTAGGGAAGTCGAGAGTCGAGAGTCGAGAGTTGAGAGTTCGGACGCCGGCGCGTGAGGTCGCGAGGTCGACCGCGGGGACGCCCAACCGCTCCGACGGACTCTTCACTCTCGACTCTCAACTCTCGACTCTAGACTCTCTTACAACGCTTGCTGCCCGTGGCGTCGCGTGGCAGCGTTGATGACACGATGCTCAAACGGTTGCTGCTCGGATTGATCAAGGGCGTCATCGTCGGCGGCGCGATTGGCGCGGTGCTGCATTTCGCACTCGGGGTCACGGCGATCGGCGTTGGGCTCGGGTATCTGCTCTACGGCGTCACCGCAACGCTCGCGGGTGTCGTTGCGGGGCAACCGCCGTGGCGCCAGGGCGCGTGGATCGCGAGCGTGCTGAAGGGACTCTTCGGCTTCGGCGTCGGCGTGGGGGTCTATGCGTTGGTGACCCACTTCCTGCGGATTCCCGTGGGCGGATTGCTTCAGATTCCGCCGCAAACGATGATCGCGCAGGCCCCACTGCTCTTCGCGCCCGCGGTGGCGACGGTGTACGCGACGCTGGTCGAACTCGACGACGGCGGCGAACAGGCGAAGGACGACAAGACCGGTGTGCGCGCTGCGCCCGGTGGCGCCGTCAAGAGCAAGGCTTCGGTCGACGACGTATTCGCGGCGGTGGATCGCGAGATCGAGCGACAAGCGAAGAAGAAGTAGCGCCCCGTTCCGCCGCCGGGCGTCAGCGCGCGTGTGCGCCGACGCTGGCGGGCCCTTGCTGTCCGCGCGCACGCTGCGCTTGCATCTCGTACTTGCTTGGACAGCGCGCTGCGATCTCCGTTGCGACGAAGTGGTGATCGCGCTGCAGGCGGCCGCGGACCGTGACGCCGGCTCCCGCACGGAACGCATCGGGCACTTCGCCGTCGAAGTCGACTTCCATCGTCCGGTTGTTGCGCTCGATGACGAAGTGATAGTGGCGCGAACCCTCGCGGTGTTCGAGCGACCCGCTCTGCACCATGCCATCGACGCGAATTTCCCGGCCGACCCAGCGATCGGGCTGCCCCATCACTTCGTCGACGTACTTGCTGTACGTGAAAGCCCCGCGCCGAAACGTCGACGCCACGAGCGCGATGACGAGCGCGATCAATCCGAGCCCGATCCATTTCCCGTATGCGCCGCGCTTGCGCCGCGACGTCGCGCGCTCCGGAGCCGGACGGGCCACTCCGACCGAAACAGAGCCCAGCGGACGCGAAGACGAATCGATGCTCATGACGTGCCGCCGGGAACGCTAGTGCCACTCGGTTGGGAAGTCCATTCGGACAGCGCTCGAGCCTTCCACTGCAACTCCGCCCACTCGCGCCCGGCGACGCTGTCCGCGACGAGACCGCCACCGACGCCGTAATGCACGCCGGCATCATCGCTCACGAGCGTTCGAATCGCGACGCTCAAGTCCACGGAACCGTCCGCCGCGGCCGTTCCGACAAAGCCCGTGTACACGCCGCGCCGCTCGCGCTCGAGCGCGCGAATCATCGACATCGCGGCGCGCTTCGGCGCACCCGTGACGCTTCCCATCGGACCCACTGCGCGCAGCACCTCGACGAGTCCGACATCGGGCCGCGCCCGTGCGTGAATCGACGACACGAGATGATGTACGTACGCGTGAGCCTCGACGCCGCAGAGATGGTCGACGCACACGCTGCCCGGCAGGGCGATCCGTCCGAGGTCGTTGCGATGAACGTCGACCGCCATGATGTTCTCCGCACGTTCTTTCGGATCGCGCGCGAGTTCGTCGGCCAGTCTGCGATCTTCGTCGACGCTTGCGCCGCGGGGCCGCGTGCCCTTGATCGGTCGAGTGCGAAGAATGCCCCGCGTACGGTCCCACGCGATGCCCAACTCCATGCTCATGCTCGCGACGAATTCGCCACCGGCGCCGACCCACGCCGTGCGAGGCGCGCGAGCGTGGAGCAACCGCTGCCCGATCCGACTCCGATCACCCGTCGGCGCGTGAAGCGTGTGCGCAACGTTGACGAGGTACACGCTCCCGTCGCGAATCGACTCGCGCACGAATTCCACGGTCGCGCGGTGCGTTTCTTCTACGAATGTGCCGCGAAACATCAGCGCCGCGGCCGCGTGAAACTCCGGCGTCGTCGCCGACCACCGGTCCCGCAGCCGGTCGATCGCGGCCCCGTCGGTCCCGCACACGTCCCGTCGGCCCGTCGCGAGATCGATGCGCATCGTTGCCCGGTAGTGCGCGGCGAATGTGCACGGAACGCGGTCTGCGCGCGGCCGATCGTCGGAGGCAATGTCGGGTTCGTCCCTCCGCAACGCGTCGTATCCCAGCCAACCGAACGCGTGCACACCGTCGACCGCATCCGAGCGCCACGCGTCGACTGCGCGTGCGAACGACTCGAGCGCCCGCGATGGATCGTCATCGCGCACGACGTCGGCGGGCTCGAGCCCCACGTGCAACACTCCGTTCGAAATCGCCATCGAGGCGTCGGGACACTCGACACACAACGCCAGCGCCCGCGCGACCAGCGCATCGTTCCAAGAACTCTCTTGCTGAACGCTCGGCACGACGTTGTGGCTCTCGGGGCGTTTACAGTTGTGCGTGTGCGGAGTAAAGCGCACGGGCTTTGCGTCCCGTCGGCGTTCACGATCTGCCAACTCCAGCGCGGCCGGCTCGGTCGACCACTCGCTTCCGCGTGCCCTACGCACGCGCGATCGCTGCCATCGCCATCGTTCTCGCGGCCCCGGCCTGCTCGCGCGACAATCCGGTTCAATTGGCGGTGATCGCGCCGCCCGACGGCGGGGATCCCTTCCTCGGTGCCGATGCCGCGACGCAGGCCCGGATCACCTACGAAGCGGATGTGCCGGTCGTCCGTACCGTCGCCGTGAGCTCGAACGGGTCGTTTCAGATTCCGCTGCCGCCCAGCGATCCACAACGACCTGTGCGGGTGCGCGTCGAAGCGCTGCGGGGCGACCGCGTGATCGGTGCGGGCGCAACGCCGTTCGTCCGCTGGGGACAGCAGGGTGGGCAGCTCGTTGCGGTGTTCGTGCAATACTGCGACACGCTGGCCGAAGGGCCCGTCACGCTCGCGACCGGTCGCGCGGACTTCGAGCCGATCGCGCTTGGCCTGCAGGCGATCATCGCCGTGACATCGCCGCCGGGAGAAACGACTGCGCGCGCTCCCGACGCATACGACCTGCTGCACCACGCGCGAACGTCGCCTTTCGTGCAGACGGTGCCGGCGTTGTTCGACGGAGAAACGACGATCATCCGCCTCCGCGACACGTGGCTGTTGCAGCGCCGAGACGTGACGCTGAACTACACAGGCAACCAGCCGACCCCGTCGCCCGAGATTCCGGCCGGTCGTGCGGCCCTGACCGCGGGCACGGTCGTCAGCGACGGTACCACGTACTCCATGATCTTTGGCGGAGCGGATTCCGCCGGCCAGCCGTCCGACCGGGTCGACGTCCTCTCCTTCGCGAGCGGCGCCTTCGGCGTCGACATGGCTCGCACGCTCGCAACCCCGCGCCGGCACCCTGCCGTGTTCCTGCTGCAAGCGGCGACCGACGCGCTGGCGAGTCGCTGGCTGGTTGCGGGCGGCCAGGCCGACGGCGCGCCGCTGTTCGAAGCGTACGGACCGCAGGGCTCAACCGGCGCGCTCTCGCTCGGCGACCCCGAATTGGAAGTGCGATCTCGCGCGACCGTCGTCGTGTACTCGAGCGAGACGGACCATCCGCTCGTGCTCTTGCTCGGTGGAGTCAATCGCGACGGCTCGCTCGCGATGGACGACGCACTGATCGACGGCGATTGCTTGCTGCGCACGCCGGGCTCGTGCACGGCGGTTTTGTCGCGCGGTCCGTGGCTTTCGCACCGGCGCCACTCCGCGCGGGGCGCGTTGGCAGACGGCGGTCGCGTGGTGATTGCGGGCGGCCGCGACGCCGCTGGGCCCGTGATGGACGTCGAGTCGGTACTCGTCGATCCGCCGGGCCGGCCGGCTCCAGGCCGCGTTCTCGCGACGCTCGCAGTGACCGACCCATCGCTGATCGGCGTATCGACGGGTAACGTCGTGGTCCTGGGCGGGCGAGGAATGGACGGTGCCGCCGGGCAGGGCGTGTGGTTTTATCGTGGCTGCAGCGCCGCAAGGCCGTGACACCACGGGATTTCCTGTGCAGACAATCGCACCGCGCGGGCTTGCCGCGTGCGCGGCTCCGCGGGTAGACTCCGCGTAGCTTTGCAGCAAGAATCCGTCGACGCTGTACCGCGGCGCATCGGCAAGTACGAGGTGCTCGGGGAGTTGGGCCATGGCGGCATGGCCGTGGTGTACCGTGCACGGCATCCGACGCTGCAGCGAGACGTCGCGCTGAAGGTGCTGCATCCGCACCTGTCGACCGACCCGGAGAGCAAGGCGCGCTTTCGACGCGAGGCCGTGGCGGCCGCGAGGCTCAAGCACCCGAACATCGTCGAAGTCTACGACTTTGCGGACGAAGCGGACTCCGAGAGCTTCATGGTTTCGGAGCTACTCGAAGGGCCGACCCTGCGTGCGTTCGCCGAGAAGCACCCGAATCTCCCGCCGGAGGTCGTCGCGGTCATCGGAATGGTGCTCTGCGACGCCCTGACGTGCGCGCACGGCCAGGGCGTGATCCATCGCGACGTGAAACCCGACAACATCATGTTGCAGACGGGCGGCACGCTGAAGCTCACGGACTTCGGGATCGCGTTCGTCGCGGACATTCACACGATGACCGTGACAGGCCAGGTGCTCGGATCGCCCGCGCACATGGCCCCCGAGCAGATCGAGGGACGCCGCGACATCGACGCGCGCGCAGACATTTTCGCGACCGGAACGGTGTTGTATGCGCTGGCCGTTGGACGCTTGCCGTTCGAAGCTCCGCAAGCGTTCGCGTTGCTGCGCAAGATTCTCGA
>Ga0080064_1000533_pt1 | contig 98069 bp, 97 predicted proteins | sample Subgrocontami54m_FD_69260 | JGI IMG/M metagenome (GOLD analysis project Ga0080064, IMG submission 69260) | Subsurface groundwater microbial communities from S. Glens Falls, New York, USA - GMW46 contaminated, 5.4 m (SPADES assembly) (version 2) ...
TACCGCCTGCTGGCCCTTCCAGAGGAGCCGATGAAGCCCGTGAAAGCCTGGCGGATCGACGATTTGTAGTGACGACACTCCAAAATCCGTGCGTAAATTACGCTACTGTGCGGAAGTTGGGCTAGCGCGCCACGCGGCTCGCGGCGACGACGCCCGCAAGCACGCCCATCAGCAGCCCGAACGGCCCGAGCGAACCCAGGGCACTGGTGACCGCCAGCATCGCACGCAGGCTCGGATCTGGGACCGGCACGATGAGAACGAGCAGGGCGACGCGACCAAGCATGGGTCCGAGACTGGCGCAGAAGAAGGCCACGAAGGCCAACTCCCGATACGGCAATTTCCGAGACGTGCGCGCAACCGCCTCGCCCACGAAATAGCCGATCAGCAGCGGAGCGAAGAACTCAGGAAGCCGAGGGGCAGGAACGCGAACAGCGCACCCGCCACCACCGCGCTCACCAGCCCGGCGGCCCCGCTCTGCGCGTACAGACGTAAGCTCGGTCGCGTCGCGATACCGCCGGTCGGCTTGGCGCAGTCGGGACAGCGCGCTCCAACGGGCGCGTGGACCAGACAGCGCGGACAAATCGGCGTCCCACAGCGCGCGCAGCGCAGGCCGGTCGCCACGGCCGGATGGCGCAGGCACACGACGCCGCTGAGCACATGTTCAGAGGCCATCCCGGCGCCTCTTGATCTGGGAGTGTGCGGGTTTGGGAGCGGTCCGTCTCGTGACGTCAGTCTACCGAAATCGCGGGGCGCTGGCCCGTCTCCCATCACCCCACCGGGTGGTCTGGACGCCGATCGGATTGTTGGGTACCGGGTTCGTCGCCTTTCGCTAAGCCGGACTGAGCTTTCTGAGGTTCGGGCTTTCGAGCACGTCTTTGTTGATGACGTGCACGGGATCGCCCGCGAGCCAGGCCCGGATGTTTTCGATCGACTCGGGGAACATCGAGCGGTAGGCCTCCTGGGTCACGTAGCCCAGATGCGGGGTGATGACCGTGTTCGGCATGGATCGAAGCGGGTGGTCCAGCGGGAGGGGTTCGACGTCGAAGACGTCGAGGCCGGCGCCGGCGATCCGACGCGAGCGGAGCGCCCCAATGAGTGCCCCCTCGTCGATGAGCGGGCCACGTGACGTGTTGATCAGGTAGGCGGTCGGTTTCATCAGCCCCAGCTCGCGCGCCGTGATCATGCCCCGACTGCGGTCGCTCAGCGTGTAGTGGATCGAGACGAAGTCCGACTCGCGGAAGAGCTGGTCCTTCGATGCGTACTCCACGCCATTCTCCTCCGCCCGCGCGGGCGTCAGATTCTGGCTCCATGCGAGCACGCGCATCCCGAACGCGAGTCCCACGCGCGCGGTGACCGTACCGAGTCGCCCCAGGCCCACGATACCGAGCGTCTTGCCGTTGACGCTCTCGCCGACGCCGAGCTGCCACTTGCCTTCTCGGACGCCGGCGTCCTCCCACGGAATCTTTTTCGTCAGCGCCAGGATGAGCCCCCAGGCAAGCTCCGCGGTTGCGGGCCCGCCACCTAATGCCGTGCCGCAGCAGACGATGCCGAGCTCCGTCGCGGCCGGGAAATCGTACGAGGCATTGCCCCGGCCTGTCGTGAGGAGGAGCTTCAGGTTCGGGAGCCGCTCTAGCAGCGACCGCCGCATGGGCGTACGCTCCCGCATCCCGAGCACGACGTCGTAATCGCGCAATCGCGCGGCGAGCGCGCCCTCGTCGAACAGATGGTCAGGGAATGCGTCGACCTTCGTCCCAGCGGGCAGGACTGACCAGTCCGCCATGGCCATCGCCACGTGCTGGTAGTCGTCCAGAACCGCAACCCGCACCATTAGAACAGCCACTCCCACTGCCAGATATTGAACGATTCGATGCCGGAGTCCGGCAACTCGCGGGCGATGGGGCCCTTCAGCGCCGCGACGTGCGGCATGACCTGCGGCGTGAAGTAGTGCGGGATGATCGGTACTTCTGCGTTGATGATGCGCTCGAGCTCGACGATCTGCTTGATCCGCTCGGGGCGATCCAGCGTTTGATTGAACGCGGCCCAAACGCGGTCGTATTCGAGGTCTGACCATGCGCCACGGTTGCGCCCGGAGTAGCGGTTGTCCGGTGTCGCGGACGACGCCGTGCGGAAATCGCGGAGGTCGGTCTCGCCGCCGCTGCCGCCGTTCGAGGCCATCGTTGGGAAGAGCGAGCGCGCCTGGCCATCGCTCTGCAGCGCCGAGGGGATGATGTACGACTGCGCGTTCACGCCGGCCCGGCGCAGCGTGTCGACGATGATCGCGTTCTCCGCCTCCTGCGTCGGGTCGGCTGTGCATCGAAGGTCGGGCGTGAACGGCGACCCGTCCGGCGCGACATAGAAGCCGTCCGAACCGCGCGTGAAGCCGATCTCCTCCAGTCCCTGCTGGAGCAGGCGGATGTCGAACGGCCGCTTCGTGAGGACGCGCTCGACCTGCGGGTAGTATTCCGCCTTCGGGGACACGACGGTGTCCGTAATGACGGAGAGCCCACCCATCAGCGCCTCGTTGATCCCCTGTTTGTCGAATCCGTGGACGAGCGCGCGCCGGACCCGCGGGTCGAGCGCATACCGCGTGTTCACGACCTCGGGCCGGAACTGGAAGCTCGTCTTCCAGAAGAGCGAAGGGCTCGCGATCAAGGTGCCCCGCTCACGTTCGGGCTTGTTCGCCCACTCGCGGACCAGTGTGGCCCCCTGCTCATAGCGCGCGGCGAAGTCCACGGAGGCGTGCACCTCACCCGCCAGGATATTGGAGAGGACCGTGTTCGGGTCGTTCATGAAACGGATCTGGACCCGCTCGATCTTCGGCTTGCCAAAGACGAAGCGGTCGAAGGCCACCGCCTCGTAGAACGCGCCTGGCTCCCAGCGGTCGAGCTTGTACGGCCCGAGTCCAACAAACTCACGCGTCCAGTAGGGCAGGTTGGTGAAGGACTCGGCATCGAGCGACTGGAACGGCTGCTCCAGGATGTGGCGGGGCAGCGGCTCGAAGTCTTCCTTGAGCGCGAAAGCCTGCGGATAGGGATTCTTCCAGCGGATGAGGAGCGTTCGGTCGTCCACCGCCGCGACGTCCTCCATATGGACGTTTGGCTCTGTATTAGCCAGCCCAAAGTCCGGCGTCCGATAGACCTGGAAGGCGAACACCGCGTCGGCGGCCGTCGCGGGCGTGCCGTCGTGCCAGAAGAGATTGGGCTTGAGCTTGTAGGTCGTTTCCATGCGACCGTCAGGGAGGACCTTCCAGGTATCGGTGTTGAGCTCCGGCAATGCCTCCGCGAGGTAGGGCTGGGCGATCCCCTTCTGATCCAGGTAGTCCAGCATGCCGTTGAAGAGCGCGACGCCGATCCCGCGCGGCGCCGCGACGAAGCGCAGCGGCTTGGAGGCGAGGGTCGGGGGCTCATTGCGGCTCGCCACGACCAGCGTGCGGTTGATCGTGGGCGCCGTCGCCTGGGAGCGGGTCCCGGCACCGCCCGCCTGGCTCGGCTGTCCCGCCGGCCCGGCGGTTGGTCCACAGGCCGTCGCAGCGAGGGAGATGAGCACCAGGGGAATCAGGCATCGCCGTAAAAGCACCAGGGCACCCTCCTGAATCGATGGCTGGTTCACTTGCGGGTGAGAATGTGATTGTCGACCATCGTACCCGCGAGGTCTGCGTCGAACTCTCAATGATGGGGTTCAGCAATGGACCCCTTCCCCCTTGTGGGGGAGGGGTCCATTGGGTGCCCACATCGTTCGCTGGCTTCGGAGGGCTGGGGGTCACGCCCTCACCCTCACCCTCTCCCAAAGGGAGAGGGGGCCTTACATCTCGCCCGTCCTCTTGGGCGAGGAATCGCTAAAGGTGGATAGTGGATACCTTCTAACTACCAACTAGCACTCACTTCACCAGCGCGGGCTCGAACTCGCCGGCGTGCGCGGCAACCTGCTGCCAGGGCGCGTCGGCCGGGATGACGCCGCCACCACCCTGGACCCGGTTCAACGGCACGCCCTCCTGCCACTCGGGGACCTCGCCGGTCTTCACGAACTGCTTGACGGAATCCGCGAGGCACTGGCGCATCGCGACGATGACGTTGTCTGCTACCCCGAGGTGCTCCTTGCTCCAATTGGTGAGTGCGCCCATGCTCTCGATGACGGCCATGTCCTGGTGCGGCTTGCCCCACGGGATGCCCGAGTAGCTCCAGTGCTCCTGCTTCTCCCGCATCGCCTTGCGGTCCTGCATGAAGTTGTTCTGGAACGTGCGGAACTTCCGGTGGTCCGGCCCAACGTCCACGCCGACCACCTCGCCGCGATCCCGAAGCTGTTGCTCCCGGTTCACGGGCCGGTTCGCGTTCGCGCGCACGTCGAAGTACCAGGTGTGCTCGTCGTCCATCGGGACGAACATGTGGGGCGAGGTCGTCAGCAGGATGTGGAACGGCACGACGAACGGGGTGATGTTGATCGCCTTCTGGTCGTCGTCCGCTGGCTTGATGCCCGCGAAGCGAAAACCATAGTCAGTGTTCTGAAACTCGTAGTTCCGCGCCGCCGGCCGGAAGCCGTAGTACTCCTGGTCGAGCCCGGCGAGCTGCTCCTTGGTCCAGCCCATCAGCTCATGGCCGGCGTGCAGCACGTCACCATGGATGTGCTCGATGGCCCCCTCGATGGACTGGACGTAGTTGCACGCGTAGTCGATCTTGCCGACGACGCGCTGCGCCGGCGGGACCGTCGTCCACCAGAAGTTCGGGAAGGGCGGCTGCTTGTCCTTCGGACCCATATAGATCCAGACGACGTCGCCCTGCTCGACGACCGGATAGGCCGTGTGCTTGATATGGAAGCGCATGCGGGATTCGGCGGGCTCACAAGGGGTCTCGAGGACGTTTCCCGCTACGTCCATCTTCCAGCCGTGGTACAGGCACCGAAGCCCGCCCTCTTCGTTGCGCCCGTAGAACAGCGAGGCGCCCCGATGCGGACAATGCTCGTCCAAGACGCCGACTTTGCCCTCGCTATCGCGGAAGGCGATAAGGTCCTCGCTCAGGAGCCGGATCCGGATCGGGTCGCAGTCCGGCTCCGGGAGCTCTTCGGTCAGGCAAAACGGCACCCAGGTGCGGCGGATGAGCTCCCCCATCGGGGTGCCCGGCCCGGTATGCATGATCAGGTCGGCATCTTCCTTGGTCAGTACCATCGCTTTGCGATCCTCCAGTTCTCCAATGAATCAGATGCTGCTGAGGGCGCCGTTGGTGCCCTCAGCAGCACCTCTCATCTTTATTCCGTTGCCGCCCACAGGACTCGGTCGCCCGGGACGTCGGCGACCTTCTGCCAGCTATCGCCGCGGTCGCGCGTGATCATCAGCGAACCGGGGCCGGTCGGGCCCTGGGCTGGCCCGCGCGAGACCCGGCCGATGCCGGCGAACGCAGCATTGCCGTCGGACGGGTGGTTCGTGAGTGCCCAGACCATCGGCTCCATCTCTTCCTCGATCCCCTCGACCACGCGGTGCCAGGACTTTGCCTCGTCGTCACTGCGGAACAGCGCGGAGCGGGCGTACTCGGGGCGCCCCCAGGAGCCAGGAGAGTGATCCGCCGTGGCGATCAGCATCGTGGTGGGTCCGCCCGCCTTTTCGGGGGGCAGGAAGATGAAGTCATGGAAGTAATCGCGGGTGAAGCCGTTCTCGGCGCGGACCCAGCCCTTGCCCGGGTCGTCGGTGGTGAAGAAGCCACGCGCGCTCGAGACGTACCACTTGTTCTTGTTGTGCGGAAGGGTGGAGATGACGTGGATGTCGAGGTAGTCGATGCCCTCACACACGTCTTCCCATGACTGGCCTCGATCGAAGCTGCGGAGAATGCCGCCGTGCTCGAGGCACAGGTGGATCATGTTGCTGTCGGTCGGGTGAACGTAGATCGTGATGATGTGGCCGAGCGCCGGGGGATACGGCGTCCACCACTTGCTGCGAACTTCCTGAGGCAGTTCACGCAGAGGCTTGTTTTCCTCCCAGGTTTCTCCGCGATCCTCGCTGCGGTAGAGGAAGACACCTTCGGTGCCGGTGTAGACGACGTCCTCGTTGGTCGGGTCGACGGACGTCGATCGGACGTCGCCGTCGAAGATCTTCTTCCAATTCCTTCCGGCGTCGTCGGTGCGGTAGAGGCCGTCATAGGCGACACCGGCATAGACGCGCTCCGGGTTCTTGCGGGAGCCCGAGATGGACTCGAGAACTTTGTCGGTGAAGAAGCTGCCTTCGACTTCCCACTTGTTGCCGGTGGGACGGAGCACGTGCAAACCTTCCTGGGTCCCTGCGTAAAGCCGAGTGGTGTCCGCCATGGCTGAGTGCCTCCTCCTTGAAGCCATTCAACGGTTCTCGCAAGTACGAGCCCGGTATTCTAGCGCGCATCCCCGACCAGCGCACCACCAATCGCCGACAGTTTGAAGTTGATTGGAGCGCAGGACCAAGGGCGGCTACTGTCCATCGTGAATTTGGTCCTTGCGCTCATTCCCGGTCTGTCATATATTGGGCACAAGCTCACGGAAGGAGTGCACTGCAATGTCTTACGTCGCTACCGACCTCCACGGCGTCTGCGGGATGATGCCCGCGTTCGCAACCGCGAACGCGAGTGACTGGAAGCAGCGCCAAACGCTCAACGTCGATGGCCTGCAGAAGGGCCTCGACCGCGCGATCAACGACGGCGTCCACATGATCGCGACCACCGGCACGTTCGGCCAGGTGTGGAACCTGTTCTTTGACGAGTGGCAGGACCTGGTCAAGGCCTCCATCGAGACGGTGAACAAGCGCGTGCCGCTGATGCTCGGCGTCACCTCCGCGAACCCGCGCGAGCTGTATCTCAAGATGAAGTTCGTGCGTGAGAGCGGCGGCGAGGGCGTGCTCCTCGGCCTTCCATATTACGAGCCGCTCCCGATCGTGGACATCCCGACCTTCTACCGCCAGGTTGCGGAGGAGTTCCCGGATATCTCGATCATGATCTACCACAACCCGGTGAACCACCACGTCAAGATTCCCGTGGCGACGTTCACTGAGCTGGTCAAGCTGCCGAACATCGTCGCGATGAAGGACAGCCACCGCGAGACCCGCGAGTTCCTGAAGCTGCACACGATCATCCACGGCAAGATCGCGCACTTTGTGAACCAGACCCAACTCTTCCCGTACATGAGCATGGGCGCGAGCGGCTGCTGGTCACATGCGATCTGGGCCGGCCCGTGGCCGGTCCTGGCGCTCTATGACGCGGCGGCGGATGGCAACAATGATCTCGCCTCGGCGATCATCGAGGACATCGCCCCGGGTGGCGGCGGCATGGACGAGCGGGTCCGCCGCGGCCACAGCCTCCACGAGTATGCTGGCTACATCGACGTCGGCGCCCCACGGCCGCCGTTCTCCTACGGCATCAGCGACGACGGGACCGAAAAGGCGAAGGCGGCTGCCGCCCGCTGGCAAAAGCTCAACGAGAAGTATCGCCCGATGGTCGAGAAGCGCCGCGGCAAGGTCGCCGTCACCGCGTAAGACTTCGAGGGTATCCTGAGGGCAGCGACCCGAAGAATTCGCCTCGGTCAGCATGACAAACGAGAAACGGCCCCGCACCTTCTAGTGGAGGCGCGGGGCCGTTTCGTACCAGCGGAAAGGAGGAGAGGAGCATGGAGCAGATCGCGGACCAGCTCTCGGCTTTTTCCGCGGACATGGCCGCGCAGCGGGATCCGCCGATGGGTCGGCATGATATGCGGATCATGATGTCCGCCGCGCCCGTTGCTGCGTTTGCGAAATACGTGCAGTCAGAGGAGGAGCTGCTGGCGCTGCTCCAGGAAAGCGTGGCGCAGAACCGGCGGGTGCTCGGCGGCATGCAGCAGGCGAGCGGCGACGCGGACCCGATGCGCTGGTCGTGCGGAAACCGCCATGGGTAATGGCTTGGGTAGCGCATCAATACCGTCGGGGCAAATGCAGCTCTGGGGCTACGTTCCGGACTTCGATGCGGAGGCGGCATTCGCATCCGCTCAGGGGAACTGTGCGATCCTGACCGGCGTTACCCAGGTCCGCTATCACCCCAACCGTGAAGGCGAGGTATGTTCCTACCCGGGTGCCCCGCAGGTTCCCACCTGGACGCGCGCGGAGCGCCTGCCTGTCGTCCCACTCATTGCGAATCAGATCGCCGGTCAATGGGACCGCGACCTGGTAGCCCACCTGCTGTCTGATTCGATCCGCCGCCGTCACCACCTGGGCTGCATCGTAGCGTGCGTCGCAGCCCAGCAGCACCCGGGGGTGGAGTTGGACTACGAATTCCTCGCCCCGCGGCTCCGAGACGACTTCTCCCTTTTCGTCGAAGAGCTCGCGGCAGCGCTTCATGATTGCGGAAAGACGCTTGCCGTCGCGGTCCATGCGAAACGTTCAGAGGCTGGCGAGGAGAGCGGCTCCGCCGCTCAGGACTGGCACCGCATCGGGATCGCGGCAGACCGGATCGCGGTCATGACATACGACTTCAATCCCGCTCACCCCGGTCCCATCGCCCCGCTCGCATGGACCCGGGACGTGCTCGGCTTCGCCATCTCCTGCATGCCAGCAACCAAAATCCTTCAGGGCATTCCCCTCTACGGGTATCGCTGGGCCGCCGGCGGGGCGCCAGCGTATCTCACTCACCAGGAGTTTATTGATCTCGCTCACCGGTACGGTACTCCGCCGCGCCGGGACGCTATCGATCGTCACCTCGTGCTCGCGACGGGGACCGGAACCCCAGCGGCGAGCACGCGGGAAAGGAGCGCTCCAGAGGAAGCTCCGACAATCGAGGCCTGGTTGCCCGATATCGAGACAGTGGCCGCGCTGGGCGAAGTCGGCAGACAGGCGCGTATTGCAGGCTACGCGGTTTGGCGACTCGGCGGCGAGGAACCGGCGGTCCTTTCTGCGTTACGGGGGAAACCTACGTAGTGAGCGTCCATGATCGCACCGGTGGAAAGCGATTTCGGACAGAGGCCCTCGTGCGAGCGACCATAGGTGTCAGAGGCCGACCGCTGGTCGGACCAAGGTCCAGAGCATGCCCAAGACCGCGCCAGCGGGGACGAGCACGTAGACCGGCGTGTGGAGCCTCCATAGCGCCAGATACGACGCGATCGCTACGACCAACGCGTAGAGGTCGAAGGGCCGCCCCTCCGGAAACAGGACCTTGAGGCCAAAGAACACCGCCAGGTTCAGGATCACCCCGACGATCGCCGCGGTGACCGCGGTCAGGCTGGCCTGCAAGCTGCGGTTCTCTGCCAGCGCCTCGAAATACGGCGCTCCGGCGAAGACGAACATGAAACAGGGTAGAAACGTCACGTAGGTCGTGACGAGCGCCCCGAGCACCCCTGACAGCAGCGGATCGAGATCGCCATGGAGCCGCCAGGCCCCGAGGAATCCAACGTACTGCGTCACCATGATCAGGGGGCCCGGCGTGGATTCTGCCAACCCGAGCCCCTGAACCATTTGATGGGCGTCGAGCCACCCAAAGGTATTGACCGCGGTGTTGGAGATGTAGCTCAAGACCGCGTAGGCGCCGCCGAGCGTGACGAAGGCCACCTGCGTGAAGAACAGGGCCTCGTGGACCAGCACGCTGTCTTTCCCAACCCACATCAAAAGTAGCCCAACCGGGACGACCCACAGCACCAGAAAGACCAGGCCCGTCTTCAACAGATGCATGAGCGGTGGCGGGGGCGCGGCAACCGGCGTTGTATCGACGCTGCCTTCTTGAGACGCCCCGTGCCCCTGCGGTTGAAAAGGGGCGGGCCAGCGAACATGGAACAAGGCGCCGAGGAGTCCGGCCCCGATGACGACGACGGGGAACGGCAGATTGAAGAAATAGAGCGCCACGAAGGCAGCCGCCGCGAACGTGTAGAGGACCGGATGCCGCAGGGCCCGCTTCCCGATCCGAATGACGGCCTCGACCACGATCGCGATGACGACGGTCTGGATCCCGTAGAGCAGCCCGGCGATGAGCGGGATTTCGGCCCCGACTACCGCGAGGTAGCTCAACGCGAGCATGATGAATATGGACGGGATGACGAAGAACGAGCCCGCGATAACCCCGCCCAGGGTCCCGTGCAGCCGCCAGCCGAAATAGATCGCCATCTGCTGGGCCTCGGGCCCAGGCAGCATCGCCGCGAAGTTGAGGGCCCGCAGAAAGAGCGCCTCAGACACCCAGTGGCGCTGGTCGACCAGCTCGCGGTGCATGATCGCGATTTGCCCTGCGGGCCCGCCGAAGTTTATGAACCCGAGCCGCACCCAGTAGGCAAAGGCCTCCTGGAAGCTGGGTGGCTGCTCCGTCCTGGGCTCGCCGCTCGTGGGGGTCGCCACTACGGCCGCATCGCTCGGTGGTAGTCCTTCGGCCTTGCCTGCTAGCGAACGGCGGCGACCGGATAGTCCTCTTCCTTGAGGATCTCCTTCACCTTGTCGATCGTAAGCTGGCTCTCGTCGAAGTCGAGCTGGACCGTCTTCGCGGGAATGTCGACCTGGATCCCCTTCACACCCTGAACGGGGGTGAGGGCCTCGGTGATCGCGTGCTCGCAGTGCTCGCAGGAGATCTCGGGAACGCTGAGGGTGACTCGGGTCATGGTATTACTCCTTTCGCCATTGGCGATATCGATGCTGGCGGACATTTTCGCCGCTATGACGCGACGCTGAACAACCCGGTCATGCCCGCTTCCTTGTGACCGGGTTCGGTGCAGATGATGGGGAAGAGCCCGGACTCGGGGGCGCGGAAGGTTATCTCCGCGGTTGCCCCCGGGGGCGCGGCGGCGTGGGCCCCAGGGACGTCCGGGACGACCCAATCGTGGACCACGCTATCGGTGTTTCGCAGCTCGATCCGCACGATCTCGCCTGGCTGCGCGCTGATAGTTGATGGCGCAAAGCGCAGGTTAGAGGTCGTCACCTGGATCGTGCGCGCGCCACCCATTTCCGACGCGCTGAGAGGGACCATGGCGCCGCCGCCCGGGTGGTCGCCACCGTCCGCGTGAGCATCTCCGGTGCTTGCAGCAGCCGGATGCTGGCTCATGTCCGCGCGAGCGAGGGCCAGGGCGCCAAATCCGACCAGGGCCGCCAGGGCCCCGATGACGACCAGATACGATGCGTCAGCCAGCCGCTGGCGAAGCGGCGGATGCAGGAGCTCCTGGACGCTGCGCGGTCGAACGAACCGGCGCAGCCGCAGGGAATTGGACACCACACTGACGCTGGACATGGCCATGGCAGCCGCCGCCAGCGCCGGATTCAGCAGGACGCGGAAGAACGGGAACAGCGCACCCGCCGCGACGGGGATCAAGACCACGTTGTAGAAGAACGCCCAGAATAGGTTCTGGCGAATCGTGGCGATCGTCCGGCGCGAGAGCGCGATCGCGGTCACCACCCCGCGGAGATCCCCCCCGACCAGCGTGATATCCGACGCGGCCATGGCCACGTCGGTCCCCGTCCCGATGGCAACCCCCAGCTCGGCCTGCGCGAGGGCCGGAGCGTCGTTGATGCCGTCCCCGACCATCGCGACGACTTTACCCTGCGCCTGAAGCTCTCTGACCTTCGCCGCCTTCTGCTTGGGGAGCACCTCGGCCATGACCTGCTCGATGCCGACCTGGCCGGCGATAGCCTGGGCGGTGCGCGGGTTATCGCCCGTCAGCATCCAGACCTCGAGGCCGAGCGCCCGAAGCTGGGCGACGGCATCGGCGGATTCGGGCTTGAGCTCGTCCGCAACCGCGATCACCCCCATGGGATGTCCGGCGACGGCGAGGTACACGGGGGTCACCCCGCGCGCGGCTAGCGCCTCAGCCTGGCTCCCCAGGCCGTTCAGGGTGATTCCGGCTTCGTTCATCAGCGCGACGTTGCCGAGGAGAACTGGCGCGCCCTCGACCTGCGCATGCACGCCTTTCCCCGTCACCGCCTGGAACTGCTCGGCCGTGGGGAGATCGATGCCGCGCTGGCGGGCATGGCTGACGATGGCCTCGCCCAGCGGGTGTTCAGAGCCGACCTCCACGGCTGCCGCGAGGCGGATCAGCTCAACCTCCGACACCCCGGGCGCGGGGATGACGTCGGTCACCACCGGCTCGCCCCGCGTCAGGGTGCCCGTCTTATCCAGCACCACGGCGTTGATGCGGTGGGCCTGCTCGAGGGCTTCGCCGCCGCGGATCAGGATTCCGTGCTCGGCGCCCTTGCCGGTGCCAACCATGATGGCGGTTGGGGTCGCCAGCCCCATGGCGCACGGGCAGGCGATGATCAGGACCGCGATAAAGGTCTGCAGCGCCATAGAAAGCCTGGGCTCCGGCCCCAGGGCGTACCAGGCGACCGCCGTGGCCACGGCGAGCACCATGACGACGGGAACGAAGTAGCTCGACACCTCGTCGGCGACCCGCTGGATCGGCGCCTTCGATCCCTGGGCCTCTTCGACGAGGCGCACGATCTGCGCGAGGGCCGTGTCTTTGCCCACCTTGGTGGCCCGGAAGATGAAGCTGCCCGTTCGGTTCAGGCTGGCGCCGATGACTTCGTCGCCGACGCGCTTCTCGACTGGCAGCGACTCTCCCGTCAGCATGGACTCGTCAATGGCGGAGGCTCCCTCTTCGATCCGACCATCGACGGGGATTTTCTCGCCCGGCCGCACCCGAAGGAGGTCGCTGACCAGGACCTGCTCGATCGGGACATCCGTCTCGACGCCGTCCCGGATGACCCGGGCGGTTCGCGCCTGCAGCCCGATCAGCGCCTTGATAGCCGCGGAGGTTTGCCCCTTGGCGCGGGCTTCCAACCAGCGGCCCATCAGGATGAGGGCGATGATGATCACCGCGGTCTCGAAGTAGACCTGGATCGGAAATCCCCAGCGCCGACCCAGATCCGGCCAGAGGGTGACGAAGGTGGAATACACGTAGGCCGCCGAGGTGCCCACGGCGACCAGGGTGTTCATGTTGGTCGATCCGTGGCGGGCTGCCGCACCGGCGGCCTGATAGAAGGAGCGACCCGCCCAGAATTGGATCGGGGTCGCCACCACGAAGAGGGCGAGATTGAGCCAGGTATGGTCGAGGTTCAGGGGCAGGTACATCAGGGCCATCATGGCCAGGCCCACGGCCAGGCTGACGGTAAATTTAAGCCGCAGCTCGTGGATCTCCGCCGCGCGCTCCCGCTCTTCTGGCGTCAGCTCATCCGTTCCGAAGGCGGAGGATGTAAGCTCCGCTGGCGTGCCGGCAGTCGGCGCGCTGCCCGCTGGGTTGGCGGGCGTGGCCGGGAGCTCCCGCACCCCATAGCCGGCCTTTTCGATGGCCTTTTTCAGCGTCTCCAGGGACGCGAGATCCGGGTCGAAGACCACCCGGGCTTTTTCGGTCGCCAGGTTGACCGTGGCGACCTGGACCCCTTCAACTTTGACCAGCGCCTTTTCGATCCGCCGCACGCAGCTCGCGCACGTCATCCCGGTCACCGGCATGATGACTTCCCGCTCGGCGCGTGCTTCGGCATGTTCGGTCGTTGGCGATTCTTTCAGCATCAGGCCCTCCTCAGGCACTGGACCGGGTCATTGGCGCATGGCCTTGCCGAGCACCGCCACCATTTCCTTGATGGCGGCATCGCCCCCATCTTCCTGGATCGCATCGTGGATGCAGCCGTGAAGGTGGTCTTCGAGCACGATCAGCGCGACTTCACGCGCGGCGGCGGAGACGGCCTGGGTCTGCTGGACGATGTCCAGGCAGTAGCGGTCGTCCTCCACCATCTTCTGGAGACCGCGAACCTGCCCTTCCATGCGGCGAAGGCGCTTCAGGAGATCGTCTTTGTGATCGGCATAACTATGGGAATGTCGCGTTGCCATTGGCCCTCCTGCCTGCCCCGATGGGGGTGGCATGTGGTTACTATATACTTCTATAGAGTATCTAGCAATGCGATCAACCGGGCATGCATTTGGCGGGTAGGACGGTGCTCGCCGCCGGCCCGCACAGCCCCAACGCCTCTCGGCCGCAACGGGGCGCGTCGTAACCCAACCAGCGTGTTCCGTTTTCTGACGGCCCCTTGCATATTGAGATATGCAGCGGCGATATCGCGCGTTTCGGCGGTCGCATCGATCCCAAGTTGTGAACGTGCGCACAAGATGACGAACACAGATGTGGATGGCGTTACAATTTCTAACGACAATCGCGCGGGGGGAGCTGCTCGGGTCTCCGTTGTCGCGTGCGAGTTGCGTCGACGCTGATCATGTAGTGAACCAGGTTCAGGGGAGACTGTTCAATGTCAGGTCCATTGCCTCGTCAGGTCCGTTGCTTCGTCAGGTCCATTGCCTCGTCAGGTCCATTGCCTCGAGTCGCCACGGTTGCTGCCCTTGTGGTGCTCGTAGGGGGAGGCTGGGCGCTGCTCCCGCTCATTGGCGTCGAGCAGCATCCATTCGCGCAGGCGGAGACGCAGACTGGCACCCTTGACACGTCGAACGCGCCGCCGCCGCCTGCGACGAGCCCGCCACCGCCCCCCACCAGCGCAGAGTACCGGTCGTGGGCGAAGACGCTCCCGCAGTGCGCGCCGGGCGAGACCTCCCGCCCCAGCCCCTACCCGAATGTGAGCGGGTGTCGCCTCGCCGGGCCCGCGCCGACGACACCCACGTTCCCCGCGCGCTACGCGGCTAGAAAGCTCGCGAGGCAGCTTCCAGGTCTCGTCCCCGTCGCCTATGCATCAGACCTCGGGATCATCACCGCTCCCGTGCACCGGCACAACCCCTATTCGCGGGCTTCGGTAGGCACCGGCGAGGGGCGCGACACGCAGCAGTGGAATTTCCCGCAGTATGGCACCGGCGGGGACAACTACGGGACCGACGCCAGCATCCTCGCCGTCAACCCGTCGCTCGGAAATACCTGCGTACCACCAGGTGCACCGTGCCTGGCCATGGCGTCGGTTATCAATTTCTTTGATGCGCACTATCTCCAATTCAACAATGCCGGGCTTGACGAGGTCGGCTGGGTCAAGTTCGAGGGAGCTGGCTACATCGACGGCTGCGACGATCAGATCCGCCCGTTCACCGACGACGGCGCAGGCCACTTCCACTGTGCCCCGATCACGCTCACGCCGAACACCTGGTACTACTTCCTCACCCAATCGCTGGGCGGCAACACCTGGGGCAATTCCATCTACCTGAATAATACCTGGACCCAGATCGATACCCGACCGGGGCCGGATGCCTCGAGTGGGATCGATCCGGGCACCGAGGCGTGGGGAGTCACGTCCGCCTACACAACCGGGGTGGCGGGCATGGCCCAATACCGCTCGCTTGGCGGCTCGTTCCAGTCGGTCGGATCGAACGCCGCGCTGTATCCCTGCACCAACCAGCCTCTTGGCCACGCCTGCGCCTACACCATCCAGGACTCGCCGCTTATCATCAGCACCCCGCTCGTGAACGAGCACCAACAGTGGTGGATGGGGATGCCATGACCGCACGGAGAAGGGCCCTCCTCCGAGGTATCCCCCGGGTTCTCGTGGCGCTGGTTCTCGCTGCGGTCGTGAGTGTGCCAACGGGCGATGCTGCGAATGCCGAGACGACCTGCAATCAGTTCTGCATGACCGTCGGGCCGGATGCGGCAGGAGCGCCCACCCTGGACGTATCATGGCCGAACGTCCTGTCCGGGGACGCCATTGGGCACATCCTCGTCCGCAGCGCGCCGAGTGGGGTGACGATGCAGGCAGTCCCGGCGCCGGGCAGCTATCGTGATCCAGCCCCGGAGCCGCAAACCTGCTACCTGCTCCTGCCGGTGCTGCTGAGCTCGAACCCGTACCACCTCCGGTCGAGCTTTCCGCTGTGCTACCTGCCCACGCACGCTGGGCAGGTCCCCTTGAGCCTCAAGGCACAAACATCTGGGTTCTGTATCGGCTGCCCAGTCGAACGGGACCGGCTGAGCGCTGAACGGACGATCGGGGCGAGCAGCGCGATCACCGTCCTCGCCCTGCCGATCGCGTCGTCAGGGGGCACACCGGGCTCCTGGCTTATCGCGCCGGACGCCAGTGGGCTGGCTCCAACGCTCACGAGCGTGCCCTCGATGTGCTATTACGCGCTCACGTCGGAAGGAGATCGGACGGACATGGTGTGCTCGCTTTACGGAACGATCGCTGCGGCACGGTACACTCCACCAAGCCCATGAGCTGGCCCCGCCGCTTACCATCAGCACCCCGCTCGTGAACGAGCACTCCCAGTGGTGGATGGGGATGCCATGACCGCACCAAAAAGGGCCGTTCGCGAGCTTATCCCGCGGGTGCTCGTGGCGCTGGTTCTCGCTGTGGCCGTGAGTGTGCCAAGAGGCGATGCCGCGAATGCCGAGACGACCTGCAATGAGTTCTGCATGACCGTCGGGCCGGATGCCGTGGGAGCGCTGAGTCTGAACCTCTCTTGGGCAAATGTCCGCTCCGGGAGCGCCATCGGGTACATCCTCGTCCGCAGCGCCCCGAGTGGGGTGACGATGCAGGCAGTCCCGGCGCCGGGCAGCTATCGGGATCCAGCCCCGGAGCCGCAAACCTGCTACCTGCTCCTGCCGGTGCTGCTCAGCTCGAATCCGCAATCCCGGTCGAGCTTTCCGCTCTGCTACCTGCCCACGCACACCGGCCAGCTCCCCTTGCGGCTTACCGTGCAGACCTTTGGGTTCTGCATTGGCTGCCCATTGGAAGGCGACCGGGTGAGTGCGGAGCGGACCGGGGTGAGCGGCGCGATCACCGTCCTTTCCCTGCCGATCGGGGGGTCGCCGGGTACGCCGGGCTCCTGGACTATCGGACCGGATGCCAGCGGGCTGGCTCCAACGCTCACAAGCACTTCGACGTGCTATTACGCGCTCACGTCGGAAGGGGCTCGGACGGCAATGGTGTGCTCACTTTACGGAACGATTGCTGCGGCACGGTACACTCCACCCAGCCCATGAGCTGACCCCGCCGCGGATCGACGACGCCGACCATCCACTACAGGATCTGATCAGCCTGGTTACGCCGCTCGGGTGCGGCGGTGGCGGCGCTCAAGATGGGCCAGCAGGTCGGCGAGTGAGTGGGTGTTGAGCACGTTCATCGGCTCCGCTCCGCCCAGCCGCGGTGGGCCTGCGCGACCGCGTATGCCATATTGCAGAGCTCGCGCACGGAGTGGGCGTCGCTGTTGCGGACGATCGGAATCTCCGTCTCGATCGCGCGGCGGACCCCGGTGTCGTCCAGATCCAGCCGATCGGGCTGGCCAGTCACCTCAATGGCGACTCCGTGCTCCGCCGCGGCCGAAAGCACCGCCTAGCCGCCGCACGCTGCCCGCGGGGTCAACTTGAGGCACGTCCGCACGGCCGCGCAGCAGTCCGGCGACCTCCATCGCCGCTGGCATTGCGTCGACCAGCAGCAGCCGCTGGGCGTGACCTGGACGGCGCTGGTAACCGCTGCGCGCTGCACTACCGGGCAGCCGTCACCCGGCTATTACGCAGCCGGCACAGATCAGCCGCTCGCAAAGACCTTGCCCTGGCCATCGATGACGGCGACGCGAGCTGAATCGACCGGATGCACCGCCACGGCGGCGACGTTTCCTCCATAGCCAGCTTGAATCCACGTGGCCCCCTCGTCGTCGCTGCGGTACAGCCCACTCGGGGTGCCCGCGTACACCACGCCGCCGGCCGGTGCGGCCGCGAGTGCGACCACGGGGCTGCCGCCGACCGGTACCGGCGAGGAATAGCTTTCGCCGCCGTCCCGGCTTATCAAAATCCCTTGCTGGGTTCCGACGTACAGCGTTTCCGGCGTGCCACCAGTTGCGAGGGCGATGACCGGTGGCGCGCCCCGGGCCTGCCAGCTTGCGCCCCCGTCAGCGCTGCGAAAGAGTCCGGATCCAACGACCAGCGCGTAGAGAACGTTGGGGTTGGCGGACCCGACCGCGAAGGCGTGGATGTCGGTCCCGGGCAGATCGGTCTTGAACGGGCTCCAATTCTTTCCGCCGTCGTTGCTTCGGGAGAAGATGCCGTGGCCAGCCGTCCATACCACCTCCGGCGACGCAGGATTCGCGCCGAGGATCATCGCGTCGAAGTTGGAACGCTCGACCAAATTTCCCCACGTCCGCCCGCCGTCGCCGCTGCGCATGATGCCGTTGTGATTGCCAAAAAACAGCGTGGTCGGCTCGGCGGGGCTGAAGAGCAGGCTGTGATAGTCGGCGGCGCGAATCGACCCGACCTGGCGCAGCCCGCCCTCCGCCGCCGCGGCCGGGCTCGCTCCCGGCGCCACGCCGGTCGTCGCTTGGGTGGCGCCGCCCGACCCGCGCATGACGAACCCCACAACGGCAATCGCGAGGAGCGCGAACGCCGCGACGCCCCCGTAGAGCGCCCACGGGGTACGCGGCGCCGGCGTCCGCGGCCTGTCCCTTTTTCTTGTCCGTGCCATTCGGCCTCCTCTTGAATCCCTTATGCTCGCGGCTCGTAGGTTTGCGGGCCATGCCGAGCGAGGACACCGCAACCGGCGGCCCGATCACCGCAGAAGCTGGCGGACATCGCGAAGCACCCGTTCCGGCTCGACATCCTGGCCATCGTAGTAGGCCCGGATGCGCCAGGCGCGATCGACGAGCACAAGGCGCCCACTGTGCATCACCTCGTAGGACGGATGACCGGCCTCTCCCGCGTGGGTCGCCGCCTGGGGCGGCAGGACATTCACCCCCAGGTGGAACCCATCGACGATCAGAGGAACGAGCTGCTCCTCCGATCCAGTGAGGAACCGCCAGGCGGATGGATCGGCCCCGTAGCGTTCGGCGTACCCGCGGAGTACCTCGGGCGTGTCGCGTGCGGGATCCACGGTAAATGAGCGGAGCTGAACCTCCCCGGTTAGCAGGTCCTCCTGTCGGAGCCGGTCCTGGAGCTGGCGCATCTGGGCCGAGAGCAGCGGGCAGATATCGGTGCAGCTCGTGTAGATGAAGTTGGCCACGACGACTTTTCCGCTGAGCTCGCCGGGGCTCACGCGCCGCTCATTCTCGTCGACCAGCCCCGCGATGTTCGGGGCTTCACCGAATACCTCGAGCCCGTCGGTCACGCGCGACCGTCCGAAGCTGGCCGCTCCGAGCCCGGCCAGGAGTGCAGCCAGTGGGAGCGAGAGCAGCGCGAGGCGGCGGAGCGACCACTGCTCGATGGGCCCCGGCCACCGACCTTCCGGCCGCCTTTCTTGATGAAGCGGCCCTTCGCTGCCCCCGCTCATTGCAGCGCCTCCTCGATGAACTGCTGGAGCTGGCTCGACGTGAGGGGCCCCGCCCACTTCTTCAGCAGCGTCCCCTCCCTCGTAATCAGAAACGTCTCCGGAAGCCCGGTCACCCCGTAGTTGATCGTGATCTTCCCTTCGCTATCCGGAGCGTTCTGGTATCGAACGTCGTAACGATCCAGGAAGGCCCGGGCATCGGCGTCGGAGTCCCACACGTTGATCCCGAGAAACGTGACGCCCCGGACGGCATAGGTCTCTGCCGCCTTCGCAAGGATGGGTGCTTCCTCCCGGCATGGGAGACACCACGACGCCCAAAAATTCAGCACGACGGTCTGACCGCGCAGCTCGGCCATCCGAATCCGCCCACCGCTGAAGGAATCGACCTCGAAATCCGGAGCTGGCCGCGGCCTGAGCTCCGCGGCTTTGCCGAGCGCATTGATGCCGAATCCGCCGCTGCTCGGCTCCTGGCGCCGCACCAGGGCAACGCCGAAGAGTCCCACAAGCGCCACGACGAAGAGGATGAGGAGTACGCCGATTACGCCCACGGAGCGGGATTGCCGCGCCGGCTCGTCGTTGACTTCCGCCGCCGGCTCGGGCTCGCCTGTGCCGGGCGTCGTGTCGGTCGCTGGACCGCTAGGAAGCTCCATGCCTTCCGCGCATCATGAGCAGCATCGAGAGTGGGCAGGCAGCCAGCACGAGGATCGGGAGCGCCGCCCAGAAAAAGCCCGGGGCGAGAACCCAGACGGCGACGGCAATGACGCCGAGCGCCGCGACCGCCTTTCCGTTCAAGCACATCGCGAAGGCGCTCCAGATCGGCCGAGCCGGCGGCCCGGCAGGCGCACCCCGCGGCATGGCGGTCTCATCACGAGACGTCACGCGCTGAGAAGTCTGGATCTGGTCGACGGATGTGGCGTCACCTCGCTGGCCAGACTGGCCCCGCATCATCCACATCATCATGACCCCCATCATCAGGGGGCAGGCCAGCAGAGGAAGGACCGCGAGCAAATTCTCCATGAGCGTCTATTTCTCCTATCGATTACAGCAGCTTGGCCAGCGCCGCGGCCGGGCCGCAGCCCATTGGAGCAAGCAGCGCAATAGCGTTTGCCCCCTGAACGGCAATCAGCATTGCGAGCGCCGACCCGGCGATTGCGACCGCCCGTCCCCGCTGGCGGTCCGTTTCCGATGAGGGGATGCTCTGGTCTGGTGCCAGAGCGGGCCGGGTGAGGAGCCGCTCGATCCGGCCCTCAATTGAGCCGCTGCGCCCGGCGAACGGCTGCGCCAAGGAGACCGAGCTGCGCGTCAACGCCGGATGCCAGACCTTGGTCAGCGCGCTCGCCAGGGCCAGAGGCCGACCCGTGATCTGGACGGCCAGGTCGTCGCAGGCAAGCTCTTTTTCTTGCTGGAGCTGCCGGTGCGCGGCCCAGCTCGTTGGCAGATAGCAAAAGGCATCGCGCAATACGGTGGCCAGCCACACCGCCAGATAGTCACGACGCGCGATATGACCCAGCTCGTGTGCGAGCACGGCCTCGAGCTCCTGCCGATCCAGGTGGTCGAGCGTCCACGTTGAGAGCAGTATCGAAGGCTGCCGCAGTCCACTGGCGAGCGCGAGTGGGCGCTCGAGTGCGACGAGCAGCACCCGCGGGCGGGGCGCCCCGAGGTATGCCGCAAGGCGTTCGGCAAGCGCTTGCAGCTCAGGCTGGGCTGGGATGCCGCGTTGCGCGAACAGCCGACTCATCAGGGCCAAGCGCATCAGGCCCAACGCGAGCCCGCCGAGCGCAACCGCGGCCATACCGAGCGGCACCGCCAGCCCCAGGGTGTAATCCCACGGTGGCGCATCGATGAAGCAGATGTGGCCGGTGAAATGGAACATGGCGCCAAGGCCGATTGCCAAACTCAGGACTGGAGCCGCCAGGACGAGCAACTGGATGTGACGCCTGCCGTCCCAATCGATGAGGCGTGGGAGCCCGCGAAGTGCGAGGACGCCGGCCAGAATGGCAAGCCCAAGAGCCGAAAACGCCAGGAGTGCATGCATCAGGGTTTCTCTTCGGCTGCACGCCGCCGCTCGATCTCGTCCAGCAACGAGCGTGCCCGCCCAGCCGTTTCCGGATCCGCGAGAGCATTGAGCCCCGCGATGGTTGGGCCGGTGAAGCTCACCAGCAGACTCTCAAGGATGCGTCCGACGAAGCGCGATATGAATTCATCTTGACTGAACGCTGCGCGGTACGAATATGCCTGGTCCTTCTTCTCGACCACCAGGAGGCGCTTGCGGGCTAGGCGGGCCATCGTGTTCATCACGGTTGTGTAGGCAATGCGCCGCCGTTGGTACAGGGCCTCGAACACCTCACGCACCGTGGTTTCCTCATCCGGCGGCCGGTCCCAGATGAACTCCATAATGTCCGACTCAAGGTCGCCGAGCACCTTCCGGATGCCCGGTCGATCTGGTCGGAAGACGTTGATGTCCATGTCGGTCTCGGGCTCGTCGCTCATCGATTTCATCCTGGCGGATTATAATGGCCTGTCGTACTATCGGCCATAGTAGATTAAACTTCGGCTCGCGCAGCGAGCCACCCATGCTTTCCAATCTTCGTATTTCACTCAAGGAGTACCCCATGGCGCAACTTACCGTGGCCGTCTTGTGCGCCGTGGTCGCGATATTCACCACGCGCCAGTGCGCTCGCTATCAGCTCATGGGTATGCCGGCGGGCATGGCCGCCATGATGGCCGCGATGGGTACGGGATTGGCAGCGGGCTACGCGGCGGGTATGAGCCCGGACCTCGCGACCGCAACGCTGATCGGCGTTGTTGCCGGCGGCGGCCATGGGCTGTGGCTGGGCCGGATCTGGGGGCCAAGTCCAGCTCTCGAAGGGGTAAGCGGCGGGATCATGGGGGGCCTGATGGGCCCGATGCTGAGCGTCATGCTGCTCTATAACCCGACCGGTCTCGTCCTGGCGGCCATCATCATGCTCGCCTCGCAGGTCCTTTTCAGCGGGGCAGCGCTCTACCTCGCCGCGGATGCCGCGGGAGCGCTTCCGAGCGCGGGGTGGCAGCGAGCCCTGGGCCGCCTGCTCGGTGCGACCGCCCAGCCAGGCGGCGACTACTATGCGATCCTTGGCGTCTCACCGGAGGCGGACCCGACCGAGATCGCGGAAGCCTTTCTGGCTGAATCGCGGCGCGCCGCCAATGATTCAGATCGATTGGCGGCCGCCCGGCAGGCGCTCGCAGTCTTGACGGATCCGCTCCGGCGGGCGAAGCACGATGTCGCGCGGCTCGAAGCGATCGCCTGCTGCCCGCCGCCCGCGTTGTCCGCCAAGGCGATCACGCAGGCGCCTCCGGCTCAACCACGAGCGAGCCGGCGGGCGGAGCGTCGGGCGCGCCAACAAGAGCAAGTAACGACAACCAGGTTCGGGGTGCAGACGCGGGTGCTCGTCCTCGGTGCGGTGGCCCTGGGCTTTCTCATGCTGCGCGCCGCTCCCGAATTCACCGGCTGGCCCGCGCCAGGGCGGTCCGCTGCTCAGGCGACTGGCTCGCCTGAAACCGCGGCTGCCGGTGATGTGCAAAGCGTTGCGTTGACCCTCAACTACCCGAATTTGCAGCCGCAGCTCCTCGAGGTGCAAAAGGGGCGACCGGTCGAGTTGACCATGTCCTCGTTCGACCCCGGCTGAGGGCAGTTAACGATTGTCCGAGGTCTCGGACAGGTTGTCTTGCGTCGCAACGCCAGCGGAGAGTTTGTCGGGAAAACCCAATTTACCCCGACCGAAGCCGGGGATTACCGCATCAACTGCTCCATGAACATTTTCCGCCCCGCCGTCCTTCGCGTCGTATAACCCGATGGTCGACGTCGCAACGCTCGCAGCGGCGATCGGGAGCGGGGGACTTTCCGCAATCACGGTATCGGTCCTCGCGGGCCTGTTCGTCGGTCTTACACCCGGCGCGTATCTGGCTGGGCCGGCGGTTCTCAGCTACATGACGGTTGACGCAGGCACCGCCCGAGGAGCGCTGCTGACGCGGGCCGCGGCCTACGTGCTGGGGACGGCCATCCCGATCGCCGCTTTCGGCTTGCTCGCAGGCCTGGTCGGCGACGCCGTGCTGGCCGCGGTCGGCACGCAGGCCGTCACCTGGTATCTGCTCGTCGCCGTCGTGACGGTGGGCATGGGCCTGCTCCTTACCGGCAGCGTCGTCCCGCGATTTCCCGCCTACCTGCCCGTGCCCCGCCGGGTAGCATCGAACCGGGGGGCTTTTCTTCTCGGAATCTCCCTTGGTCTGGCCGCCTGCCCCGCGTGCACGCCACTTCTCTTCCCGATGGCAACCTTCGCGGCTGGCAGCGGGGGGCCGCTGTACGGCGCAGGCTTACTCTTTCTCTTTGGGCTCAGTCGGGGCATCCCGATCTTTGTCGCCGCGATGTCGCTTGAAGCGCTCCACGGGCTGCGCGCGCTGATTCCAATCGGTCTCCTGGCCCAGCGAGCCGCCGGCTGGCTCCTGATTTTGACGCGAGCGCTCTATGCGTTTCAGGCCCTCCTCGTGGCTTCCGGTCGGCCTGCCCTGTTCACGTAGGATGGCGCCGCCGGCGACGACTCGATACTCAGACTCAGGAGCGTAGTTGCACATGACGATCGTAGCAAGCGCCGCTCGGCCGCGATGGCTTGAGGCGACCGCGCTCGTCGCCCTTGGGATTGCCATGGCAGTCGTCATGGTTCGCAGCAAGGAGACGCTGTACGGGGTGCAGGGAAATGCAGCGGCCTTCGCAGCGGCCCTTCCCTTCGGATACGCGTTCGCCGCCGGGCTCGTGGCGGCGTTCAATCCGTGCGGCATCCTTCTCGTTCCGTCGCTGGTCGCGTACTACCTCGGCGGCGATGAAGCGGCTAGCATCTCGATCTGGCAGCGAGCGGCGCGAGCGTTGGCGTTTGGCGTGGTCGCGACCCTGGGCTTCATCGTGCTCTTCGCTGCCATCGGCCTCGTGTTCGTGGCCAGCGGCAGGGCCATCGCCGCGTACTTCCCGGTCGGCGGGCTCGTCGCTGGCATCGCCCTCGCGAGTGTGGGATTGTGGATGATCGGCACGGGACATTCATTCGGAATCATGGGCGCCACGCGGGCAATGGGCGCCACGACGGTCCGACCCAGCCTTCGTTCGTTCTTCGTGTTCGGCCTCGGATACGGCGTCGCGTCTCTGGCGTGTACGCTTCCAGTCTTCCTGGTCGTCGTGGGGACGTCCCTCCTCGGCGGGAATGCGATCGAGGCCGGGGCCCACTTCGTCGCCTATGCCCTCGGAATGGGCACCGTCCTCACGTCGGTGATTGTGGGCGCAGCGTTCTTTCGATCCGTGGTGGCGGGCGCCACCCGGCGCATCGTGCCGTACGTCCACGGCGTCATGGCGTCCCTCCTCCTCAGCGCCGGCCTGTTCCTCGTTGTCTACTGGCTCCAGGCGACAAACTTCTTCCGTTAGTATGGTTCGCCAGCGTGCGGAGTTCATGGTCACGAAGGGAGACGAGATGGCAATCGATCCAGTCTGCGGTATGGAAGTCGACCCTGCGAGCGCTCGGCACTCGAGTGAATATCAGGGAAAAACCTATTACTTCTGCGCGCCTGGCTGCAAAAGAGCGTTTGACGCCGAGCCCCAGACATACCTCGACCCGAACTACAAGCCCTCAATGTAAGCCGTCGGGGAGCAAGTTGTGAGGAACCAGCAGACAGGCCCGCTCAGGCGGCAGTTCAAAGTGCCACCCGCCGTAATGGTTGCCATCGTCATCCTGACCGCATGTTCGAGCGGCAGCCAGGGCTCCGCATCGCCGCCACTCAATCGAAATGAAATCCTGAAGACAACATCGGGTCAGATGACGGCCGTGCTGCCGAACGCCGACCTTGCAGTGGGGACGAACCAACGCTTCCTGGTCGCCATCATTGGAGAAGACAATCGGCCCATCACGGACGCGACGGTGAACCTCGACTTCTTCAAGGTCACCGGTCCCGGTACCGCGCAACTGCGCTCGACGGCAACAACGACCTACCGGGAGGCGCCCGGCCTTCCCGACCGCGGTGTCTACGTCACCCGTTCCGATTTCGACGAAGCCGGAGACTGGGGCGTCGCCGTCCAAATCACGCGCCCGAACGCCGAGCCATCGGAGCTCCGGGTGAGCTTCCAGGTCAAGCCGAAGAGCGAAACACCGGCAATCGGGTCCGTCGTGCCGGCGAGCCGAACGCTGACGGGCACCAACCCTGCGGAGATTGAGAAATTCTCATCCGCGCGTCCACCCGACCCAGCCCTTTACCAGGTCTCGATTGCCGATGCGCTTGGGCAACGCAAGCCGTTCGCAGTGCTCTTTGCTACCCCGGGCTTCTGCACGAGCCGGACGTGCGGGCCCAGCCTGGACGTGCTGCAGGCCCTGCAACAGCAGTATGGAGACCGGGCGAATTTTATCCATGTTGAGATTTACCAGAACGGCCAACCACCGGATGTTGTACCAGTGGTGAAAGAGTGGGGCTTGCCAAGCGAGCCATGGCTCTTCGTCGTCGATGCCGATGGCCGCGTCGCTGATAAGTTCGAGGGGAGCATCACCGTCGATGAAGTTGGGCCCGCTGTTGCAGCGGTGACGAATGAGCGATCAAGAGGCGGCGAGCAGCGCCTCTAGTCGCTTGCGGTCAAAGCCAATGATGGCCTCCCCGTCGATGACCGTGACCGGCGTGCTATATGCGCCGAGCGCTTCAAGCTCCGCAACGGCCGCTTCATCCTGGGGAATGTCGCGCTCTTCAAAGGCAACGTTCTGCTGACGAAGGAACTCCTTCGTTCGCGTGCAAAAGACTCAGCCAGGTTGGCTATACACAACGACGCGCTTGGCCATGTCACCTCCACCGAATAAAACTCATCTTGAGAAGGATAGCCGTTCCCTCATTACCGAGATCTCCGGCTCGCCTACACTGGTTGGCGCGGGCCGAACATCAGCGCATCGCGTGGCCTTGGTAGCGTGTTTCGTTTTTCTGACGGTCCCTTGCTTAGTGAGATACACAGGGGCTATAGTGCATCGGAACGAGGCGGATCGCATGCGTGCCCGGAGGGGCAAGGAGGAACTGATGGCGGACGAGCGCTACAACTACGACGTTGAATTGGAAGACTTTGACAAGCAGGATCCGGAGTACCAGGACCTCCTGCGCCGGATCCTCATGATCCAGGCCGACTGCGAGATCGGCGGCCCGCACCTCTATGTGAAGGACATCCTGCCGAGCGCGCCGTCCCGCCAGCTCCAGGCCGTCGTCGCCCGCACCGCGGCGGAGGAGATCGACCACTTCCGCAAGATGGCCCGCATGGCGGGCGAGATCGGCCAGGACGTGTCCCACACCCTCCGCCACTCGAACCAGGAACGCTACGTCGAGGCGTTCCGCACCACGATTACGACCTGGCAAGACTTCGCCGTCTTCGGCTTCCTCGTCGACCGCGTCGGGCACTATCAGCTCGACGAGTTCACGAGCTGCACCTATCAGCCACTCCAGCGCGCGGTGCTCACGATGCTGCCCGAGGAGATCGGGCACATCGAGTTCGGCACGAACGCGACCGCGGAGCTGGCCGCCAAGGGTGGCGAGGCCAAGGAGCGCGCCCAGCAGGCCGTGAACTACTGGTACACCAAGTCGTTGGACATGTTCGGCAACTCCGACTCGTACCGGTCCGGCCGCTTCCGCTACTGGGGCATCAAGCGCCGGTCCAACGAAGACGCCCGCGCCGAGTACATCGCCGAGGTCAACCCGCTCATCGAGAAGATGGGGCTCCAGATCCCCGATCCGATGGAAGGCCGCCTCTACGTCTAACGGGGCCGCATCGATCGTCTAAATCGCTTATCACAGACTGCGACGGCAGCGCGCTCGGAGCGATCCGAGGCGTTGGCCGTCGCGGCTCTGTGCTTACGCCGCAGCAGGAGAGGAAGAACCCGATGGTTGAAGCTGCCCCGAACACCTACAAGCTCGACGAGTACCTCAAGACCGTGATCCAGGCCGTCTATGGCGCGACCAGCACCGCCGTCGCGCACGTGAACGACGATCCCAAGACCACTGATAACGCCATCAAGGACTGCGAAGAGATCCTGGGCGTCATCATGGACGGGCAGGTCGACGAGTGGGTCGACTAGTGGGTCAGTTAGCATGAACATCGCCATTCCTCCTGGAGCCGGTCGGGCCCAGACTGCTCCTCTCCCATTGCGATGGGAGAGGTTGGGTGAGGGCAACCCCCATTGCTCCAGGCCCGATTGGCGGTCTGGTCCGACGGAGGCCCTCCCCCCCGCCTCTCCCGCTGCGGCAGGAGAGGGGCAGGTGGGTAATGGGTCCTTCGCTTCGCTCAGGATGACGGTTAGCTGCCCCATCCCACGCGAACGGGAGAGCTAACCCGTGCATGTCGTCGTTTGCGGGAAGGTCATCCCGGATGCCAGCGTCACACTGCAGATCGACCCCGCCACCAAGCGCCTGAAGCGCAAGGACCAGCCGCACGAGTTGGATCCGGCCGCCGCGAGCGCGGTGGAAGAGGCGCTCCGCCTCACCGAGAAACACGGTGGCTCCGTCACGTTCGTCACGATGGGCATCGCCGATGTGACGGTCGGCATCCGGCGCGCGCTGGCGATGGGGGCCACGGCCGCCGTTCACCTGCTCGACGATGCGCTGGCCGGCTCCGATACGCTCGGGACCGCGAAGGCGCTCGCCGCGGCGATCAAGAAGCAGGCTGGCGACTTCGATCTCGTCATCTGCGCGACTGAGAGCAGCGACAGTTACTCCGGCATCGTCCCTGCGCAGGTCGCCTACTTCCTCGGCATCCCGGCGCTGACGTTCGCCCGCCAGGTGTCCGTCGAGGGTAAGGCCCTGACGATCCACCGGCAGAGCGAGACCGGCTATGCCGTCGTGACGACGGAGCTGCCGGCGCTCGTCTCCGTGACGAGCGGCATCAATGAGCCGCGCTATCCGCAGCTCAAGGGCATCATGGCCGCGCGTAAGATCGAGATCGCCACGCTCACCGCCGCCGATCTCGGCCTGGGCAGCGATCAGGTCGGCGAGTCGGGCGCCCGCGAGCGCGTGCTCTCCGTTGGCGCGCCGCCGCCGCGGGCCAAGGGTGAAGTGATCCAGGACACCGGCGACGGTGGGAAGCGTGTCGCCGAGTTTCTCGCCTCCGTGGGAGTGATTTAGGCCATGGCCGATACCGTCTGGGTCTACGCCGAGGTGGTTGATGGTGCGCTCACGCCCACCACGCTCGAGATGCTGAGCAAGGCGGCGGAGGTCGGCACCGGGGAGGCCGTGTTGCTCGGCTCCGCCCCCGACGACGCGGTCGCCACGCTGGGCGATCATGGCGCTACGAAGGTCTATCGCTGCGCGGACCAGGTCTTCGACGAATACCTCACGATTCCGGCCGTCGAGACGCTGGCCCAGCTCATCGCCCAGCACCAGCCCACGGTGCTCCTCTTCGCCTCCAGCTACGCCGGGCGCGACCTCGCGGCCAGCCTTTGCGCGCGTCTCGATAGCGGTGCGATCTCCGACGTCGGCGATTTCGAGATCGCCAATGGTACTGTCGAGGCGTCGATCCCTGCCCTGGGCGGCTCATACCTGTCACGGTCGACGCTCACCTCGCCAGGAACCAAGCTCCTGCTGGTCCGGCCCAAGTCCTTCGAGCCGCGGCAGGTCGGGGGCACGGCCACCGTCGAAGAGGTGGCAGCACCGACGGGCGACAACGTGCGGCTCGTCAAGGTCGTCGAGCGCGTCACCGTTCCGGTCGAGGGGCCGCAGCTCGATGGCGCCAAGGCTATCGTCGCGGGCGGCCGCGGATTGAAGTCCGCCGAGTCGTTCCAGAACCTCCAGGAGCTCGCCCATTTACTCGAGGGCGCGGTCGGCGCGACGCGCGCGGTGGTGGATGCGGGCTGGGTGCCCTACTCGATGCAGATCGGCCAGACGGGCAAGACCGTCAAGCCAGATGTGTACATTGCCTGTGGCATCTCGGGAGCTGTGCAGCACCTGGCGGGGATGAAGACCTCGAAGTACATCATCGCGATCAACAACGATCCGGAGGCGCCGATCTTTCAGGTGGCGGACTTCGGCGTCGTGGGCGACATCTTCCAGGTTCTCCCCCAGCTCGTCGACGAAGTCAAGAGCCGCAAGGGCGTTTCCTAGCTGGCGAGGAAGAGGTGGACGCCCTCACCCTAACCCTCTCCCAGAGGGAGAGGGGACTCGCTGACTGGGGCGACGCTGCCTGGACCTTCGTCAAATGGCGGACGGCCGGGTGCTGGATGTCGCCTCTCCCTTTGGGAGAGGCCGGCCGAAGCCCGCGGCAGCGGGCGAGGACGGGTGAGGGCGTGACCTCGAGCCCGCCACAGGCACGGGTTTAGTCCGACTCTCATAAGGTGCTTATATTCGCGCGTTACCGCGTTACCATTGAAGGACTGAAGGACGCTTTTCCTGAAGGACGCGATCCTTGTCTTGACGTAAGGCACGCTTGAGCAGACTCTCCGCTCGCCTGTCAGTTCTGAAAGCCCCCGCGATCCGTGAACCGTGGGGACCCTATGTCGCACCCGGCGCGGGCCGGGACGAGCGCATCGATCTGCTGCGCGGCTTCGCGGTGGTCGCGATGGTCGTGGACCACATCGCCGGTCCGTCGCTCCTGTATGCGATCACCGGTGGGAACCGCTTCTACACCTCGGCGGCCGAGGGGTTCATCTTCATCTCGGGCCTCGTGATGGGGCTGGCCTACCGGCGGCTGATCGAGCGCGATGGCCTCGGGGGCTCGCTGCGCCGCGCCATCGACCGCTCCGTTACGCTGTACCTGGTCACGATCACGCTGACGCTCTTCTTCATGCCGTTCAGCGAGATGCTGAACGTGCACTGGGCGCAGGGGATCGATTTCAGCGACCCCATCGCGTTCATCGTCGGCGTGCTCACGCTCCATCGCACGTACTACCTGGTGGACATCCCGCTCCTCTACACGATCCTGATCCTCGTCTCGCCACTGGCGCTGATCATGCTGGCGCAAGGGCGGACGACCGTCGTGCTCGGCACCTCCTGGCTGCTCTGGCTCGCGTATCAGTACTTCCCGAACGAAACCCAATTTCCGTGGCCGATCGCGGGCAACTACCTCTTCAATCTCTCGTCGTGGCAGGTCTTCTTCTTCACGGGGCTGGTCCTGGGCTGGCACTACTCGGAGCTGACGCTTCGGCTCGCCCGCTTCCCGCGCCGAGCCGCGCTCGTCGCGTGTGGGCTCGGCACAGTGGCGCTCATCGTTGCGTACCGGCTCACGAATCGCCTGGGCGAATGGATCCCAGACCCGGAGGCTGTGCGCGATGTCCAGCTCTTCTTGTTGGAGTACATCTTTGGCAAGGCCGACGTCCGACCTGGGCGCATCCTCGCCTCGATCATCGTCTTCGGCTTCCTGTATCTGCTGGTGACGGAGGCATGGCGGCCGATCCGGCGGTGGCTGGGCTGGTTTCTGCTGCCCCTCGGGCAGGACGCGCTCTATGCCTACGCCGCGCACGTCGTGCTCGCCATCCCCACTGCGCTGCTCGTCGGTGCGATCGCCACGCCGGATCGCTATGCTCGCGCCGCAAACACGGTCGTGCAGATCGGCACGCTGCTGCTGATCTGGGCGCTGATCAAGCGGCGCATCCTGTTCGTAAGCTCCGCGCACGGCATCGCCCGATTCGCCTGGCCCGCGATGGCGGTCCTCACCGCGGCGACAATCATCTCAGTCGATCCATCGCGAACGATGCCGGGCCTCGCCGTGGGTGAGTTCGAGCCGGATCCGTACGCGAGTCGGGTGGCGCGCGCCTTCGGCACGCCGATACCTGGGCGGGTTCCAGCGGGCGAGCGTGCAGTCACACTGCCGACGCCGCGGCCGAGCCTGCGTGAGGCGCAGATCCCGGCGCTTTCAGTCGAGGAGCGGGTCAGTCGCTATATCGGTCCGATTCGCGGCAGCATCCAGAACATCCAGTTCTACAGTCCAGCACTCGCCCGGCAGATGCCGTATTTCGTGTACCTGCCGCCTGGCTATGCAACCGGGGATCGACGCTACCCCGTGGTCTACATGCTCCACGGCAACAGCGGGTCGTACGAGGAGTGGCCCGCCTACGGGTTCGTCAACGTAGCCGACCGCCTCATCGCGGCGCGCGAAATCCTGCCGATGATCGTCGTGTTTCCACAGGGTGACTTCAGCTACTTCGTGAATCTGGCAGACAGCGGGCCGCGCTACGGGGAATACCTCGTGGTCGATCTGGTCCGGCACATCAATGCGACCTACAAGGTCCTGCCGGGGCCGGAGCATCGGGCCGTTGGCGGCCTCTCCATGGGCGCAACGGGAGCGCTCGTCAACGCCTTCACCTACCCGCGGATCTTCGGCGTGGTCGGCGCGCACAGTCCGGCGTTGCCCCTGGAGGGCGAGCGTGACTTCCTGGGCACCGGCCGGGAGTATGCGCAGCGCGACCCGATCGCGCTCGCCAGGTCTGGCCGCCGCCTCGAGCGGCTCGCGATCTGGATTGACGTGGGCGATGAGGACCCATGGCTTGACCGAGTCGAGCAGCTCGACGAGACTCTCGAAGAAGCCGGCGTGCCCCATGAGTTCAACGTCTTCCCCGGCGAGCACGACGGCAGCTACTGGGGTGAGCACATTCAGGACTACCTGCACTTCTACGACGCGGCGCTTAACCCCGGCCGCCGGCTGTAGGCCGCCGAGTTTTTCATCCGGCATTCCGCCCATTCCCGGCGTCGTCTGAATCGGGCATTTCGTTGTTTGACGGTGAAGGGAGCGCCCCTTATGATGGGGCTGCCGTCACGGCACTCCTCTCTTTCATGAACCGGACGTTATCGGTGGGCCATGGTTGGTGTTGCGAAAGCGCGCGGCGCTTTGGCAGCACCAGCTTGCGTTGGCCGACAAGGACGCGCCCTGCATGCATCATCCTCCTGAGCGCGCCGATGGCGAACGGCCCCAGCAGGGGCGGGCGTTTGGGGCGTTCCGCCACCGCGATTTTCGTCTCTACTGGGGTGGATCCTTCAGCGGGCACGTCGGGAACTGGATGGCGCAGGTCGCCCAGGCGTGGCTCATCTACGATCTCACCCGATCGCCGTTCCTCGTCGGTCTCACGGGCCTCTTCCTCAGCGTGCCGTTCGTCCTCATGTCGCTCTATGCTGGCTCCGTCGTCGACCGCGTCGATCGCAAAAGGCTCCTGATCTGGTCGCAGGTTGGCGACCTCATCAATACGCTGGTCCTGGCGGCGCTCATCCTCTCCGGGAACGTCCAGGTCTGGCAGATCTATGTGAATGCGATCTTCAGCGCCCTGATCGGCTCGTTCCAGAACCCATCCCAGCAGGCGCTGCTGCCCTACCTGGTCCCACGCGCCGATCTGATGACGGCGATCAGCCTCAACTCGATCCTGCGCCGCGGCACCCAGATCATCGGCCCCTCGCTTGGCGGCATCTGCGTCGCCACGATGGGCGTCGGCAACACCTACCTCGTGCGGGCGCTGACGTACTTCGTGCTCATCGCCTGTCTGATGGCCGTTTCGGTGACGAATCCGGTCGAGGACCGGGAGCAGCGAGCGAACCCGCTCCGGTCTATCCTGGAGGGCTTGCGCTACGTGCGCGCGGAGAAGGTGATCGGTGGACTGCTTTTGCTCGAGTCTCTGATCAGTATCTTCGGTTCATACAACACGATGCTGGTGGTATTCGCGCGAGACATCTTCGAGGCTGGGCCCCAGGGATTGGGCGTGCTGCAGAGCGCCGCCGGGGCAGGCACGATCATTGGCTCCCTCGTGCTGGCCGGTCGGGGCAATATCACCCACGTGGGCCGCGTCATGCTGAGCGGCGCCGTCGTCTACAGCCTCGCCGTCATCTCACTGGCGTATGCGCCCTGGTTCCTCGTGGCCTTGCCCGCGCTTCTGATTGCCGGAACGGCAGAGGTCACGGTTGGCGCACTGCGCGCGACGACCCTCCAGCTCGAGTCGCGGCGTGACGTGCTAGGACGCGTCATGAGCTTGCACGCCATCAGCACGCGGGGGCTGGGGCCGCTGGGAGGCTTCGAGGCCGGCACCCTTGCGGAGCTGATCGGCGTGCGCTCCGCGATCGCACTCGGGGCGACCGTATGTCTGACGTCGGTCATCGTCGTCGCGTTCCGCATCCCCGCGATCGCCCGCTTCCAGGTTCACGCGCACGAGGCCGCGCCAAGCCGCCCACTCCGCCGGGACGGGGCTGAGCTTGTTCCGAACGGCCGCGGTGACGACGCGCTGGGCGCCGTCCCGTCCCAGCATGGGGGAGTGTGAGCATGGCTCGCTTGCCGCGAAACGCCGGTGAGCCGCCCGGTCGCGCCTTCGGTGCGCTTGCCCACCGCGACTTCCGGCTCTACTGGATTGGGAACATCATCTCCAACGTTGGCGGCTGGATGCAGAACGTCGCTCAGGCGTGGCTGCTGTACCAGCTCACCGACAGCGTCTTCCTGGTCGGGCTGAACGGACTTTTCCATTCAATTCCGTTCATCATCACGTGCTTGTACGCCGGCACGGTTGTCGACCGCGTCGACCGCAAGCGTCTGCTCTTCATCGTCGAAGCACTGAGCACGGTGCTCGTCCTGGTCATGGGCACGCTGGTGATCACTGGCCACGTGCAGGTGTGGCACATCTACGGGAGCAGTGTCATCTACTCGATGCTCGGCGCCTTCGAGAGTCCGACGCGGCAGGCGCTCATCCCGCATCTCGTCCCTCGACGCGATCTGATGACGGCCGTGAGTCTGAACTCGATCGTGCGCAAGGGAGCGCAGATCATCGGCCCGGCGCTCGGCGGCATCTTCGTCGCCGCGTTCGACGTCGGCGGCGCGTATTTCATCCACGGCGGCGCGCGTTTTGTTCTGCTGGGCTGCCTGCTGGCGATGCGGGCGACCAATCCAGTTGACGAGCGGACCCACCCGAACGCAATCCGAGCCATCGCCGAGGGGTTTCGCTACGTTCGCTCCGAGCCACTGCTCCTGGCGCTCCTCCTCATGGAGACGTGCATGAGCGTCTTCGGCTCCTACCAGTCGATGATGGTCGTCTTCGCCCGCGACGTGTTCCAGGCCGGACCACAGGGGCTGGGCGTGCTCCAGAGCGCGGCGGGCGCCGGCAGCCTCATCGGGTCGTTCGCGCTCGCTTCGGTGGGGGACGTCAAGTACAAGGGCCGCCTTCTCATCGCGAGCGGCGTCACGCTTGGTCTGGCACTGATCTCCTTCGCATACAGCCCGTGGTTCCTGCTGGCCATGGTATTCCTCGGGATTGCTGGGGGCTCGGACGTGATATTCGGGGCGACGCGGACGACGATCATCCAGATGCGGACGCGGCAGGACATGTTGGGGCGGGTCATGAGCCTATCCGGGATCTCGATGCGCGGTTTCGGCAATTTCGGAAACTTCCAGACGGGGACCATGGCCTCGTTCATCGGCGTGCAGGGCGCGATCGCCGTTGGCGCGATCCTATGCATCGCCTTCACGGTCGGCGCAGGCATCAAGGTCCCCTTGGTCCGCCGGTTCACCGAGACTGGACACGAACCCGAGCCGATATCCCCGCCCCGCGATGGCGCCCTTGCCGCGGAGCCCACACCGGCGAGCTGAGCGAACGAACGAAACGCGCGCCAAGAGTTTGTCATCAGAATGACAGCTTTCTCCCCCGAGTCCCAACCTTGGCTGAAATTTCCCCGCGCGGGGCGCGTGCGGCATACTTGCCCGACACCGAAAAAGGAGCACAGCTATGCGACTCGTGACGTTCGATGCCGGCGCCGGCCAGCGACTCGGCGCAGTGGTGGACAACCGCGTCCTCGATCTTCCCCAGCTCGCTGAGCGCGACGCTGGCGGGTCGCTTCCTAACTCCATGCTTTCCTTCATCCAGGCCGGCCCCGGTGCCTGGAACCGAGCTCGCCGCCTCGTCGAAGGCCAGGGGAGTGGTGCGCAGGGCCAGGACCTGAGTGCGGTGAAGCTGTTGGCACCGATGCCTCGTCCCGCCAAGAACGTTGTCTGCCTGGGAGTCAACTACCGGGCCCATCTCGAGGAATCCAACCGCGCCAACGATCGCCAGCTCGCGCCCACGCTACCGGTTTTCTTCACCAAAGCGGTGACCTCGATTGTCGCACCGGGTGGACCCATCCTGTTCGACGAGTCTGTGAGCACCCAGTACGACTGGGAGGCGGAGCTCGGCGTCGTCATCGGCGAGGGCGGCCGCGGCATCTCTCGCGAGAAGGCGCTCGACCACATCTTCGGCTACACGTGCTTCAACGACGTGTCGGTTCGCGACGTCCAGAACGGCCACGTGCAGTGGTTCCGCGGCAAGAGCCTGGACGGCACCTGCCCATTCGGTCCGTGGATCGTTACCGCGGACGAGGTGCCCGACCCGCACAACCTGAATATTCAGTGCCGGGTCAACGGCGTCGTGAAGCAGGAATCCAACACCAGCATGCTCATCAACGACCTGCGTGCCATCATCTTCCACCTCTCCAATGGCCTGACCATCGAGGCAGGCGATCTGATCTCGACGGGCACGCCGGCTGGCGTCGGCTTTGCGCGTGATCCGAAGGAGTTCCTGCGCCCCGGCGACGTCGTTGAGGTCGAGGTGCAGGGCATTGGCATCCTGCGCAATCCGGTCGTAGACATCCGCGAGGCGTAACGGATGCCATCCGCTCTTGATCAGGCGAGCGGGACGCCCACGAAGTAGAGCCCGATCGCCACGAGCGCACCCCCGCCGAGGACGACGAGCGCATCGGCCCGGAGCGCAATCAGAACGGCCAGCGCCACGAGCATGATCGCGACGGATGCGGGCTGGGGGATGAGCGGAACGGTGAAGTTGTAGCCGAGCGCGGTCAGCAGCCCGATTGACGCGGACGCGATGCCGCGCGTCATGCCAACGACCCAAGGTCGATTTGCCAGGCGCTGGTGGGCTCGCACCAGGCCGATGGCGAGGAGCGGCGGCAAACTGAGCGCGATCGCGCCGATGATCGCGCCGACCAGGCCGGCGATGTAATAGCCGATCGAGATCACGAACAGGCCGTTCGGTCCAGGTGCGATGCGGCCGATCGCGACCGCGGTGGCAAAGTCACCGTACGTGAGGACCGAGCGCTGAACGGTGAGATCGTCGAGGAGGATCGGCAACGCCTGGAGCCCGCCGGAGGACAACATGACGGCCTTCAAGAAGACGAGAAAGAGCTCGACCAGGCTCATGTCTTCTCGCCAGCTTCCGGCGGACGGAGAAAGATCGCGCCGAAGACGCCGCCGAGGATGATGGCCATCGCCGCGGACAGGTGGAGCACGGCGACGGCGAGGAAGCAGCTTGTGGTGAAGAGCAGCATTGGGATCAGGATGCGGGGATTGTCGCGTGGCATCACGCCGCGCGCGTTGTCGAGGGCGAGGGCGTACGTCATCGCGGCCGTCACCGCGACGGCGCCCTTGACAGCGGCGATCCCGATCGGCTGCTGCGTCAGCTCGACAAAGCCGACGGTCAGGATGACGGTAATGATCGAGGCGGGGAGCATGAGCCCGGTGATCCCGAGCAGGGCGCCGGAGGTCCCGGCGAGCCGGTAGCCGACCATGACGGACATGGCGAGCAGGTTGATCCCGGGGACGATGCGGCTCAGGCCCCAGTCCAGAGCGAACTGGCCAGGAGTGATCCAGCCGCGGCGGACCAGATCCTGCTGCATGACAAAGGTGGTGCCAGCGCCGCCCCCCCAGGCGCGGACGCTGATCCAGAGGAAGCCCTGGAAGATCTGCCAGAGGGAAACGTCCCGGGTGAGGACGCCGGCGTCACCGGGGCGGGGGCCGGTGGGGTCGGTTCCGCTCGTCATCGGCGCTATCCACGGCGAAGGGCTCCGAGCGAATCGGAGCCCTTCGGGTTAGTGAAGCGAACGACAGCGCCCCCGATCGGAGCTGGAGGCGACGTCGCGATGACTAGCTGATGGCCTCCACGACCGCCGTTTCCGCGGCGTCCGGCTCGCTGTTTGGGTCACGCGCGCCTTTGGGGCGCCAGCGCTTGACCGCGACGAGCCCGAGGCACGTCATGCAAACACGACGCTCGAGCTCTAGTGCGAGCTGGTACGCTCCACAGATCGAGCAGCGCTGGAGGCCCGGCTTCCGTCGCCGTTGGCGCTTCTTGGCCATAGGGCCCTCCAGGGGGAACCCGCCCGTGGGTAAACGCAATTGTAACACACCAGGCAGAATTCTTTCGCATTTGCGAACGCGCGCTTACACCGTTTCCCTGGATTCGTCCTGGTAACATCGTCGGGACTTCCGTCGCGTGTTCGCGACCGCGAGGGCTTCAGCCTGCGCTCGACTCCAGACGTCATCTACCACCTCGCCATAATCCTCGTCCTGGCTGTTGGCCTGGTGGCCGCGTCCCGGACCCAAACCACGAAATCAACGTAGACTGGGAGACAGGTCGATCCGGAACCGCAGCGCTTTGCCCGGTCGGCCATGATGAGCACACCCCTGGAGGCTACGCGTGCTCCAAGCCGCGTTTCCGCGCGCGAGTCGTTACGATCTCGATTGGGCTCGGACCAACTCGAATGGCGAGAATGTGCTGTACCTCGCCGAGAGCCTTTGCAACGTGCTGCCACGTCGCCCTGGGATGCGCGCCATTGCCTCAGGAGTGAGTCTCGCCTGCGATCAGCCGAGCGGGGCATCCTGGCGGTAGGCGAGGCCCTGCTTCAGGGCAAGCTCAGCCTTGGCAAGCTCGCGGCCGAGATAGGCGGCGTGCTCGAGGCGGGTCACGATCGTCCAGTCTACCAGCGCCACGCACATCGACTCCGCATCGGGGCCGGTGAAGCGGTGGAGAAGCGCGCCGTCGGGGCTGTAATGCTCGACGAGAAGCTGGGCGTTCTCGCGGTCGACGAGGATGACGAGAAAGCCGCTCGGGTCGTGCTCGCGCACCCGAAGCGTCTGCTGGGGGATCGCGATCGCCTCGGGTTTGGGGAGCGTGACCCGCTCAGTGAACTCGCCGGGGTCGTCTGCCAGGCAAGCTTCGGCCGCCTCCGCAATCTGCGCAATATCGTGGACGCCGGCGAGGTCGCACACGCGGATCTGGCGCTGCACGGCGGCGACGTGCTTGGGCCCGAGCATGCTGAGGCGGGCGAGCTTGCTTCGCGCGCCAGGAATCGTTCCGTCGGCGGCAATGCCGTGCTCCATCACACTGGCGAGCGCTTGCGCCGGCCGTCGGCCTCGATGCTCGTCGCCGCAGACGATGAGCCAGCGGATGCGGGGGCGCTCGAGCAGCGTCATGAGCATGCGCTCGAGGCCGACGTTCTCGGTCTCCAGCGGGCCGATGATGGCCAGCCGCCCCGCGATCGGCGCCTGCGCAAGCTGCTCGAGGAGATCAAAGCTCGAAAGCGTGCAGACGGCGACCGGGCTCGTTTCGTCCCCGATGTAAAACGAGGCACCCGCGCGGACTTCCACCACCTTATGTGGACCACCAGTAGCGAAGTGGACCGCAGGCGCCTGGAATGGTTGGGGTCAAGCAGGCTCCGCGACTGGGGTCAGCGCGCCGGGGGCGCCCGCGGTGCCGTGGGTGCGCTGCTCGCGGCGGTACTGCATCAGGTACAGGTCGCGGTACATGCCTTCCTGGGTTAGAAGCTCCCGATGGGTGCCCCGCTCGACGATCTCGCCATGGTCGATGACCAGCACCGTGTCCGCGTTCCGAATCGTCGAGAGCCGGTGCGCGATCACGAATGACGTTCGGCCTTCCAGGACCCGGTTCAGCGCGCTCTGGATCAGCGCCTCGGTGCGGGTGTCGACGCTCGCTGTCGCCTCGTCGAGGACGAGAATGCGCGGGTTCGCCAGAACGGCGCGCGCCAGCGCGATGAGCTGCCGCTGGCCCTGCGAGTAGTTCTGCCCGCGCTCGTAGACGTGCGTGGCGTAGCCGTCAGCCTGGCGCAGGATGAAGTCGTGGGCGTTAGCGGACCTCGCAGCCTCGATCACTTCCTCGTCGGTCGCGTCAAGCCGCCCGAACCGGATGTTGTCCGCGATGGTACCGGTGAAGAGGAAGGGATCCTGCGGCACGTAGCCCATCTGCGAGCGCAGCGAAGCCATCGTCACGTCGCGAATGTCGATGCCGTCGATCAGCACCCGGCCGCCCCTGACGTCGTAGAAGCGGGCGAGGAGGCTCGCGATCGAGGTCTTGCCGGCGCCGGTGGGCCCGACGAGCGCAACCGTCTGGCCGGGCTCCGCGACGAAACCGACGTCATTCAGGACTGGCACGTTGTTGCGGTAGCTGAAGAAGACGTGCTCGAACTCGACCCGCCCCTCGATGCGTGGCATCGCCTTCGCGTTCGGATGGTCGTCGACTTCGATCGGCTCGTCCAGGAGCTGGAAAATCTTCTCGCCCGCGGCCATCGACTGCTGGAAGAGCGTGTAGACCATGCTGAGCTCGCGGATCGGCTGGAAGAAGCGGGTCACGTACGTCAGGAATGCGACGATCACCCCGACGGTGATCTCGCCGTTCAAGACCGCCATCGTTCCGAAGAAGAGCACGATGCCCGTCGCAAGCGTGCTCATGAATTCGACGATCGGCGGATAGGCGCTGGAAAGCGCAACGGCCCACAGGTTCGCGTTCAGGTTGCCGCGGTTGATGCGCTCGAACCGCTCCTGGCTCACCTCTTCGCGGGCGAAGGCCTGCACGACGCGCACCCCGGAAACGTTCTCCTGGAAGCCCGCGGCCACCTCGCCAATCGTCTCGCGGGTGCGCAGGTAGGCGCTCCGCGCGCGCTGCGTGAAGAATGCGGTCGCGAGAACCATGATAGGAAGCACGGCGAAGGTGTAGAGCGCCAGCTTGGGGCTCATCACCACCATGATCGTGATGATGCCGATGAGCAGAAGGAAGTCCGCCACGACGTTGACGACGCCTTGCGTGAGCAGCTCCTGGAACACCGCGACGTCGTTCACGATGCGGGACATGGTGACGCCAGACTCGTGGCGGTCGTGGTAGCTCAGCGAGAGGCGGTTGATCTTCTCAAAGAGCGCCCCACGAATGCGATTCAGCACGTCCTGGGCCACGACCGCCATGGTGAACGACTGGTGGGCTTGCGAGAACCAGGCGATCAGGATGGTGAGCGCGTAGAGGCCGGAGACCAGGCTCAGCCCGGGCAGATCCCGCTGCGCAATGAGATGGTCGTCGATCGCGATCTTCAGGAGAAGTGGGCCCACGATCTGGGTCGCCGACGTCACCGCGACGAGCGTGAGCGCCCAGGCGACGCGCAGTTTGTGCGGCCGCAGGTAGGTTCCGAGCCGTCCAAGGACCTTCTTATTGACGACCGGCCCGGTCGCATGGTCCTGGCCGCGGAACATCCAGCCACCCATCATCGGTCCGCGCCTCCGCGAACGGGTGTCCCCGAGGGCGACTCGGGAGTTCGCCCGGAGCCGCCACCCATGCCATGGCCGAAACCGTTGCCATGACTGACGCCGTTGCCATGGCCGTTGCTGACCGTCGGGCGTTGGCCGCTCGCCAGCGCGGCAAGCCCCTCCGCACCGAGTGCATCTTTGACCGTCTCGTCCACGAGCTGGAGCTGGTAGACCTCGGCATAGATCGGGTTGCTTTCGAGGAGCTCCTCGTGGGTGCCCACGCCGACGATCTGGCCCTGGTCCAGCACCAGAATCTGGTCGGCGTTCAGCACCGTGCTGACCCGCTGGGCGATGACGAAGGTTGTTCGACCCTCCATCAATACGTCGAGCGCTTCCCGGATCTGCGCTTCGGTCTCCGTATCGACCGCGGAGGTGAAATCATCCAGGATCAGGATCCGCGGGTCGAGAAGGAGCGCTCGCGCGATGGCGATGCGCTGCTTCTGACCACCGGAGAGAGTGACGCCGCGCTCGCCTACGCGGGTCTTGTACCCATCGGGGAAATGCATGATGAAGTCGTGGGCGCGCGCCGCCTTCGCCATGGCGAAGACCCGCTCGTCAGACGCATCGGGTACGCCGAACGCGATGTTGTCGCGGATCGTGCCCGTGAAGAGGGTGGTGTCTTGCAGCACCATGCCCACCTGGCGGCGGAGCGAGAGGAGCTGGAGGTCGCGTACATCGTAGCCATCGATCGACACCGTGCCCTGAGTGACGTCGTAAAAGCGTGGGATGAGGTGGACGATTGTCGACTTGCCCGATCCAGTCGCACCCAGAAGCGCGACGACCTGCCCTGGCTCGGCCCGGAAGCTGACGTCCCGCAGCACGGGATCGCCGCCGTAGTAGCTGCACCAAACGTGGTCGAAAGTGACCTCGCCGCGGATCGTCGGCAGTGGGGCCGCACCGGGCTGGTCCTTGACTTCGACCGGGGCGTCGAGGATCTCGAAGATCCGCTCGCCCGCGGCGAATGCGCGCGAGCTCTGCCCGATCAGGAAGCCGAGCCGCCGCACTGGCCGAACGATGAGGAGCAGATAGGTGTTGAAGGCGACGAGCTGCCCGATGGACATCTCGCCCGAGATCACCAGCACCCCCCCGAACCAGAGGACGAGCACAGTACCGATATTGGCGATGACGTCCATGAGCGGGTTCATATAGGACTGGATCCGCGCGGCGGATACGTACTTCCCTTGCAGATGATCATTCTGATCGTTGAACTTCGCGATCTCGTTCGGCTCGCGCGCGAACGCCCGCACCACCTTCGCACCAGCCAGGTTTTCCTGGATGATTTCGGCGAGGACGGCGAGCTCCTCCTGCACCTCGCGGAACAAGGGCCGCACTGACGTGTTGTAACGAGAGATCGTCCGGAAGAGCAGTGGTACCGCGATCAGCGACACCAGCGCGAGCTTCCAGTTCGTCAGGAACAACACGATCGTGATGCCCGTGCCCATGACCACGAACTGCGCAAGCTGCAGCACGGCGCGCCCTGTGAAGTTCCGAAGCTGCTCGACGTCGCTCGTCGCGCGCGCCATGAGCTGGCCTGTTTGGGCTCGGTCGTGCCAGCTAAACGATAGGTTTTGGAGATGGCGGTAGATCTGGTTGCGGAGGTCGTAGGCGATGCCCTGGGCGCCATACTCGCCGAGGTAGCCCTGCCCAAACTGGACGAGCCCCTTCAGCAGGGTCAGTCCCATGATCACAAGCACGACGTTCGTGACAAGCTGCATCGGGTCGTCGAGCTGCGGACAGGCGGCAGCCGCGGCTGCGCTCCCCGGACCGATGCGGATGCCGCAGTCGATCACCCGGCGGATGAGCTCCGGGATCGTCAGATCGACCGCGGTTGTGAGTAGCAGGCAGACGTATGCGATGAGCACCGCTACCCAGTACTTTTTGAAATAGGTGAGAAGCCGTACGGCAATCGCCATGAACCTGCCTGTCTACTGTGGGACGCCGGCGGTTGTTGGAACGGGCACCGCAGCGCCCTCGCCGGAGGGCTCGCTGTCCGGGGGCTCCCCGGTGAGCGCCTCGTAATCGGCGAGGAGCCGCTGGATGCGCTCGACGTACCGTCGGAGGTGTCCAACGCGCTGGCGGAGCTGCACCCGTCCCGCGTCCGTGATCTCGTAATAACGGCGCGCAGGCCCGGACTCCTGGGGAGACCAGCTCGAGCGGATCGAGCCAGCGTCTTCGAGCGCGCGCAGCAGCTTATAGACCATGCCGGGCTCATCGGTCGCGCGGCGGAAGCCAGCGTCGGCGAGGCGGCGGATGAGGTCGTACCCATATGACGGAGCGCGAAGCAGCTCGAGCAACAGAAAGGGCTCAATATTGCGGCCGATCGACCCGGACGGGTCGCGGCGCTGGCCCTCGTCGCGTTCACTCAATACGAATCGTACCTACGTGCAAATGATATCTAGAGTGATTCTACCCCTACGGTGCAAACGCGTGCCAGTCTGGCCCGTCACGACTCGATACCGATCGGGTAACGGTGCCCATTTTCGCCGAAGCGAAATTGTAAATTGCTTCGGGGCTGTGCTACGCTACCCTGCGGCCCGCCTGCAGATGGCCGCCTCCGCAGTCCCTTGAGAGGAAAACAGGCTGATGGCGTCGAAGTATGCGGACGTCCTTCGCCAGGTCGAGATCTTCGAGAACCTCGATGAGGCGGAGATCGACAAGATCGGCGAGATGCTCAAGGAGCGCCGCTATCAGGAAGAGCAGGTCGTCTTCAAGCGCGGAGAGCGCGGCGATACGCTGCTGATCGTCGCCGGGGGGCGAGTCAAGCTCGCCATTACGGAAGGCAACCAGGAGAAGGTGCTCGCCTTCTACGGTGCCGGCGACGTGTTCGGGGAGATGGGTCTCCTGACTGGCGAGCCGCGCTCCGCGACGGCGACGGCCCTCAGCGAGTCCCGGATCCTCACGCTGAGCAAAGAAGACTTTGACACCTACGTCGCGACGAACATGGTCGTCATGCGCGAGATGATGCGCGTCATCTCCATGCGGCAAGCGGAGACGATTCAGCGGCTGGCGCGGGGCGGCGAGCTGGATCTGACGAGCGGTACCAGAGGCGGTAAGGTGTACGTCGTCTTCGGTCCACGCGGGGGCGCGGGGAAGACGACACTCTCGGTGAACCTCGCGGTTTCCCTCGCCCAGATGCGGCCCGATCAGGCAAGCCTGCTCGACCTCTCGCTCACGTTCCCGCACTGTGCACTCATGCTGAATCTCACGCCGAAGGCGAGCCTCGCCGGCGTTACGGCGGACACCCTCTCCAAGATCGACAAGGAGGGGCTGGATTACTACATGGTCCGCCATGCGAGCACGCTCAGGCTCATCGTTGGGTCCATGCGGGCCGAAGAAGGCGAGATCGTCTCGAGCGAGCAGGTCCGGGCGGCGATCGACATTTTGCGCCGCTTCAACGCAAACGTGGTGATCGACACCGCGTCGAACTTCAGCGAGGCGACGATCGCCGCGCTCGAAAGCGCGGATAAAGTCGTCATGCTCTGCACGCCAGAGATCACGACCCTTCGCGATGTTCGGGAGTGCCAGCGAATCTTCTCGGACGTGATCAAGGTGCCGAGCGATCGCCTTGTCTACGTCGTCAACAATGTTTTGCCGTTCAAGCCGATCGCGCTCGAGCAGTTCTCGCAGGCGCTCGAGCAGCCGCTCGACAACGAGATCCCCTACGGAGGGGAAGTGCCAGCGAAGGCAGCCACTCGCGGCCAGGCATTCGTGACCTCCCAGGCGGGCACGCCTATCGCGAAGGCCGTGGAGAAGCTCGCGCGGCTCCTCGAGAGCGGTGGCGGGACAACCAAGCCGACTGGCCCGCGCAAGAGCCTCTTCGCCCGCCGGTAAGGGGTCTCCGTTACGAAATCCTTGGCTTTGCCCAGGATGACAGCAATGAACCCCTTCCGTCACACGGAAGGGGTTCATTGCTGAGTTCTCGATTACTCGCGCTCGAGTGAGGTCCCGGGCTCAGTCCTCGTCCTCGTCCGGCTGAGTGGCGCGGCGCCGGCCTCTGCCGCGCGGCGCTTCGCCGTCGTCATCCCCGGCGGGATGGTCCTGGCCGTTGAGCAGCGCGACGCACGCCACGTGGTCGTTCGCCTTCAGATTCATGAGGGCAACACCTTGCGCCGCCCGTCCCTGGACGCTGATGGTCGAGACCGGCGTGCGCAGAATCGTGCCCATAGCGGAGAGGACCATCGCCTCCTCCGTCCCGTAGCACACGCGGGCGGCAACGATGGGGCCGCTCTTGTCGGTGACCTTCTGGGCGATGACGCCACCCACGCCGCGGTTGTGCGTCGGGAACTGCGCGAGGGGCGTCCGCTTGGCGTGGCCGTTGGCAGAGACGATCAGGAGGCTGCCGTCCGGCACCACGACGTCCATCGCGCACACCTGATCACCCTTCGCGAGGCGGACGGAGCGCACGCCACCCGCGGCGCGTGAGCGCAGCGGCACCTGCGACTCGGCGAAGCGCACGCCCTGGCCACCGGCGGTCACGAGGATGACCTCGGAGCCCGTGGTGATCTGCTTGACCCAGCCCAGCTCATCGCCCGGCTCGAGATCCATCGCGATCAGGCCGCTCGATCGCACGGAGGCGAAGTCGTCGATCCTGACCTTCTTGATCTCGCCCTTCGCGGTTGCCATCAGCAGGAAGTTGTTCCCGCTGAAGTCGGCCGTGCCGACGACCGCCGTTACGACCTCCTTCGGGTCGATGTTCATCATGTTGACGATCGGGGTCCCCTTGGCGGTCCGATCGGCCTCTGGGATCTGATACGCCTTCAATTGAAAGACCCGCCCGCGATCGGTGAAGAAGAGAATGCTATCGTGCGCGCTCGCGAGCACCATGTGCCGCGGCGCATCCTCCTCTCGGAGCACCATGCCGCGGATGCCGCGGCCGCCGCGTCGCTGGGCCCGATAGGTGTCCGGCGGGATGCGCTTGGCGTAACCCCGGCCGCTGACCGTGACCAGAGTGCTGACGTTGGCAATAAGGTCTTCGATGCTGATGTCCCCGCGCTCGTCCATCGAGATGCGGGTGCGCCGCGCATCGCCGAACTTCTTCTTCAGGTCGACGAGCTCCTCGCGCACCAGCGCGAGCACCTTCTCCGGGTGGGCGAGCAGGTCTTCGAGGTAGGCGATCGTCTTGCGCAGCTCTTCGAGCTCGTCTAGGATCTCCTGCCGCTCGAGGGCCGCCAGTCGGCGGAGCTGCATATCCAGGATCGCCTTGGCCTGGATCTCGTCGAGCTGCCAACGCGTCATCAAGGCCGTTAGCGCCTTCTCGGCGGACTCGCTCTGGCGGATCGCACGGATCACAGCGTCCAGGTGGTCGAGGGCGATCTTGAGGCCTTCCAGGATGTGGGCTCGGGCCTGCGCGCGCTTGAGCTCGAACTCGGAGCGGCGCGTGAGTACCTCCTGGCGATGCTCGATGAAGTGCGTGAGCATTCGCTTGAGGTTCAGCACCCGGGGCTCACCGCCGACCAGCGCCAGCATGTTGAAGCTATACGCGGACTGCAGCGCGGTGTGCTTGTAGAGGGCTGAGAGCACGGCCTGTGGCTGCGCGTCGCGCTTGATCTCGATCACGATGCGCATGCCCTGGCGGTCGGACTCGTCGCGCATGTCCGAGATGCCCTCGATCTTGCGGTCGCGGACCAGCTCGGCGATGCGCTCCTGCAGCGTGGCCTTGTTTACCTGATACGGAAGCTCGGTGATGACGATCTGCCAGCGGCCGCTGCGTGGCTCCTCGATCGCGGCCCGGGCACGTACCACCACGCGGCCGTGGCCGGTCGCGTAGGCGGTCTTGATCTCTTCCTGACCCATGATGATCCCGCCCGTCGGAAAGTCCGGGCCGGGTATGACGCGAATCAGGTCTTCGATTGTTATCTCGGGGTCGTCGATGAGCATGACCAGCCCGTCGACTACCTCGGTCAGGTTGTGCGGCGGGATGCTCGTCGCCATGCCGACGGCGATGCCCGCTGAGCCATTGCAAATGAGGTTCGGGAACCGTCCAGGCAGCACCATCGGCTCCTGCCGCGTGCCGTCGTAGTTTGGCTGCCAGTCGACCGTATCCCGGTCGATGTCCGCGAGCATTTCCAGCGCGATGGGGGTCAGGCGCGCCTCGGTGTACCGCATCGCCGCCGGTGGATCGTTGTCCACCGAGCCGAAGTTGCCCTGGCCGTCGACCAGCGGATAGCGCATGTTGAATTCCTGGGCCATGCGCACGAGGGTCGGGTAGATGACGGCCTCGCCGTGGGGGTGGTAGTTGCCGGAGGTGTCGCCGCAAATCTTGGCGCACTTCCGGTGCGACCGGTTCGGGGCGAGGTTGAGATCGTGCATCGCCACCAGCACCCGGCGCTGCGACGGCTTGAGGCCGTCCCGCACGTCTGGGAGCGCCCGAGCGACGATGACGCTCATCGCGTAGTCCAGGTAGGAGCTACGCATCTCGTCTTCAATTCTGACCGGTCGGATATTTCCCGCTTCCATATAACTCCACCACTCCAGGTCCGTCGCAACGCCCCGGCGCGGGCGTGCCGGACGATAGCGTGGGCCAGGGCATGCCCAAGGGGGACCGTTGATTATACCCGACAAATGCCACGGACAGCCGATTCCGGTACGTCACGCGCGGGTCACGAGGCGTCTTTGACAGCGGCCCTGTGGATTGGTATTCTTCGATTAGCACTTGAACCATGAGAGTGCTAAAAAGTGGCCGCAATGGGGCCGAGCCTGGTAGGCTACCCTCCGTCACGGTCCTGTTACTCAAGAAGCTGAGTGGAACAATGGCAGAGTCGGTCACCCCGCGTCGGGGCCGCATCCTGAAGCACGTCGTCGAGGAGTACGTCGTCACGGCGCAGCCGGTCTCGTCCGACACGCTGGTGAAGAAGTACGTCCCGTTCGTGTCCTCTGCCACCGTGCGCAACGAGCTCGCGGCGTTGGAGGACCTTGGGTTCCTCTACCATCCGCACACCTCATCGGGCCGGGTGCCATCGGATGCCGGCTATCGGTACTACATCGACGCGCTCATGCCGACCGCGGATCTGACGGATACCGAGAAGCGCACCATCTCGCATCAGTTCCATCAGGTAGAGCTGGACGTACAGGAGTGGTTGCGCCTCGCGGGATCGCTCCTGGTGACGCGGATGCATAACCTCGTCATCGTGGCGCCGCCGCTCGCGGATGTGAACCGGATGCGCAATGTGAGCCTGATGCGGATTGGGCCGGCGATGGTGCTCTACGCGGTAATGCTGCGGTCGGGTTCCGTGCGGCAACAGGTTGTTCGGCTGTCGGATGACATCAGTGTCGACCTGCTTGGTCAGCTCACGAACGAATGGAACGACATAGCCGCGGGCAAAACCGCTGCCGAGCTCCGCCAGCTCGCGAAAGGCCGGCCGGATGCGGCCCTGCTCGAAACCGTGGCGCATATCGTCGAGGAGGCCGACCGGCAGCAGCTCGAGAACGTCCACGTTGAAGGCCTGAGCTACATCGCCGCCCAACCGGAATTCGGGACGAGCGAACGCTTCCAGCCGGTCGTGGAGACCATCGAAGCGCACTGGGCGCTGACCTCGCTAATGGCGCCTCTTCTCTTGAATGAAGGGGTGTTCATCGCGATCGGGCAGGAGCAGCAGCTCGAGGGGCTGCGGGAGTGCGCCGTTATCCTCGCGCCGTATGGCCAGCCCGGCGAACTTATGGGAATGGTTGGCGTTCTGGGGCCGACGCGGCTCCCGTATTGGCAGGCGGTGCCGATGGTTGCCTTTATCGCGGGCATGCTGGACCGCCTACTCGAGGATACCTATCTCGCCAACTGACGCATCGCGTGATCCGTTCTGTGGGGCAGTTCTCCTCGCTGACCGGAAAAACACAAGATACAACAGGGACGGGTTCCCGCTGACACCATCAGCAATTCCAAGGCCCGCGACCCTTCACAGGTGAAGACAATGGACAACCCAAACCAGAATCCAGACCAGAGCCCAAATCCGGAGGGTGGCGCGCCGGTAGACGCCGCGCCGGGCGCGGAGTCGGGACCTGAAACGCTGGATTCGCTGCGCGAGCAGCTTGCAGCGGCGCGCGTCGAAGCTGACGAACAGCTCCGAGGATGGCAACGCGCACAGGCCGACTACACCAACTTTCGCCGACGGGTCGAGCAAGAGCGCGAGAAATTCGTACGGTATGCCGAGACCGGCATCATTCGGGACCTTCTCCCTATCCTCGATGACCTCGACCGGGCATTGGCGAATCTCCCCGCGGAGCTTCGCGAAGTGACGTGGGTGGAGGGCGTTTCCCTGATCGAGCGCAAAATGCGGTCCCTGCTCGAGCAACACGGGCTGAAGTCGATCGAAGCCCTCGGCAAGGATTTCGATCCGCACGAGCATGAAGCCGTCATGCGAGATGGTGAGCCGGGCGAGGCGACCGTGGTGACCGGTGAGCTGCAACGGGGCTACCGCCTCCACGACCGCATCCTTCGCCCGACGCTCGTCCGCGTCGGCCAGCCCGCGGGCTCCAAGTAAATAAGGTCTCACTAGGAGAAGAGAACCAATGGCAAAAGTGATTGGAATTGACCTTGGCACGACGAACTCGGTCGTCGCGGTCATCGAGGGCGGCGAGCCCGTCGTTATCCCCAACGCGGAGGGCAACCGACTGACCCCGTCGGTTGTCGCCGTGAACCCCAAGACCGGTGAGCGAATGGTGGGCCAGGTCGCGAAGCGCCAGGCCATCACCAACCCCGAGAACACGATCTTCTCGATCAAGCGCTTTATGGGTCGTAAGTTCGACGACCCGGACGTCGAGCGCGATAAGAAGCTCGTGCCCTACAAGGTGGACGCGGCGCCGAATGGCGATCTGCGGGTGACCCTGGGCGATAAGACCTATTCGCCGCAAGAGGTCTCCGCGATGATCCTCCAGAAGCTGAAGCGCGACGCCGAGTCGTATCTGGGCGAAGCTGTGACGCAAGCGGTGATCACGGTCCCTGCCTACTTCAACGACGCCCAGCGCCAGGCCACCAAGGACGCCGGCCAGATCGCCGGCCTCGAGGTGTTGCGCATCATCAACGAGCCAACGGCATCCGCGTTGGCGTACGGGCTCGACAAGAAGACGGACGAAGAGATCGCCGTCTACGACCTGGGTGGAGGCACGTTCGACATCTCGATCCTCCGCCTCGGCGAGGGCGTCTTCGAGGTGATCTCCACCAATGGTGACACCCACCTCGGCGGCGACGACTTCGATCAGCGGATCATCGACTGGATCTGCGACGAGTTCAAGCGCGAGCAAGGGATCGACCTGCGACAGGACCGCATGGCCTTGCAGCGCCTGAAGGAAGCCGCGGAGAAGGCGAAGGTCGAGCTCTCCACGGTTGCGCAGACGGAGATCAACCTGCCGTTCGTTACGGCGGATTCCTCCGGCCCGAAGCACCTCGTGCTTACGCTGCCCCGCGCGAAGCTCGAGCAGCTCACGGGCGACCTCATCGAGGGGACGACCGGCCCGGCGCGCCAGGCCCTGACCGACGCGAACCTGAAGGAGAGCGAGATCGAGGAGGTCGTCCTGGTCGGCGGCCAGACGCGTATGCCCGCCGTTCAGGAGCGCGTCAAGGCCTTCTTCGGCAAGCCGCCCCACCAGGGGGTGAATCCGGACGAGGTTGTGGCCATCGGTGCCGCCATTCAGGCGGGCGTGCTGCAAGGCGACGTGAAGAACGTCCTCCTGCTCGACGTAACGCCGCTGACACTCGGCATCGAGACGCTTGGCGGCGTCGGGACGCCGCTGATCCCGCGCAACACAACGATTCCGACGTCCAAGAGCCAGGTGTTCAGCACCGCCGCGGACAGCCAGACGTCGGTCGAAATCCACGTCCTGCAGGGCGAGCGGCCGATGGCGGAGCAGAACAAGAGCATTGGGCGGTTCATCCTGGATGGGATCCTGCCCGCGCCCCGTGGCATGCCGCAGATCGAGGTTTCCTTCGATATCGATGCGAACGGCATCCTGTCCGTGTCCGCCAAGGACAAGGGCACCGGCCGCGAGCAGCGAATCACCATCACAGCCTCCAGCGGTCTCAGCAAGGATGAGATCGAGCAGATGACCCGGGAGGCGGAGTCGCACGCGGATGAGGATCGCCGCCGCCGCGAAGAGATCGAGACGCGCAACAGCGCCGACTCGGTCGCCTATTCGGCTGAAAAGCTGATCCGCGACGACAGCGAGAACCGACTGCCCCAGGCCCTCAAGGATGAGGTCGAGGAGAAGGTCGCGGCTGTCCGGCTCGCGCTGGCGGGCGAGGACATCGCCGCGATCCACAGCGCCACGGATGCACTGAATGCCTCGATGCAGAAGATGGGCGAGGCAGTCTACGGACAGGGCGCTCAGGGTGAACCCGGCGCTGGCGGAGCCACCGGCGGAACCAAGCCGGGCGACGCGGGCACCGTGGAAGGCGAATTCCGCGAAGTCTAAGCTCAGCCATATAGACAAGCATGTTTGGGGTACGCCCTCACCCTAACCATCTCCCAGAGGGGAGAGGGGACTGTTGCGCGAACTGAGCCCCTCTGGCACCTCGTGGACGAGGGGCAACTCGTCACAGGTCGCCTCTCCCTTTGGGAGAGGCCGTGCGAGCGCAGCGAGGACGGGTGAGGGCGTGCTTACAAGCCCAGCGACGCGGTGCCGGCGCGGTACAATCAGCCTCCAGCATGGCAAGAGATCCAGGAGTGGCCAGGCCGCATGGCGACACAGAAACGCGATTACTACGAAGTGCTCAGTGTCGCCCGCGAGGCGACACAGGACGAGATCCGGCGGGCGTTCCGCAAGCTGGCATTCGAATACCATCCTGACCGCAACAAAGCTCCCGACGCTGCCGATCGCTTCAAGGAGATCAACGAGGCATACGAAGTCCTCCAGGACGAGGACAAGCGGCAGAGCTACGATCGCTTCGGCCATGCGGGGCTAGGCGGCGGGTTCGATAACGGCTTCGGCGGTGGCTTTGGGGGTTTCGGCGGCTTCGAGGATATTTTCGATACGTTCTTCGGCCGCACCGCGGCCGGCCGGCGTCCTCGCTCGCAGCGGGGTACGGACCTCCGCGTGGACATCGACGTTAGCTTCGAGGAGTCCGTCTTCGGCACCGAGCAAGAGCTCGAGATCCCGAAGCACGAGAGCTGCGGGACCTGTACCGGTTCTGGGCTGGAGCCGGGCACGAAACCGGAGACCTGCACTGCCTGTGGCGGCAACGGCGAGCTGCGCCGAGCGCACCAATCGATCTTCGGCCAATTTGTCAACGTCAGCGTGTGCGGCCAATGCGCCGGCGAGGGCCGGGTCATCAAGACACCCTGCAGAGAGTGCCGTGGCTCCGGCCAGGTGCAGGTGACGCGACGCATCAAGGTCAAGGTGCCCGCCGGCATCGAAAACGGCACCCAGATTCGTCTCACCGGCGAGGGGGAGCCGCCTGACCAGACTCGCGGGGGCCGCGTGCCGGGCGACCTCTACGTCGCGATCAGTGTCCCGAGCCAGACCACCGTGAAGTGGGACGAGTACAACCTGATCATGCGGCGCCAGGGCCACGATCTGGTGCTCGACGTGCCGCTTAACGTCGCGCAAGCGGCGCTCGGCGAAGAGATCGCGGTCCCCACACTCGATGGCCCGGCGGACCTCAAGATTCCCTCGGGCACCCAGTACGGGAAGGTCTTCCGCATCAAGGGCAAGGGTGTTCCCCACCTTCGCGAGAACCGGCGCGGTGATCTCCAGGTCCGCGTCCACGTCATGGTGCCCACCGAGCTGAACAAGGAGCAGCGCGAGTTGTTCAAGAAGCTCGAGGCCACCTTCACCACGACCCAGAACTCCGACGCCAAGACCATTTTTGAGAAGATAAAAGAAGCCTTCGGCGTCTAGGGTGGACTGGCTCGAGATCGCCGTGCTGGCGGAAAACGAAGCGGTCGACTCGGTCGCCGAAGTCCTCCGCGCCCACGGCCACGGCATCGCGATCGATCAGCCCTTTGTCCAGCCCCGCATCGACGAGGCTCCGGAGCCCCACCCGACCCAGCGCCCGGTCGTCAAGACCTATATCCCCGACGACGCGGCCGCGCCCAGCGTCCAGGAGACGATCGAGCACGCGCTCTGGCATCTCGGCCAGATTCGCTCCGTCGAGCCGCTGACCGTACGTCGCATCAAGGAAGAGGACTGGGCGAACGCCTGGAAGCCCTTCTTCCCTGTGGTCCACGTTGGCAACCGAACGGTAATTGTCCCCGCCTGGCGGCGCCATCGTCGGCAGGACGACGAGTTGATCGTTCGCCTTGACCCTGGCCTCGCATTCGGCACGGGCATGCACCCGACAACCCAGCTCTGCCTCAGGGCCATGGAAACGCTGGTCCAGCCCGGGATGCGGGTGCTGGACGTCGGCACGGGCTCTGGAATCCTCGCGATCGCGGCGGCTCGGGCCGGCGCGGTGTCAGTGCTCGGGGTGGACAATGACCCCATCGCAGTGGACGCCGCGAGGGCGAACATCCGCCTGAACCGGCTCTCGCGGCTGATCAAGCTCGTGGAGGGCTCCGCCGAGAACGTCCGTCCCAGGCCCGGGCAGGAGTACGACCTCGTCCTCGCCAACCTCACGGCGCGGGTGAACGCGAGCATCGCCCCCTGGCTGGCGCAGCCCATGCGCATCGGCGGGCGCGTCATCGCGTCTGGCATCCTGTGGGACACGGCGGATCTGGTTATCGAAGCCTTCGCCGCCGTTGGCCTCCGCCTCGTCGAGCAGGGACAGGAGGGCGATTGGGTCGTCCTGATCGCCGAGCGCGTCGCAACCGACGCCGCCGGCTAGCTCATGGGCGCGATCGTCACCCTCACCACGGACTTCGGACTCCGGGATAGCTTTGTCGGGACGATGAAGGGCGTGATCTTGAGCCGCTGTCCCGATGCGCAGCTCGTCGATATCACCCATGATGTGCCACCCCAACAGGTCCGGGCCGGTGCGCTCCGCCTTGCGGCAGCCGCGCCCTATTTTCCAGCCGGCACCGTGCACCTCGCCGTGGTGGATCCTGGCGTGGGAGGCGCACGGCGTGCCATCGCCCTCGAGGCGGACGGGTATCGCTTCGTCGGGCCCGATAACGGCGTCTTGAGCTTCGCCGCGCCGCGGTTCGCGCCAGGCTGGTATGCGGTCGAGATCGCCAATCGGCAGCACATGCTCGAGCGGGTGAGCCAGACGTTTCACGGCCGCGACGTCTTTGCGCCGGCGGCCGCGCACCTTGCCGGTGGCGGTACGCTCGACGACCTGGGGCCCGAGATTCCATCGATCGTGGAGCTGCACCTCTATCCGGCGACACGCGAGGGCCAACGGCTGATCGGCATCGTTCTGGACGTCGACGGCTTCGGGAACCTGATCACCAACGTGCGGGCCGGTCAGGTTGCGAACGCGGAGCTGGAGCGAGTGTGCGTGGGGGGCGCGGAGATCGGGGAACTCAGCCGCTGGTACGACTCGACGCGTGAGCTCGTCGCGCTCATGAATAGCGACGGTTGGCTGGAGGTGGCGGCGCCAGGAGGAAGCGCGAGCGAGCGTCTGGGCGTTGGGATCGACGCGCCGGTCGACGTGTGGCTGAGGAGCACCCGATCGATAGGATAGCGGTCGGGGAGCGGCCCGGCGTCCGCGGTGTCCGCCTTCCGCGATTCGGGGGCTGGGTCCGCCATCCCGCCTTTGCAGCGATGCTTGCCACAATCGTCGTCCTGCTCCTGACGTACGGCCCCGGCCTGCTGGAGGGGCGCATCATCCTCCCCGCGGACATGCTTGAAGCCTTCCCACCCTGGACCGCCGTGGCGCCTGACCCAGGACCGCCTGCCAACGGCCTCCTCGGCGACCAGATCCAGCAGATGTATCCCTGGCGAGTCTTCGTTCATGACGAGCTCGCCGCCGGCCGCTTCCCGCTCTGGAATCCGTATGCCGGCGCCGGCGTGCCGCTCTTCGCGAACGGCCAGTCTGCCGTGCTCTACCCGCTCAACCTCGCCGTTGTGTGGATGGACCCGGCCATCGCAGGCACCATCGTCCAACTACTGAAGCCGCCCCTTGCCGCAGTCGGCGTTGCATTGTTCCTGCGTGCACTTGGCGCCGCGACGGCGGCCTGCGCCTTCGGAGGCCTTGCCTGGGCGTTCGCCGGCCCGATGGTCGTCTGGCTAGGCTGGCCCCATACGAACGCCCTGCTCGGCGTTGGCTACGTCTTCTGGACCGCCACGCGCTGGCTGCAGCTCGGGACGGTGAAATGGTGGGCGGCGAGCGCCGTCGCGCTCGGCGTCCAGCTCCTGGGTGGGCATCCCGAGACGACGGCCCACACGGTCGTGGCCACCGGAGTGTTCGTCGGCGCGTGGGCCCTGATCGCCGTCTGGGAGGGCGCACGTGTCGATCCGCGGGACTGGCGCCCGCTGGCTCGAGCTCTTGTGGTGCGGCCGATGGGTTGGGTAGCTGCGGTCGCGATCGGCGCGGCGCTAGCCGCCATCCAGGTTGTGCCGACGCTCGCGGCGATCACGGACAGCGTCACGGCGGCCGAGCGCGGAGCACGAAGCCTCGCGTGGATACTGCTCGAGCCCGAAACGCTGCTCACCTGGCTGTTGCCGAACTTCTTTGGCACGCCGCTCGGGACGTCATTCGGGCCGATCGAGTTCCTCAACTACAACGAGACCATAGGCTATGTGGGCATTGGCACCCTGGTCCTGGCGCTGCTTTCCGCGACGGCGCCGCGCCGGCCCGGGTGGCTCCCCCTTGCCGCCTGCACGCTCGTCGCCGCCGGGCTCGCCTATGGGATCCCAGGGATCACTGAGCTGCGCCGGCTGCCAGGGCTCGGCCATGCGGCAAATACGCGTTTCGTGTTCATCCTCGCCTTCGGCATCGCGTGTCTGGCCGGGCTCGGGCTCGACGCGCTGCTTCGCACTTCGCGGCCGTGGGTACGCTGGCTTGCCGCCGGGATCGCCGCGCTAGGAGCGCTCGTGGCGCTCGGCTACGTGCTTGCCCCCTGGCTGATGACGCCGTCCGCCGTTGAGGCGATGCCGACAACCCCGCTCGAGGCGGCGATCTGGCGGCAGGGCGAGCTCCGCAAAGCGGCGCTCCTCGGCGCGCTCTGGGTGCTCGCCTTTGGAGCGGTCATTTTGGGCCGGGTCCGCGTACTGGCGTCCTACGCCTGTGTTGCGATTCTGGCGCTTGACCTTGCGGTCTTCAGCGCGGGTTACAACCCGACGGTGAAGCCCGAGATTCTGCAATTGCGGCCGGAATCGGTGCACCTGATCCAGGACCGCGGACCTGAGGAGCGGGTCGTCGGCCTCGGCGAAGCGCTCCTGCCGAACGCGGGCATGATCCATAAGCTGCACGACCTGCGGGTCTACGAGCCGATCGCCCACCGCCGACTGCTCGATTTCTTCGAGCGGCTCGATCCGTTCTTACGGGAAGACATCCGCTCGCGCTTCTACCTCTTCATCTGGAAGCCGAACGTCGACATGCTCAGTCTCGCGAGTGTGCGCTGGGTCGTCGTGCCGCACGAGGACCCCCGGGTTTCGACCGCGGAGGAGCTCGCGGCAGCGGGGCTGATCGCTCGCTATCAGGACGGCGTCGTCGCGGTCTGGGAGAACCCGAACGCTCGTCCGCGCGCGTATCTTGCGGATGAGCTGGTCCAAGTCGGAGATGAGCATGAGGCCGTGGCGCGCATCCCCGAGATAGCGCGGGCCGGTGGCCGTGGCGCTGTGATCGAACGCATACCAGGCGTCCCCGCCCCACCCGGTGCCCGCGGCGAAGGTGAGGTGCGCCTCGAAGGCTGGCCCGGCGGTGCGCGCATCGGCGTGATCGCCCCCGCAGGCGGAGGCCTGCTCGTCCTGAACGACACCTATTATCCGGGTTGGGTCGCCAGTGTGGACGGGGCTCCCGCCCCCATCCTGCAAACCAACCACCTCTTCATGGGCGTCCCGGTCCCAACCGGCACACACACGGTACTCCTCGAGTACCGCCCCGCGTCCGTGCCGGTTGGAGCAGGCATGTCGCTGGCGGCTGGAATCACCATCATCGCTGTCATCATCGCCAGGAGACGTTATCGGGCGACGTCCGCGGTCCTCTGGCAGCCACGGTTTCGTTAGAATCCCTGCGAACCTCACCGGAGCCATGTATCTCCTTGTTTCGCCATCCGACCCCGACTTGGATCCAATTGCAATCTGAGAGTAGTGGGCGCGTAGGCGATGCTGCCCCCCGGCGCATTCGGACGGCATCGATTGCGACGCTCGGGTGCAAGCTGAACCAGGCGGAGAGCTACCGGATCCAGGTTGATCTGGCCCAGGCGGGCGTGGACCTGGTGCCGTTTGGCGAGGCTGCGGACGTCAGCATCGTCAACACGTGCACCGTGACCCAGGTCGCGGATCGCCAGGGCCGACAGCTTCTCGGCCGGGCCCGGCGGAGCAGCCCGGATGGCGTCGTCGCCGCGATGGGCTGCTACGCCCAGGTTGCGCCCGCCGAGGTGGCCGCGATCGCGGGCGTGGATCTCGTGCTTGCCGGCGGCAAAGAGCGCATTGTCGCGGAGCTTCAGCAGCACGGCTTCGCGCTTGGCGATGGGAGCGTCGAGCCAGCCGGGCATGCTGGACCTGACGCGCGGGTGCCACTTCCGGAGACCCGGGTGCGGCAGTTCGTGAAGGTGCAGGACGGCTGCGACGATTACTGCACGTACTGCATCGTGCCCTTCGCGCGCGGCCACAGCCTGAGTCGTCCCGCGGACGAGATCGCGGCGGAGGTCGCGACGCTAGTCGGCCGGGGCTGCCGCGAGGTCGTGCTGACGGGTGTGCAGATCGGCGCCTACGGGCGCGACCGCTACACCTCGCGCGGCCAGGGTCTGCCGCCGCCGGGCGCCCCGCTTGCCGCGCTGGTGCGACGCCTGCTTGGGGAGACGACCGTCCCTCGCATTCGCATCTCGTCGATCCAACCGCAGGACTGGCCGCCCGACTTCGTTGAGCTGTTCGACGACGCACGCGTCTGTCGGCATCTGCACCTGCCCCTGCAGGCCGGCAGCGATGCGACGCTCCGACGTATGTCGCGCCGGTACACGACGCGGGATTTCGCCCGACTCGTGGAGCGGCTCCGAACTGATGTGCCCGACATTGCGATCACGGCGGATATGATCGCCAGCTTTCCCGGCGAGACCGACGCCGACCATGCCGAAAGTCTGGCCTTCGCGCGGATGATGGCGTTCGCGGACATCCACGTCTTCCGCTACTCGCCCCGCCGTGGCACCGCGGCGAGTCGCATGGCGGAGCAGATCCCATTGGAGGTCAAGCAGGCGAGAGGCGAGGAGCTGCGCGTGTTGGCGGCGGAGCTGGCAGAGTCATTTCGGCGCCGCTTCGTCGGCACGCTGCGGTCGGTCCTCTGGGAGGAGGAGTTGGCCCCCGTGCCGCGCGTGACCCGATGCTGGACGGGCCTGACCGACAACTATCTTCGGGTCCACGCGGCGGCATTGGACGACCGGCTCGGGCGGCTTGACCTCGTTGAGCTCGCTGATCTTGTGGACACGTCGTTTCGGGGAGTCATTCGTGACGCCCCGGTATCCGCGTTACGGCCTGCGTAGTCGAAGGAGGCATTTGTGGCCTGTCTGTTCTGCCAGATCGTCTCGGGTGAGATTCCAGCGAACATCGTATACAAAGGCGAGGGCGTCACCGCTTTTCGCGACATCGCTCCCCAGGCCCCAATCCACATCCTCGTGATCCCCGACCGACACATCACGGGTCCGGCGGCCGCGACCTCGGCCGACGAGCAAATCGTGGGTCGCCTGGTCCGCGTCGCGGCCGAGATCGCCCGCAGTGAAGGTATCGAGGAGCGCGGCTATCGCCTCATCATGAACCAGGGCCGCGACGCCGGGCAGTCAGTGAACCACCTCCATCTGCATCTGCTCGGCGGCGTTGTGCTCCCAACACCGATGGTCTAGCGACTCCCCTACTTCAGGTCCGAGAGGTGGGCGTTCCACCACTGCTGGCCCTGGCCCACGGCTGATAGCTCCGTCACCCGGTTGTCGGTCAGGGACGGCAGCACGCGCCAGTAGAGCGGCATCCAGAGCAGCTTGTCCGTGCTGAACCGGACGAGCTGCCCGAGCACCTGCATCCGCTGGTCAAACGGGATGGTCGTGAAGTAGCGCTCAACGAGTGTGTCGGTTTCGGGGTTCATCCAGCGAATGTAGTTCCCGCCGAAATAGTTCCGTTCCGGCGTGCGGGCCTCTTTGCTGAGCAACGCATTCATGCCGTCCGGCCCGTAGCCGATGCCGGCTTGCAGTGAGAAGTTTCGGAAGTTCGAGCGGTAGGCAAGGTCGCGTTGCCGTTGATTGGTCACGATCTCCGCGTCCGGCGTGATCCCGATCGTCTTCCAGTTGTCCAACACCGCAAATTGCGGCTTGGCGTTCGCGTCGTCCTGGGTCGCCATGATCTGGATGGAGAGGGGCTTGCCCGCCGCGTCGTCGAACATCCCGTCGCCGCCCTTCCGGTAGCCCAGCTCTTCGATCATCTGAGTGGACCGGCGCGGATCGTACTCATACCGCACGATGAATGGCTCGATGGACTTGTACTCCGGTTCCATCGGGTGGATGGAGCTGTGCCCTACCTCGAGAGGCCGTACGTCAGCTCGTCGGCCAGCCGCTGCCGGTCGACCGCCATATAGAGCGCCCGCCGGAACTGCACGTTGAGCAGGACCGGCGGGTCGGGGTTCAGGAACTGCGGGTTGATGTTGATCCAGCCTGATGGGCCGGTGCGCATCGTCCCCTCCGGCCAGCGGTCCCGGATCTGGATCCCTTGCTCCACGGTGATGCCCGCGCCGAGCGTCGCCTGGACCGTGCCGGCGAGAACATTCGCACCCAGCGCGTTGTCATCCGTGATGAAGCGAACCTCGATCTCGTCGATCTTCGGCCTGCCGAGTGGGTAGCGGTCAAATGCTGTCATCTGGATGTGGCTGTCGCGCGCGAATTCCTTTACCTTGAACGGCCCGGTCCCGACGAACTCCGTCGTCCAATAGGGCAGGTTGAGAAAGGCTTCCTTATCCGCGCCGTATTGCGCCTCGAGAATGTGCCGGGGGAAGGACGGGTTGAAGTCCAGGAGGTGCGGACGAATGAAGGGCTCTTTCCAGAGGACGCGTACCGACCGTGAGTCGGGCGCCTCCACTCGCTCGACATAACGGAGGACAGGCTCCGGCAGCCACGGCATCTCGGTGTCGCCGCTGAGCTTGCTGGTGAAGACGACGTCGTCGGCGGTTAAGGGCGTGCCGTCGTGCCACGTCGCCCCGTTGACGATGGTGTAGCTGGTCTCCATTCGTCCGTCCGGGAAGACCTTCCAGAGGCCGTTTTCCACCGTGGGCAGCCGCTCGCTGAGCGCGGCCAGAAACTCACCCGATGCGCCCTGGACGCTGAGTCCGGAGCTCGAGAGCCCCCCAAGCTCCGGGCCGCCGTCGATCCGGCCACCACCGCCCCGATTGAGCACGGCGCTTGCGAACTTCGGATTGCCCCGAATCGCCGCGACGAGCTTCTTGGGCCCGGCGGCGATCTGATTGCCGGTCGTCGTCGCACCGCTTCCCTGACCCTTCGGCTGTGCGCAGCCGACGACCACGACGGAGACCATCAAGAAGCAAGTCCAACACGCGTTCTCGTTCTCACGACCCGTTCCTCTCGCCCAGCAATTGCTTGCGCCGGTTCACGTCTGGCGAAAGCTCGCTCCTCTGAGGTTACTGCGCACGGGCATCCGTGTCACTCTGAGAATCTGAGCGGATCCACGCGGAGCCTCCGATCCATATCCCCGCCGCCGGTCCTGCTCGGCGGATCGGTCGTGCTGCTGCTGGCGCTCGGTATTCTGTTCGGGATGCCGCGCGTCCGCGCCATCTCCTAGCTCGGCGAGCACCCAGTATCGTTCCGCTGCGCCGTTCCCTTATCATGCGCCGGGCCCCATGGCGTTGGAGGCCACGAGCGCGAAGAGGTAAGTCGGCATGCATTCGGCGGCGGCAACGGCACCCACAAGCCGCCTGGCGATGTTCAACGCCCTCCGCTCGCCGAACTATCGGCTGTACTGGATCGCCCAGCTCATCTCGGTGACAGGCCAGACGATGGAGTACGTCGCGCTGGGCTGGATGGTTCTGCACCTCACAGACTCCGCGCTCAGCCTTGGCCTCACCGGGCTCATGCAAGCGGCACCGCGCATCCTCCTCGCGCTGGTCGGCGGCGCTGTCGCAGATCGAGTAAACCGGCAGCGGCTGATCATGCTGACGCAGGCGACCGCGGGTGGGCTCTACTTCCTCATCGGCTTCCTGGTCCTGACCGATCTGGTGCAGGTCTGGCACGTGTTCACGATCGCCTTCATATTTGGTGCGGTGCGCTCGTTCGATGGACCGAGTCGGCAGGCCATCCTGCCGCATCTCGTCGCCCGGGACAACATTCCCAACGCGGTCGCACTCGGCAACCTGGCCTGGGAGATGCCGCGCCTCATCGGCCCGGCAATCGCCGGCATCCTCATCGCGGCCGTCGGCATCGGTCAGACCTTCGTCACAGCGGGCTTTGGCTTCGTGATCGCCACGGTGCTGTACGCGCTGATTCACCTGGACGAAGCCGCGTTAAGGCGGTCAGAGCACAGTCTGGCCCACGGCATGCTAGAGGGCTTCACATTTATCGCGAGCAGCCCGATCCTGCTGACGCTGCTCGGGATGACATTCTTCAACAGCATCTTCGGGATGTCCTACCAGGTGCTCATGCCGGTTTTCGCGCGAGACATCCTCCACGCCGGGTCACAGGGTCTCGGGTTCCTGCACGCGTCAGTTGGCGCGGGGGCGATCGTCGGATCGATCGTCGCCGCCGCCTCGTCGCAGACCGGGGGCCGTGGGGTTCGTGCTGTCGCCGGAGCAACGGCCTTCGGACTGCTGCTGGTCGGCTTCGCCTTTTCGCAGATGTTCCTGGTTTCAGCGGCGCTACTCTTCCTCATGGCGATTGCCAGCAACCTGTACATGGTGTCCGTGAGCACGATGCTCCAGCTCCGACTTCCCGATGAGTATCGGGCGCGGGTCATGGGCATCTGGAGCCTGACCTGGAGTCTGATGCCCATCGGCGGCACCATCTCCGGCACGGTTGCCGAGTTTGCCGGCGCACCGGTCGCCGTCGCCCTCGGCGGGTTCCTCGTCGCTGCCATGGCGCTGACGGTTGCGCTCCCGCGGGTGCGCCGGCTCGAGTAGTGCGACCATCGTCGCGTCGCGTGGCTGAGTCGGTTTGGCGTGCGCCAGTTGGCGACGGAACGAAGCTGGGCCACAATAGACCGAGATAAAGCCGTCATCTTCTGGAGGGAACCTCATGGTCGCTGCGCCCGATACCGCTGCCGCGCTCAATGCCGAGCTGAACGAGATGACGAACCGGCAGTTCGAGACGCCGGAGTTCCGGGATCTGCTCTCGCTGCCCTTCACCATGGCGCGCGCCCGGCTGTACACGATCAACATGGCGCATTACGTGTCGAACCGGCGCGATTGCTGGGGGTACGTGCAAGGCTCCGCGCCGTTGGACATCAAGCGGCTTGTCTGGGAGCACGAGAGCGACGAGCTCGTGAACGATCCCCGCGCCGGCATGGACCATTACGCGCTGGCCGCGAAGGAGGCGCAGGTCCTCGGCCTAACGCGCGAGGACCTCGCGAACACGGAGCCTGTCCCCGGGGCACTCGCCTGCTACTACGCCTGGATCCACGTCGCGATGACCCGGTCGTGGTTGGAGGCCGTCACCTCATCCAGCATGCTCGAGCGGCGCAACTCCGGCGCGGTCGTGAAGGGGGGCGGCCTCTCCTTCCGCATCAAGGAGAAGCTCATCAAGGAGCTCGGCATCGCGGAGGACCGGCTCATCAACCAGTCGGTCCACGTGGAAGCCGATCTGGAGCACGCCTCGCTGCTGGACGTCGTCATTGAGCGCTACGTAAAAACGGCGGAGGACCGCGAGGCGATCCTGCGGGGCGCACGAGCGTCCTTCGCGATCGATCGGGCGTACCGGGGCGCATTGGCGCAGGCGATGGCCCGGCTGGACTGAGCAGGCCCCCCCGACCCTCCCCATTTGGGAAGGGGACTACGGCGACTCCTCCACCATCCGGCGGAGCAGGGTGCGGAGGCGTGGCGCCTGGACCAGCGCGTCGCGTAGTCCGTTGACATCCTCCTCGTTCAGCATGAGGGGGCCGCGCTGGAACCGGCCGTCATGGCCGTAGTAGCAGAAACGCACGCTCAGCGAGCCGCGAGCCGGGCCCTCCGTGTATTCCAGGAGCTGCACGGTTGGCTCGTGGTACTCGCCGCTGTAGCTGGCCTCTTCGACGATCTGTCCCTTGCCCCATGGCATCGTAAAGGGACGTGGCAGCGGCCGGGTCCGCGGTGGAGTCATTGCCATGCGGTGCACCTCCTCGCGCTGGAGTGCCTCTACCCTGCGGCCGAGGGTATTTAGTTGAAGCCGCGATCCTCGGCCAGGTCCGCCAACACCGCCGCCAGGAGCTCGCGGGCAATACGCTCGCGCCAGGGATCGGGGTCGCCCTCCTCCACCGCGCGGGAGAGGTCGGAGATGCGCCAGAAGGGAGCCGGGGAGCTGTCCGGCGCCGTCGGGCGGCGGTTGAGATCAGCGGTATCGGTGCCGACGAGAAAGAGCGTGGATTCCAGCTCGTACCAGGCCCAGCCCGTCACACGCAGGGTGGCCGGACCCATATCTTCGGGATCGAAGCGTTTTGCCGACATCTCTCCGGACTTTCGCGAGCGTTGCTATCGAGCTTCGGGTGGATTGGCGGCTGACGCTGCCAGGTCCGCTGTGAGCCGCGCGACCAGGGGAAGGAGCTCGTCGAGGTCGAACGGCTTGGAAATGCTGGCGATCGCGCCGATCTCCTCGGGCCACTCCGTGCCGCGGTTGGCGGTCATCGCCAGAATGGGGAAGCTGAGCCCGCGCTCCTGAAGCTGACGGGCAAACCCGGCTCCGTCCAGCAGGGGCATGTAGCCGTCCAGCATGACGAGATCCGGCTGAAAGTCCTCAACCATGGCGAGGCCGTCCATGCCGTTCTCGGCAGTTGCGATCGAATAGCCCTCGGTCTCGAGAATCCAGGTCAGCATGTTGCGGATCTCGAGGTCATCTTCGACGATCAGGATCGACAGTTGACTCATAACCGGTCTCGCTTTGCTCCGGCCCGTTTCTGATCGCGATTCAAAAACGATGCCCTCGTCGTGCCGTTTAGTGGTCGTCGTCGTCCGGATCGGCGGTTGCCTGTTCGGCCTTGAGCTTTTCGCGGAGCGCCTCGATCGGTTCGGGCCGGGATTGCGGGGGAATCGGTAAGGGCGACGGTTCGGGCGCCTTCCCGCTCGCAGCCAGGCCCTTCCGGACGTCGTTCACGTCCTCACGAAGCGAGCCCAGGACGCGCCGGACGCTCTCGACTTCTCGGTGAGCTGTCCCCAGGTCCTTCCGACCTGCCTCGATGTCGCGGCGGACGATCACGATCTCCTGGCGCAAGCTTTCGATCTCGCCGCGGACCGCCTCAATCTCGTGGAGGGCGCCGTCGAGGTCGCTCCGCATGCGCCAGACGGCATCCTGATCCCGAGCGAGCGTTGCCGCGGCAGCGTCCGAGGCGACGCGAGCGCGGGACGCCGTCTGGCCCACTACGTCGAGGCCGTTATTCAGATTTTGCACCTGCCGGTTCAGCCGTCGGTGGAGCACCAGCGCGGTGATCGCGCTGACGAGGGCCAGTGCCGCGAGGATCAGATCCATGAAACCTCAAGGTGGTGGAAGGTTGCCGGCAAGTATAGCCTGGCCCTGCGCGCGGCCACGCGGGCGAAGAGTCTCAACCGCGCCTCGGCTGGGCTGGCCGGAATGGCCACCGCACCCGTCACTATAATTCCTGGATCGTCCCTCGATCCCCAGCCTGGGAGTCGCGCGTGGCGCTACACGCGGTCCTTACGATTGTCTGCGCGGATCGGCCCGGCATCGTGGCCGCGATCTCCGGCTTCCTGGCAAATCACGGCGCGAACATTGTGGACGCCCAGCAGTACAGCGAGCAGGCGGACGCCACGTTCTTCATGCGCATCGTGTTCGACGCGGAGCACATGGACCTGGCGCGCGGCAATATCGGCGATGCGTTCGACGCGGTTGCGCTCCGCTTGACCATGCGTTGGCGGCTCCGCTTCTCGGACGAAGTCCCCGCCATGGGCATCATGGTCTCGCGCTTCGACCATTGTCTGGTCGACTTGCTGGCGCGCCATCGCATCGGCGAGCTCCAGGTGCGAATCCCGATCGTGATCAGCAACCACCCCGATCTGCAGCCCATCGCGGCAGGTTTTGGGATCCCGTTCCAGGTCGTGCCCGTGCGACCGGATTCCAAGGAGAAGGCTGAGGAGGCCCAGCTCGAGCTGTTGCGAAGCGCGGGCTGTGAATTCATCGTCCTGGCCCGTTACATGCAGGTTCTCAGCCCAAGTTTTCTCGAGGCGTATCCGGAGACGATCATCAACATCCACCACGGCTTCCTGCCGGCGTTCTCCGGAGCGCGCGCCCACCACCAGGCGCACGTGCGCGGCGTGAAGCTCATCGGCGCAACGAGCCACTACGTGACCGAGATCGTGGATGAGGGTCCCATCATCGACCAGGACGTGATCCGGGTCTCGCACCGCGATTCGATCCAGGACCTCATCCGCAAGGGCCGCGACATCGAACGCGTCGTTCTCGCTCGGGCCGTGCGCGCCCACGCCCAAGATCGCGTCGTCGTCCACGCCGGTCGCACGGTCGTCTTCGAGTGACTAGACGATGGGCCGGCCGTTCGCGTCTTTGGGGACTCGCTCGACGTGGTACTCCATCGAATGGCTCTTGTACGTGAGGGCTGGGGACTCGTCCATCCCCGCGCTGCCGATGAAGTGGAACGAGTTCGCATCCTCGTCGTAGAAGTCGTCGCCGCGGCCGAAGAGCGAGAACCAGTGCCGGCCGCCGGCGCTGCCGTGCATGATGGTGCGGGCCGGCAGCGCGGCCATGGCAACGGAGTCCTCCGGCCGCTGAGTGGTGTCCGACTCCGGCAACGAGGCCCACATGCGGCGGTAGTTGTCGAAGTAGTCCTCGTCGCGCACGGTCAGCGCCGTATGAGGGCCCTGCCAGCGCGCCCGGCCGAGCGTCCAGGTTCCGAGCTCATCCACCTGCTTGTAGACGATACGACCACCCCCGACGAGCGGCATCGCGAGCGTGTCCTTCGGGATGTCGGCACTGTTGATCGGGTCGAGCGCGGCGAACTTCGAGAAGAAGGCCGCCGTGCGGTCCAGATCGCGGGACTCGTACACGGCGTGGCTGATTCGGCCGACCTTCAGCGGGCCCGCGCCCGCCATGCCGCCGATGGGCATGTGCTCGGGCGCCCAGAACTCGAACTGGTTGCCATCCGGATCGGTGAACCGAATCGCCGTCCCGTCCTGCCCTTCATCTGAGGTGCGCATGGCGTCCGTGTGGGGCACCCCGTGCTCGTCGAGACGCCGCAGATGCTCGGCGATGTCCTCCTTGCGGATGAAGAACCCAACTCGGGGGAGCACCTCACCCGGGGCGGGGGCCGGCGGCAGGATCTCGTTCTGCAGGAAGCCGTCCACGATCGAGTACGGCGTGCGGCAGAACACGATCGAGGGCTGCCCCCGCAGCCGCGCCGCGGTCGTGAGCCCCGTGATCCGATCCGGCTTCGCGCCGAGGATGTCCACGGTGAAGTCGATCCAGCGGGTCAAGTCATTGGTTGGAAACGCGACGTGGTCGATCCAGTACACGGTCCCAGGACGCTGGTCCTCAGCCACAATGGTCTCCCTTCAAACGAGGCATATCTGGTTGACCGGAGTATATTGCTGATCCATGCGGTGTCAATTCCGTGCCGGCATACAGTGGGCCAACAATGGCTGATAGCCGAGCAGTGTTTGTGCCGCTGCCCATTACGAATCGCCATACGTTGCTCATTCTGTGCTCAGCGCGCACGGTTCGAGAAGTCGGCGAAGCGGCGATCGAAATGCCGGCGCCGAAGCTGCTGCGAGGAAAAGTTTGACCCAGCCTACTCGCAGGGGATGACTCGCCATCCGATCCTGCACCCTTCACACCCACTCCGGAAAGATGGGTAGAACCTCGCCATTCCGCTGCCCGGCGAGAGGGCAGCGAACCCTCGGCTGTGCCAAGCAAGATTCTAAGGAACCACTTCGGCAGGTGCCTGCGAAGCGTTTCACATTCACGCATCACGCTTCGGTTGCGCCGTCAGCGCCCGCCTACGTGGACGTCGGCATGGGACAACCTTGATCAATTCGCTGGCAACGCCAGGGCGAGCTTCGCGGCTCTCATCCGCCGAAGACCCGCGTCTGAGTCATACAATACGTTTTGACCAAGACTTGCGAAGTCTGATTGGGAAAGGGCCACTATGACAGCCGTACGAGTGAGTACGCAGGAGGCGAAGGCCAAGCTCTCCGAATACTTGAACCGCGCATGTTATCGAGGCGAACGATTCATCATTGAGCGACACGGAAAGCCAGTCGCCGCGATTGTCAGTCCAGAGGATCTGGGCTCTCTGGAAAGGCAGACGACTCAGTCGCCAGACGAGGCTTACCGACAGGCTCTGGCGGAAGTCGGCGCTCTGATCTCGCGTCCCTCCGGCACGCCGGTCAACGCCGACGAGCGGCGGCTCATTCGCCTCGAGGGGAAGCCGCTGTCGCAGCAGATTATCGAAGACCGTCGGTAGGTGGCGTGCTACTACCTCGATAGCAGCGCAGCAGTGAAGCTCTACGTCGTCGAGCCCGGGAGCGAGTGGCTCACCGCTCTCGTCGATGCCTCACAGGGCCACGAGGTTCTGGTGCTCCGTATCACCCTCGTCGAAATGGCTGCTGCATTGGCCCGCAGGTCAAGGCTCAGCGGCGCGCAGTTCGATGTTGCTGAGGTGATCGACGCCCTGGAGCACGACGCGCTCGACCTCTACGGTGTAGTGGAGGTCACGCCCTCCGTCTGCGACCTGGCGCTCTGGGACGCCAGACAGCACGCGCTCCGAGGCTACGACTGTGTCCAGCTCGCCGGGGCAATGCAGGTGAATCGAGCGCGTTTACTGGCGAGCCTGGATCAGCTCACGCTTGTGAGCGCCGATCGCGAGCTATCCAACGCGGCGGCCGCGGAAGGGATCCCAGTTTCGGACCCGACCAGCTTTTGGGTAGGCCCGGCACCCGGTAATTCCGGCTCGCCCGGCGGCCGCGACTCTCCGTCGCGCGCTGGCCGGGTGTCGGGCCCGCGCCCGTCTGGAGCCCGACTGGTCTCTGCGGCAAGCGCGACCTGAATGTTCGCCCGGTTCGTCTCCTGGCGCAGCGGTTCCGCGTGTCGCCAGCCGGGTTTGTGTAGGGGCCGACTCCTCAGTTGGCCAGGTCCCACTCGTGGGCGTTCCAGGTGATGTAGGAGTTCAGCCACTGCGTGCTGACGTTCAGCCGGCGTTTGGAGATGGCCCCCGGGGCGGTTGGGTACGCAAGCCCGATGATGGTCACCTGGTCCGCCATGTGGCGGGCGATCTTCCCCAACACCTCGGTGCGCTCGGGCATCAGCAGCACTCGAATGCAAAGGTTCACGATCGCCCGGCCGCAAATTCGGAGCGCGTTCCCGCGGATTCTCGGGGCGCTATAATGGAGATAGTAGCGCATTCATGGAGTGAAGTGATCATATGGAGGTGACGGCGCGAGAGTTGAAGCTCCGGCTCGGTCGATACCTGGCCGTCGTGCGGGCGGGTGAGACCGTCCGCGTCACGCTTCGAGGTCGCTCGGTGGCCGAAATTCGGCCGATCGGCGTAACCAGCGAGAGTCGGCTTGCCCAGCTCGCTGCCCAGGGGCTGGTGTCCTTGGGTAAGGGAAGGCTTGAGCCTTTCGAGCCCCTCTCTGCCGAGCGTTCCGCGAGTGCTCTGATACTGGCTGATCGAATGGACGAACGCCCTGATCCTCTACGCTGACGCGAGTGCACTGGTGAAGAGGTATGTGGCCGAGACCGGTAGCGAGGCGGTCGGGCGCTGGATCACCGAGGCGGACGCGGTCGTTTGCAGCCGGATCGGTTTTGTCGAGGTCTTCCGGGCCGTAATGCTCGCCGGGTCGTCAGACATTGGGTTGGTTCGGAGTCGATTCGAGCGTGATTGGGAGGCTATCTCGGTAGTAGAAGTGCAGCCGGTGATCGCGCGGCGTGCCGCCCTGCTTGCGACGGGTCTTGGCCTCAGACCTCTCGAGGCCATCCACCTCGCTTCCGCCGAGAGCGTGCAAGGGAGCGATTTGCGACTGGCGACCTGGGACCGGCGCTTATGGCAGGCGGCTCGCTTCAGCGGCATCGAAGTCCTGCCAGACGCCCAGCCCTGAGGAGATGCGACGCCTTAACTCGGGGCCCCGCCCCACTTTCAGGCTGAAGAGATCATCGGCTGGGTGCCGGCACCGCGGAGTTGGATCATACCCCCGGCGCACCGCGCAACGCATGTTTGGCAGATGTCGATGGCGGCGTGGGCGGCGGCGCGTAGGGCGTCCTTCCACCCCCGGCGGAGTGGAGGCGGGGGACGTCCATCGACGCCCATCGCGCTCTCGCTCCACCGACACCTGGCCGTCTGCTGGGCCTAGCCGTTCCTTGTTGGTAGCGGCACAGGGCAGACAAGAGGGGAATTGGGCTGCGTGGGGCGGCGTAACCAGATTCGTAGTGTCGCCCGGTTTGGGCGTCCCCTGGCCATGTAGAGACTTGTGTACCATCTATGTGGAATCGGATGAGGGATGGTTGATGAAAGTTGTTATCCAGGTCCCGATCGAGAAGGACCTTCTCGCCCGCTTGGACCAACAGGCCACGAGCCAGAAGGTGTCGCGAGCCGCGCTTATTCGTGCTGCTTGCACACGATACCTCCACCAGGTTGAAAGCGAAGAACGGGCAAGTCGGTACGTGGAAGGGTACCGTCGCATCCCTGAAGAAACGAGTGAAAAAGAGAGTCGTGCCTGGCTAGCGGCAGCCGAGCTGCCGGCCGAGGAGTGGCCCGAAGCACCGCGCTGGCAGGCTTGAAGTGGAACGCGGTGAGGTCTGGTGGGCTCGCTTGCCGGCGCCGATCGGCACTCGTCCCGTCCTGCTTCTTTCACGCAGCCAGGCCTATCGCGTACGCCGCTCGGTGACGATCGCGCTGATTACGACCACCATGCGCAATATCCCGGTCGAGGTGCCACTTGGACCCGAGGATGGGATGCCCCGTCCGTGCGTGGTCAACTGCGACGAGGTGCACACGATAGCCTTGCCGCTTATCGACAACCGGATAATGGCTTTGAGCGCGGAAAAAATGGAGGCAGTCGCCTCCGCGGTGCGATTCGCGCTCGATGTCGAGTGCGAATCGCCTACCCCGTAGTGGGCGCGTCAAGCAGACCTGCTCCATGAGAAGATTCGCGCGGGCTCTAATCCGGCTCCGCGCGGGTCGAAGCGCCTCCAGGACTTTGCGGGCGCAAAGGCGATCCCCGAGGAGACGCCCGAGTTGCGCGGCGAGCTCAACTCGGAGGAATGATCGCTGCCCGACGCGCTGCAGGGGTAGGCGCGTAGCCACCTGCCCAGTCGTCCTACGTCGATGTCGGCAACGGGCAGATAACAGCCGCATTGGGCTGGATGGCAGCTCCAAAACCTCCGGGCGGAAGGACCTCGAATTGGCCCATCATCATGTGCTCCGCGTGCTCCAGCATGTGGCAGTGGAACACGTAGACGCCGCTGTAGCCTTCGAACTGCACGATAATCGGGTTTGTAGCGTGTGGGTTAATGCGCTGGGTGTCCTTCCACCCCATGCGGGCTAGAGGCGGGGGTTGGCCATCGACTCCCAGGGCCTGAAACTGGACCAGATGCAAATGCATATCGTGGGGGATGTCCGAGCGATTCTCGAATTCCCAGATCTCGGTCGTGCCCAGGACCGGATACGCGTCAATGCGCGCGGGATCGTACATCAGGCCGTTGATCGTCCACATACCGTCCGTGAAATCCAGGACAAACTTGCGCCTCTTCACCGCATCGTCCGGCTGCAGGCGTTCCATTGGGACGAGTTCAGACGGCACGTCACTGGGATCCGGCTCGTTCCGAACAATGTCGAACCGCATGACATCGGGCAGTAGATGCGGGAGGGCCAGGCCGGGGTCGGTTCCGCGGGTGTTGTGCAGGACGACCGAGCTCCCCACTGGTAGCGAGCGAAGTCGATGACCACGTCGAATCGCTCGCCGTTGAAGATGGGGAGCGAGGGCTGGATGACAGGCGCTTCGAGCAGCCCACCATCAGACCCGATGATCATCATCTCGGATCGCCGTCCCCGAGCGTCAAGGTGAAATTCCGCCGGTTCGCCGCCGCCAGGACGCGGAAGCGGTACTTGCGGTTGGCCACCTCCAGGTACGGCGTGGCCACCCCATTGACGAAGAGCGTGTCTCCGAAGACGCCTTCCTCGGTCGCCTGCTCATTCAGCTCGTAGGTGAGCCGGTTCTCGCCGTCCAATGTGCGGTCCTGGAGCATGAGCGGAATGTCGTACGCGCCGGAGGGGAGGTTGAGGGCTATCAGCCGGGAGACGAGCCGCGGAGTTCGCCCGGGCGATCGCGCTCGGCGAACAGGACGATGCTGGGGTCCTCGTCCGGCCGTCCTGGTGCCTGCATGACTCCATCAAGGCCCGGGATGGTGAACGCAATGATCTTGCTCATTGGAAGCTCCTCCTTACGAGAGAGCAGGTGGATTTAGTCCTGATTCATCACTCAGGTCGGAACCCGCAGCAAGCACGATGCGCGGATTGGCCCGCCGGTAGGTTATCGTGATTCTGCATCGGGCGAGCGCGACGATCTGGAGATCGAGGGGAATCAGCGTGTGGTGGCAGGATCTGCTTTGGGGCGGTTGGAATGGCTTCACGGGATTCGTCGTGCTGCTCGCCCACGTTATTGGAGCCTGGAGCGAGTTCCCGGTCTACGACGTCGCGAAAAGCGGCAGTTGGTACGACTTCGGCTTCTTACTCGGCGCTGGCTCACCGCTTTTTGGCGTCTTCGCTGGGGGCCGGCGCGGCGTCAATCATTAACGCTCCCACCCGGTTGAGCTAAGCACGATCACATCGTCGTGGAGGTGCAGGCTCCCCGTTCAAAAATACCGCACTGTAATGCCTGAGTTGGACTTCACCGGCTACGGGCAGTGGGTTTGGCGTACGGTGGCCCTGCTGCCGATCGCCTGGGACTACTCGCTCCTACTCGCTCCTACTCGCTCCTGCCCTTGTTGCCCTGGCTGAGCTATTGTGGTATGGCCCGGCCGGCCATTCGCCGCGGCATTGGCTGGGACCGCCCTTGCGCTTTCCATGGTCCCACGACCCGATGGGTCCGTAGAATTTTGATGACAACAAAGCGTCCGAGTCGCGATCGGTCGTGCGTCCCCGGCATCGTTGTCCGCCCCGGCATAATGGAGTCGCGCGGCGATACCAGCGCGAAAGGGAGAACGCTATGGCGAACGGGTCACCACCCCTCACTCCAGACGGGATCATGCAGCTCGGTTTTGGCTACATGGCCTCCAAGACTTTGCTCAGTGCGGTGGAGCTCGGGGTGTTCACGGAACTGGCCAAAGGCCCACTCGCCGCGGAGGTCCTGCGGGAGCGGCTCGGGCTCCACCGGCGCAGCGCCGGAGACTTTTTTGACGCCCTGGTCGCGCTCGGGCTGCTCGCGCGCGATGATGGTCAGTATTCGAATGCGCCTGAGACGGACCTCTACCTGGACCGGGCGAAGCCGTCCTATGCCGGCGGACTGCTGGAGATGTTCAGCCGGCGCCTCTACGGGTTTTGGAATGCGCTTCCGGAAGCGCTCCGCACCGGGCAACCGCAGAATGAGGCGAAGGCAGGCGGCGACTTTTTTGCCGCCCTCTACGCCGATCCAGCCGCGCTCGCCGGCTTTGCCCGGGCCATGACTGGCATCAGTCTGGCCTCGGCGCACGCGATCGCGCGCCAATTTCCGTGGGCCAAATACCAGCGCTTCGTGGACGTCGGCACCGCCGAGGGCGGGCTGGCGGTCGCGGTCGCCAGCGCCCAGCCGCACCTGACGGGGATTGGCTTTGATCTCCCGCCGCTGCGCCCGATCTTCGAGCAGTACGTGACCGCAGCGGGGCTGCAGGACCGCGTGCGCTTCCAGGCAGGGGACTTCTTCACCGACCCCCTGCCGGCGACTGATGTGCTCGTGATGGGGCACATCCTGCATGACTGGGGGTTGGAGGACAAACGCGCCCTCCTCAAAAAAGCCTACGCGGCGCTCCCGACAGACGGCGCCCTTGTGGTGTATGAGACGATCATCGATGCCGACCGCCGCGAGAACGTGGTGGGACTGCTCATGAGTCTCAACATGTTGATTGAGACGCCAGCCGGCTTCGATTACACCGGCCCGGACTGCGCCGGGTGGATGCGGGAGGCTGGCTTCCGCGAGACCCGGGTCGAGCACCTGGCCGGACCAGAATCCATGGTGGTCGGTATCAAATAGCGGCTGGCTCGTGCCCGGCGCGGGGCGGTCGCATCCAGGGGGCCACCGGCCGCCTGATGACAGAGCCGACACAGGCGTGGAACTATAGACGTGGCCCCGCTGAACGACCGCGGCCACGGGCGGCGCCTGCTTCAACGGCCGGCTGGGCGGACTATACACGCTCTGGCCGACCCAAGATGGACCCGAGCGGGTCGGCGTGCGGGGAACCATAAATCGGACACTCTCACTCGCTGGCGTGGGAACAGATACCCGCCCATCGGCTCGCAATCATCCAGCTTTCTCGACGTTTTCGTGGCGCCGGACATCGCGGGCCAGGGAATCGCGGACCCCGTGGCCCTCTTGCATGCCGCGGCGCTGATGCTGGAGCACATCGATCGCGACGACCTGCCGCGGTGCCGCCGGATCGTCGAGCTGCACGGAGGCACGCTTGACGCTGAGTTCCCAGCGGCGGGCGGGACGCGCATCATCATGGGCTTGCCGTAGCGCTGGCGCCGGGGACGCCAAACCCCACCTCGATCCCTCAGGTGGTGATCGCGTCGAAGACGAGCTCGGCCGCGCTGACCGCTCGCCTGGCGAGGGCCGACTTCCACGCGCGGTAGCGGCCCGTAACGACCAGCCTCCGACGAGAACGTCACCGCGATAGGCGACGTCGTTGATCGGCGAGAGCTTGCTCCTGGCTCCCGAGCCGCTCCCTGTTCACGCGTACCGAGGCGAGCATGAAGATATCTTCATGCAATCGAGTTGCGAAGAGGTGAAGATTACAGAAGGGCGTGGCTGGAAGCTAGCTGCAAGCGCTGCTCAGGTGCACGGTCCCCGAGACGTATGGCACACAAAAACGGAGGCTCTTATGGACACCACGACCCTTCTCATCATCGTCGTCGTGCTCCTCCTATTCGGAGGCGGCGGTTGGGGCTATTCCCGAAGGCGATGACGTTTTTGCGGTGAAACGGGCGGACCGCACGGAGGTGAGCGAACGGAAGGAGATCCACGATGCTTGCCGACGCCAAGCAGCAGGTGGCGGAGCAGCAGCAAATCGAACGCAAGCACATCCTTGCGATCAATAGCTCGCCTGATTTCCTCGACGTGCTGCGGGAGTTGCTCCAGGACGAGCAGTTCAATGTCACCACGACCAATTACGTGCCCCAGACCGTCGCCATGATTGCGGCTGGCAGCCCCGACCTGCTCATCGTGGACCTCGCGGTGGGCCAGCAAACCGGCTGGGACTTACTCGAGCAGGTCCAGGAAGATGCCGCGGCGCGGGACGTCCCGATGATCGTGACGTCGACCAATGAACGGTTCCTCGAGCGCGCGGGCCTGCAGGCCAAGCGTCTTGGTGGACGTACTTACCTACTCAAGCCGTTTAAGGTCGCCACCTTGCTGAAGATGGTGCACGGGCTCGTCGGCCACGCCTGACTCGCTGGGCGTTGCTACGCCGGCTCGCGCTCGAGGTTCAGCGCGAGCAGCCGCTCGAGGATCTCCTCGTCGGTCAGATCGGCGGGCCAGCCGTGGGCGGCGAACACCGCCTGGTCGAGCTTGCGGTGCGCCAGCGCGAGCCAGGTGGGCCGCTGGTTGTAGAGGTTGGTGAGCGTGCGCGGCTTCAGCTCCGCCTCGCTGGCGCCCGGCGGATTCAGCCACTGATCGCGCAGCTCGACCAACTCGCGCGCCGCGTCCGCGATCGCCGTCACGCGGCTGTCCCCGGCCGGCTCCTGACCCGGCGGCCAGGGGAACGGGAACGTCTCGAAGGTGGTCGTCGGTGTGTAGCGGAAGCCACTCTCGAATTCCCTGAGCTGTGTGCCCATTCGGAGAGACCATAGCTCGTGTGGCTGGGATTGAAGTACCCCGAAGAAGTAGTCGTCTTCGCGGGCAATTGCGATCGTGGCACTATCGGGAAGGGTTGGATGCCGCAACCACGAGAACAGGCGGTGCTTCGAGACTCGAGTCGTGCCGATGTAGCGATCAACCTGCGCCAGTGATGCTCGTAAAGCAGGACGCGGCTCAACATGGAGCCACCAGCGATCGCGATATGCAGCGCGGCTATTGTTCATGCGCTGTGCATACACGTGGTGCCGAACATACGCAAACGGAGCCTCGTAGAGTGCCGCATCGTGTTCGGGCATGTCGACACCAAAATCGATGATCCACATATTGCGTGGTCGTTGCGTCATGTCCATTCCATTCACCCATGGACGAACTACATCGCTATTCGGCCGACCATTCGGGTTGATTGGCTCGCGAAGCATGTGCTCTGCTACATCTGACGTGATATCGAACGCTCCGCCTTTCGTGTCGCCCATGAAGGCAAGCCTAAGATTCTCGCGAAGGCGCCGGGCAACGGTCAGGTCCAACGCTCCCGTTAGATTGGCGTTGATGGCCGGGGCGCTGGCGCCGTCCAGCCAGTAGGGGTCGAGGTCCCGTCATCGAACCCGACCATCGAAACATGCACGGTGGCGCCTTCGAGCACCCACTCGCGGTCGCTCCACGCCATGAAGATGTCGCCGCTCTGCTTGATGTGCTCCAGCACCTTGCGGTTCGCGCCGCCGCGGATGCCCTGGGTGGCGAGCAGGCCCGCCCGGCGGAGCTTGCCCGCTGCGATGAGCGCGCGGGCGCGCTCGAACCAGTAGGTGACCAGGTCGGCTTCCCGCGGAACGCTTCCGCCGTAGACCTGGAACATTGCGTCGACGTACTCGTCGCCCAGCCCGCGCCGTAGGAGCTTGCCTCCGAGGAACGGTGGATTCCCGATTATCACGTCGGCGTCGGGCCATTCCGGCTCGACGAGGTTGCCCGCACCGTCCCTCGCCAGGATGGCGTCGCGGCGCTCGATGTTGTGGAGCGGCTTGAGGATCGGGCTGGACGGGGTGCCGAAGCCGTTGTCGTGCAGCCACTGGATGTAGCCGATCCACACGACGATCTGCGCCAGCTCCTGCGCATATGGGTTGATCTCCAGCCCGTAGAGCTGCTCCGGCCCGACCCGGGGGAAGAATCCCGAGAGCCGCTGGGCGATCGCGAAGGTGATGACCTCCTTCTCCAGATCCAGCAGGTGCTTGAGCGCGACGTACAGGAAGTTGCCGCTTCCGCAGGCGGGATCGAGGACCCGCACCGCGGCGATCTCATCTCCGAATTCGCGAAGCAGCCGGGCCAGCGTCTGCTCGTGCCGGGTCCGCGCTGCGCCGGTCGCGCTGTCCCGCCGCGCGGCCAGCTCCGTGACCTGCGCCTGGACCTCGGTCCAGCGCCGGCGCAACGGCGCCATCAGCACGGGCTCAACGATCAGCACGATGTCGTCGCGGCTGGTGTAGTGCGCGCCGAGCTGCGCCCGCTTGTCCGGATCGAGGCTGCGTTCGAAGAGCGTGCCGAAGATCGCGGGCTCGATGCTGGTCCAGTCGAGCAGCGTCGCTCGCGCGAGGACACCGAGGTCCTCCTCGCCCAGCTCCAGCACGTCGTCGTCCGTGAACAGGCCGCCGTTGAAGTGGGCGATGTCGTCCGCGCCGAAGGAGCCGCCGGTTGCCATCGCGGCGAAGAGCTGCTTCAGCCGCGGGGCGAATTGCGCGGGGCGGGCACGGGTGGCCTCCACCAATCGCGTGAAAATCTTTGGCGGGAGCAGCCCGATGTCTTCGGCGAAGAGGCAGAAAAGCAGTCGCATCAGAAAGCGGGCGGACCGCTCCGGGTCGTAGTGCCGCGCGCGCAAGCTGTCCGCGAGGCGGGCGAACTCGGTCGCCGCGTACTCGGTGACCTGGGCCGTCGTCTGCTGGGGCCGAAGGCGCGTGGGTTGCCGGAACAGCGCGCGGAGGACGTCGAGCGGCGGCAGCGCGCACGTCGCGGTGGCCGTGGGCTCGGCGAGATCGGCCAGCGAGAAGCGATAGACCTGCTTCTGGGTCGACGTGAAGTTGGTGTGGACTTCGAACCGGTCGAGGTCGCAGACAACCAGAAGCGGCGGGTTGTTCAGGTCCTCCCGGTACTGGAGGAGCTGCTGGTAGGCGGCGTTCAGGTCCTTGTGCTTGCCCTTGTACTCCCAGGCAAAGTGGTCGCGCTTCCAGACGTCCGCGAACCCGTCACCGCCGGCGGTCTTCGTCGTGCCCTTCTCAAAGGCATAAAAGTCGCCCGTCGGATCGGCCTCGTTGGGAGTTGGCTCCCCGAGGAGCCGGCACAGGTCGATGAAGTGCTCCTGGGACGCCGCGCGCTCGGTCCGCTGCGAGGCCGACCATTTATGCACGAACTCAGGCAGCGAAATCGCGCTCGCCGTCATTTCCCCCTCGAATTAGCCCAAGCGGTCCAATAGTTCCTGGAGCCCGCTTCGGCCGATTCCACTCTGGCGCGGCCCCAGGATCGCATTCAATGTTCCATACTGATTTCCCACCCATCGCGTACGAATAGCCGAATGAGCTGCCGGCCCGTGAGTGGCGGCAGCTCTCTTGCCACCGATCAAGCGGACAAAGCGATGCGATGCGCGTGGACGTATGTTTCCTGGTCCAAGGGCAGAGATTGGTGCACCACTGACGGAGTCATCCCGTCTCCGTAGGACGCGATTCCGTGCTCCTGGAAGAATCGGTCGCGCTCGCCGAGCTCCTCCAGGACGCTGAGGTGATCAGTCCGACTCGATTGTAAGGTCGCGAGGCTGATCGGGTACAAACTGGCGACGCCGCATGATCGGGGCGTGCACCACCTGGGCGAGGGGAGTCATCATGCGAATTTGGACGGTCATCGTTGTGGTCGCGCTCACCACTGTCATGGGGTGCGCCCAACCGACTGGATCCACGCCCCCGGCTCCACAGGACGATCCAGGCGCATCGCCTGTCGTTAGCGGAATTCCCACAGCCCAGCCGGGCCAGGCCCAGCTCGTCCTCGCGACGACGACGAGCACGCAGGATTCGGGGTTACTCGACGTCCTCGTTCCGGCATTCGAGCGGGCGACCGGGTACGAGGTCAAAACGGTGTCGGTCGGAACCGGGCAGGCCCTTGCGCTCGGAGCCCGCGGCGAAGCGGACGTCGTGTTGGTGCACGCGCCCGAAGCCGAGCACCAGTGGATGGCGGAGGGCAACGGAATCGAGCGCCGCCTGGTCATGCACAACGACTTCGTCATCGTGGGTCCGCCCGCGGACCCGGCCGGGCTCCGGACTGCAGGCTCCGCCGGGGCGGCGCTCCAGGTGATCGCCGTGAAGCAGGCGGCCTGGGTCAGCCGCGACGACAATTCGGGCACCGACCAGCTCGAGAAGCAGCTCTGGAAAGCGGAGGGGCTTTCGCCGGCTGGGCAGCCGTGGTATCTCGCGTCAGGTCAGGGGATGGGCGCCACGCTGACCCTGGCCGATCAGAAGGACGCGTACACGGTGACCGACCGCGCCACGTACCTGGCCCGACAGGGCGCGATGCAGTCCGTCATCCTCGTCGAGGGCGACCCGCGCCTGCTCAATATCTACCACGTCATGCCCGTGAACCCCGCCAAATTCCCGGGGAGCAGGATCAACAGCCAGGGCGCTGGGGCGTTCGCGGATTTCATCGTGAATCCTACGGTCCAACAGATGATCGGCGAGTTCGGAAAAGACAAATACGGGCAGCCGCTCTTTTTCCCCGACGCGGGCAAGACGGAGGAATCGCTGGGTTAGTTCATGGACCTGATCTGGCAGGGCTTCGCGGACGCCTTCGCCCTCATTGCGCGCGGAGACCCGGAGCTCGTCCAGATCAGCGGGCGATCCCTCGTGATTTCATTGCTTGCGACCCTGCTGGCCTCCCTGGTCGGCATTCCGGTCGGGATTCTGCTGGCCGTTGGTCGGATTCCGGGCAGTGGATTGCTCAACACGGTGGTCAACACGGGCATGGGGCTCCCTCCGGTCGTGGTGGGACTCGTCGTAAGCATCCTCCTCTGGCGGAGCGGACCGTTCGGGCCGCTGCAGCTCATCTACACGCCAACGGCGATGGTTCTCGCCCAGTTCTTCGTCGCCGTGCCGATCGTGGCCGGCTTCACCCGATTCGCGGTGCGCTCGATCGAACGGGAGCAGGTCGACGCGTTTCGCATCTTCGGAGCCGCCGGCCTCCGGCTGTGGTCCGAGCTAGTGCGCGCGGCGCTCCCCGGCGTCGGGCTTGCCATCGCGGCTGGATTCGGCCGGGCGATCGCGGAAGTCGGCGCCTCGCTCATGGTCGGCGGAAACCTCGCCGGCCAGACGCGAGTACTGACGACCGCTATCAGCCTGGAGACCAGCCGCGGGGAGTTCGCCCGGGCGATTGCGCTCGGTATCGTTCTGCTCGGGCTCGCGTTCCTTGTGAATGCAGCGTTCTCGTGGGCAACCGATCACGGTGCCGCTGGAAGCGTTGGAGGCCCGGGGGCGTGATCAGGACTTCAGCGTCCACTCCCAGGCGTTCCAGGTGGCGCGCGAGCCGTCGTACACCACGGGCTGCACGCCATCGAGCCGGTTGCTGATGAAGTCGGGCTCGAGCGCGTAGAGCAGACCGGGGAGGACGAGGTTCTCCGTCATGTGCCGCACGATCCCGCCGAGCACCTGGTTGCGCTCGGTCTCCGGGATCGTCACGAAGTATTTTTGGATCAGCCCGTCCAGGTCCGCATTGGCGTAGCGCGCCCGGTTGTTGCCCGTGAAGTTGTTGCTCGGCAGCGGAATCTCGTCGCTCAGGAAGCGGCTGTAGTCGATCGGCTGCCGTGTCAGCTCAAAGGCGGGACGGACGGCGCGATACTCGCGGTCGTTCGAGCGCTGGCGAGGGATGATCACGCTCTCCGTCCCGACGCCGGCCTGCTTCCAGAAGTCGGCGATCGCCAGCAGGTACTTCTCGCGGATGTCGTCGCCGGCGGTCGTGCGGTCTTCGATGTTCAGCTTCTGGGCGGCGGCGTCCTCGTACATGCCGTCCGCGCCCTTGCGGTAGCCGAGCTCCTCGACGAGCTGTGCCGCGTGGCGTGGGTTGTACGGGTAGCGGACGATGCTGCTCTCGATGGCCTTGTACTCGCGGGTCGAGGGGTTGACGAAGCTATCGGCCACGGGCGAAAGCCCGGCGAGGAACGTGTCCGACATCTGCTGGCGGTCGATCAGCTCCAGAAGCGCGATGCGCATGCGCAGGTCCGTGAGGACCGCTGGGTTCGGATTGACGAATTGCGGGTAGAGCGCGTGCCAGTTCACGGACTCCATCGCCACCCGGCCGTCCCGCCACTGGCTCTGCATCTGCAAGCCCTGCTCGGGAGCGAGACCGCGACCCAGGCTGGCCTGCACCTCGCCCGCGAGCACGTTGGTGATCAGGGTGTTCGGGTCAGGGATGAAGCGCACTTCGATCTCATCGATCTTCGGGCGGCCGAGGACGAAGGTGTCGTGTGCCTGAAGGGTCAAATAGACGTTGCCCTCCCAGTTGCGCAGCTTGAAGGGACCGGTCCCGACGAACTCGGTCGACCAGTACGGCTCCTGAACGAAGTTCGCCTTGTCCTCCTGGTACGCCTTGGCCAGGATGTGCTCGGGGATGGGCACCGTGAACTCGGCGCTGAACATGGTGCCCGCGTCGATGTAGGCCTGCTTCCAATGGGCAACGAACGTCCGCGCGTCCGGCGCCTCGACGCTCTCCAGGTACTTGTAGCCGGTGGCGCTGAGCTGGGCGAGCTCCTTGTCCTGGCCCACCTGGGTCGTGAAGAGTAGGTCCTTACTCGTGAACGGTGTGCCGTCGTGCCAGGTTGCGCCCTGGCGGATCTTCCATGTGGTCTCCATGCGGCCGTCGGGGAGCAGCTTCCAGAGCCCGTTCTCGAGCGTCGGCACCGCCTCGGCAAGGACCGGTCGCAGCGTGCCTGCGCCGTCCCGCACGACCATGCCGGCCGAGACGAACATCTCGAGCTCGCTGACGCCACGGCGGGAGCCGGCACCGGCCGTGTTGATCGTCCCGCTCAGCGTCGTCGGGATGTCGAGCACCGCCGTCACGAGCTTCTTCGGCGCACCTGAGCGCGGCGCATCAGCAGCGCCCGACCCGGATCGGCCCCCGGGCGTGCTCGTCGCCGGCGCGCACGCGCCGAGGAGCGCAACCAAGATCAACATGAGTGCAATTCGACTGGACAGCGTCGTCACAGGAGTCCCCCAAAGCGGGCAGAGCGCCCGCTGCTGTTGGCTTGTTACAGGCCCGACTCTCGACTTGCTATGGCAGATTACGACGGATGTTTCCCACTGAATCTGTTTCCGCCTTCGGCGGTAGCCCTCCGCGCGCGAGAAGGTCCCGTCCAGAGTCGGACAGGCGAACGACTGCATTCTGGTCAATGGTCAGGATTCCGCGCTCGAACAGGAGGGGAGGTAACACATCCTCGCGAACTACGTGGTTAGCGCCTTCGCTCCGGACTTCAAACCCGTCTTTGCCCAGAGTAACGCGGTACCCCTTTTTTTTTTGATTCAATGGCCAAAAGGGCACTTAACAAGCCCGGATCCCGAAGCGGTGTGATTCCGTTGTCTGAAGCGATGTCCGAATCCCAAATCAACGACCCCTCGCGGGAGACGCGAAGCTCGATTGTCGCCCCCGAGACCCAGACGGTCAGGTCGTTATCTCCGTAATCGAATAGGAGCGGTGGCTCCACGTCACTTCGCTTTGGAAGCGAAGTGACGAATCGATAGGAGATGCCAGGCAGCAAGAAGACGTGATCACCCCAAGGCTCGAGCCAGACCTCCAACAGGCACTGCCGCGAGTGTGCGACAGCGCTCATCTCGGTCACGGGATGTCGGTTGGTTCCAAGTCTCTGCATCTCATAAGCTCGCGGGCCACTTCGCGACATGTTCCTGCGTGCGGTCATCAGTGGTGTTTCAACAGTTCCACCACGTATGCCATGAGATCAACTCGACGGTAAGCGTTTCGACGTTTATTCGTGCTCGCGCTTCTTCGGAGCCTCGACCCCACTTCATGATCCGTTTCCCAAACTCTGCCTCCGTCACCGGATGTCAGCCCGGACCGAGGGGTAACGGTGGAATAGGCGGAAATCCTTCGCGGTTTGGCCTACCCGGGTTTGTTGGACGGGTCAAGGCACTTTCAGCGCCAGACTTGGTCGGCGCCTTCGCGGACGCGCTCGATCTTGGCGGCGTGCCGCGCCCAGGCGTCTTTCAGAGACGCCGGGCGCAGCAGGCTGCCGACCTGGTCGCCCCGGAGCTGGTCCAGGTCGCCGGATCTCAGCACTCGGCCGCCTTGGAGTAGCGGAGGCCAGCAAGGCTGTTCAGGCGGCCGAAGTCATGCCGCGCCTCAATCTTGCGCATCGTGCCGGAAGCCGAGCGCATGGAGAGCGAGTCCGTGATGGCGCCCGCGCTGGAATACCGGACGCCAGACATGAGCTCGCCGTCGGAGACGCCGGTGGCGGCGACGAAGACATTGTGGCCGGCGCAGAGATCGTCGAGCTGGAGAAGCTTGTTGATATCGATGCCCTCCTGCTCGGCCATCCGGCGGTCGCCATCGTCACGCGGCCAGAGCCGGGCCTGCATGTCGCCCCCGAGGCAGCGCACGGTGCAGGCGCTGATCACGCCCTCGGGCGCGCCGCCGATGCCCATCAACATGTCGATGCCGCTGTGGTCTTCCATCAAGGCCATCAGGCCGGCGGCCACGTCGCCGTCGCCAATGACGCGGATCCGGGCGCCCGCCGTGCGGACGTCTTTGATGAGCTGCTCGTTGCGAGGCCGGTTCAGGATGACGACGGTCAGGTCCTGCACTGGGCGCTGGTAGGCCTTCGCGACGGCGTTGATGTTGTCTGCCGCGGTTGCGTCCAGGCTGACCACGCCCGCGGCCGCGGGCCCAACGACGATCTTGTCCATGTAGGGGACGTGCGTGAAAAGGAGCGAGCCGCGCTCGGCCAGCGCCACGACGGAGATCGCGCCGGGCTGGCCGTTCGCGGTCAGGGTGGTGCCATCCACGGGGTCGACGGCCACGTCGACCTCGGGCATGTTGCCGTTTCCGATGCGCTCGCCGATGTAGAGCATCGGCGCTTCATCCTTCTCGCCTTCGCCGATGACGACGATGCCGTCCATGTCCACCGTCTGCAGGACGAGGCGCATCGCATCAACGGCAGCCTGGTCCACGGCTTCCTTGTTTCCACGTCCGAGCCAGCGCGAAGCTGCCATCGCTGCAGCCTCCGTCGCTCGAACCAGCTCCAGCGCGAGGTTTCGATCCAGCGGCCGTTCAGCCAATTCTTTCCTCCCCATCCGCCATTGCACGGGAAGTCCATTATATGGGGCGTGTATATGGGGCGTGACCGCGGGCGGATGGCTAGCACATCGCTATGTTGTTCACCCACAGCTCGGTGCCGGAGAAGGTGAACTTCGCCTTCTGGCCAGCGCCGACTGGCGCGGTGCGCAGGCTGCCCGCGACGTACGCGCCGCAGAAGGCGGTGCGCGCCGCGGCGGACGTCGGGAACGGGCCGAGGACCTGGTTCAGAGTGGTCACATCCCGCACGCGCTTGGAGCAATCGAGGCCCCAGCCCCGGAGGCTACAGGTCGTCGTGTTCTCGATCTCCGTGCGCTGGCCGACGAAGACCTCGTTTTCGGCGATGAAGACCCCATAAGGCTCGGTGGCAACGGGAGGGAGCGGAGCAAGAGCCGGTCGGGTGGGCTCCGTCGTCGCGGTCGCCGTGGCCTGGACGGCCTGGGTGACGGTGAAGGCCGTGCGTGCCTCCCCGCCGGAGGATCGTCCCGTCAGCGTGACGGAATAGCCGCCGATCGGGTCCGTCAGCGTCACCTGGACGCCGTTCACAAAGGCGCCGGTGCCGTCCGCGTTGACCGAGGCCGTGGCCCCACCCGCGGGGTAGGAGATGAGGATGTTGATCGATTCGCCTGGGGCGAAGCCGCTTCCTGAGATCTGGAATGTACTGCCCTGGGGGCCACTGCCGGGGAAGACCGACGCGTTTGGCGCGAGCCTGGTTGTAACCGTCACACCGGTTACGGTGAAGCCGGCGGTTGCCCGACCCTGAGAGGTGAAGCCCAGGAGCGTGACGAGATACCCGCCCGGCTGATCGCCGGTCCCAACCAGCAGGCTCGCGCGCACGGTTCCCACCCCGTCCGCGGTAACCATGCCGGGCTGTGCCGCGATTCCCGGCGCTACTGTGACGGCGACTGGCTCGCCGGGCATGAACCCGGTCCCGGTCAGAATGAAGCTGCTTCCTTGTGGCCCGAGGCCCGGCGATACCGAGGCGCCGGTCCGGAGCGCGGTCGTCGCGGTGACCGCGGCCCCGCCCGGTGGGTTCGCAGGGACGGTCGGGTCGCCTGGCGGGGGAACCGGTGGGTCACCGATACCGCCGCCGGCTCCACCAGTCGGCGGAACCTGACCGACCGGGATCGCCGTTCGTGCCGCGTTCGCGACCTGGTCCGCGACGGTCTGGGCGGCGGTCTTGAGGTTATCGCCAGCGGTTTCGGACACCCGGTCCGCGATCTGACCGGCGAGCTTTTCGGCGTCCGCGTCGGAGACGCCGGCGCGCTTCAGCTCGTCCAGGATTTCCTGCTTGATCCGCCCGTTGATGGCGTCGGTGATCTGATCGATGCCGACACCCGCGCGGTCGACGGCCAGGTCTCGGGCAAAGCCAACGGGGTCCTTCAGCGCCTCTTCGACCTTGGCGAGGCGATTCGCTATGTTTTCGGCGAGGTCCCAACCCTTCTCGAAATCAGCGCCGAAATGCGCGCCCAACACGATCTTGACCATGTCCGCATAAAACTTCGCGCCGTCTGTGACGAGCGTCTTCCCGTCCCGCGCCGCCGTGTCGACCGGGCGGAGCCCGCCCTGCTGCGCGTTGATCGCGTAGTCCACGCTGCCCGCGACGAAATCCTGATGAAGCTGGCGCGCGAGGGTGTCGTAATTTCCGTCGTGGAGCTGGGCGAAAAATTCGTCGGCGTTGCTGGCGTTGATCGGATGGCGCTCGCGGGCGAGCTGGAACAGCTCCTCGCGCTGTTCTGGATTCAAGCTCTGGGCGATGGCCTCGACGTCCTTTCGGGCCGTCACGCCGGTCATGGTGTCGCTGCCAAAGAACCCCATGACCTTGTCTTTGATGTTGCTCAGCAAGCCGCCGCGTGCCGCGCGCACCGTGATGCTGCCGGGCTCCTGGTCCGCGAGATCGGGTGCTCCGTTCGCGATACTGCCCTGCTCGAGGACCGCGAATGCCGCGAGTACCGGGTCTTGCCGTGTGTTAAGAGCTCCGGCCAGTCCGCCAAACGAATCCTGCTGAGCCGCGGTGGGGCTGCCAGTCGTTCGGGCTTCCGCGGCCGCATGGAGTGGCAACCACGTAGCGAGCTGGCCGGCGAGCGTGAAATGGACCAGCGTCGCCATGGCCCGGGTCTGTGCCGCGGTATCACCCGGCAAATCGACGAGACCGGGTGGCGTCGCGGATAGCGGGGTGGGCGCGGTGAGGATGAGTGGGCTTGCGGACTGCCGAACCCGGCCGTCCTGTCCGAGGGCGTAGAACCACCATTGGCCAGGGGGCATGCGCAACGGCTTGACCGACAGGTTCCCGACGTAGGTCGCGAGAATCGGATCTTCGGGGCCGTCGTTGAGGGCGACGAGGACGACCTCACCTGGGCCGAGCGGGCTTATGCCGCCGACGTTCGCGCCCTGGATGAACTGCAAGACGTCGGCGTCAACACTCTGGCTGGCGCGAGCCAGGACCAGCGGCCGCTGGCTCGCGGGCGCGGCCGGCACCCAAAGGATCGCCGTCGTCAGGGCGACGACGATCAGCGCGGCGACGATCTTCGGATCGAGGCGGATCATGAGGGACTCCTTCTGCGCGACATATGAATAATTGCTGCGGCTTGCGCCCGATAACGGGTCCGAAAGCCGGCGCGATTGTACAGTGATCGCCGAGCGAATCCCCCTTCGATATTTGGTCCTTGACGCTCGTTACGAATACCCGTTTCAATCTTGTTCATGTTTTGGGATCGCAACCCGGGCCTCCGGGACCACTGGCTGTTGTCGGATGTGGCGACAGAGGCTATTCAGCCCCTCCTTTATGTGGGTCGGATGGTGCACTTCGATGCTGGTCAGGTGATCTTCTGGGAGGGCGACGCTTCGAACAGGATCTATTTGCTCACGGCTGGGTCCGTTCAGGTTTCCGCGATCTCCGCGGCTGGGAATGTTTTGCTCGCCGTCGCCTCCGCAAATGACGTGTTGGGGGAGATGGGCGTCCTGGACGGCCAGCCCCGCTCCGGGACCGCCATGGCCCTGGAGCCAACCTCCGCCTATGTCGTGCCAGCCGAGCAGTTCCTGGAGCTGTGTGAGCGGTCGCCGCTCGTCGCGATGCGAATCCTCGCGCTGCTCACGGCACGCCTGAGACGCAACAATGGCCGGCTCTGCGAGCTGTCCGGGGCGTGGGTCACAGGTTCTTCTGAAGACCTCCCGGCTGCCGGACCAGCATCGCCGAACAACGAGTCACTGGCCGCCCAGACACCTAGCGAGCTGGCTGAGACCCAGCCCGGATGAACGCCCGTCATGGAGGTTCCTCAGGCGCCCATCCAGGCGACGAGCTCGACCTCATTGCCGTCCGGGTCGTCGACGTAGATGGCCTCGACCGGGAGGAAGGGGTGCTGGCCGGTTCGGACCGTGAAGCCGAGCCCTTCGAGACGGGTGCGCTCGGTCGCGAGTTCGGACGTCGCGATCTCCAGCCCAATGTGGTGGACGCTACGCGCGCGGCGATCGGCGGGCAGGTCAGGCGCCGTCGAAGGGCGGGGCACCAGAACGACCTGTTGGGGTACACCGCCGCCCGGGGCGCCCACCCGCAGGAAAACGGGGCCCTGCATAGCGGACGGTGAGATGGTCTCCAGACCGAGGATGTCCTTGTAGAAATGGAGGGCGGTCGGGACGTCCTTCACCATGAGGACGATCTCTGCCAGTCCACGAACGGCCGATGCCATGCTCACTCCTCGCGCCGCGCCGTCCTGGCGCAAACCGGGGCGGAGCATAGCAGAATCGGTACACTTGGGCCGCGTCCCTCGGCTGGCGGACGCAGGCAGCGCGAGGAGACACGGTCATGATCACCGCTGATCCGGGCACCGACGCCACCATCGATGGCCTCAAGACCTTCTACATCAAGAAGGGCAGCGGTCCCGCGCTGCTCCTGATCCACGGCGGCTCGCCGGGCGCCTGCGCTCGGGTGAACTGGGGCGCCAACATCGACTTCTTCGCCGATGCGGGCTACACGGTTTACGCCTACGACCAGCCGGGGTATGGGCGGACGGATGCGCCGGACGACTACACGCTTGAATTCCGCGTCGCGCATGCGAAAGCATTTGTCGATGCGCTTGGCCTGGGCCGCTACACCCTGATGGGGAACTCGCAAGGCTCATACATCGTCGCGCGGCTCGCGCTCGAAGACCCGCGGGTTGAGAAGGTCGTGCTTGTTTCGAGCGGAACACTCGCTCCCCGGGGCTCGGCCGCGGCGGAGGCGCTTGCTAAAGAGCATTCAGAATTCACCGGTTCATACGAGCCGTCGCTCGAGAACTGTTGGAACCTGACGCGTGGCACGCTCTTCAATAAAGACAGGGCGACCGAGGAGCTGGTTCGCGAACGCTATGAGATGAGCATCGGCAAGAACCACGATACCCAGCAGCGGCGTAAAGGGGTACAGCCGCCTCGGCCCGTTCACGACGAGCTGAAGAATCTCAAAGTGCCGGTGCTCCTGCTGTGGGGTGCGAATGACAGCGGGGTTGCACTCGAGCGCTCGCTCCTGCTCCTGCAATCGATCCCCGGTGCGGAGCTCCACATCTTCGACCATTGTGGCCATTGGGTGCAGTGGGACCAGGAGGAGCGCTTCAACGCGATCGTTCGCGATTTCCTCGTCACGCCTGTGGCGATTGCCCAATAACCAACGGTGGCGCCGGCAACTCGAGCAGTCGACCATTCGTGCGCCGAAGCCGCTCGGTCAGGATGACGAGAAGGCGCATCGTCACAAGCGTCGACTTCTCCAGGAGGTCGAGGAAGCGATCCGCGGGGACGAAAAAGACGGTGCACGGGTCGATGGCCGTGGCGGTCCCAGACCGGGGCATCCCGTCCAAAACACCCATCTCCCCGAGGATCTCGGGGGCGGACACCTTGGTCAACAGGACCTGGTCTTTCCCTCCCCGGGCCGCAACACGAACCGATCCGGAGGCGATGATGAAAATGCCGTTCGCATCGTCGCCCTCCGTAAAGAGCTCCTCGCCCGGCACGTACCGCACAATCCGAGTTGCCGCTACGAGATCCCGAACCTGTTCGTGGGGAACCCCTGCAAGAAGCGGGTGATGCTGAATATGGGAGGTATGATCATTCGTCATAAGTGACACCGGAAGCGGGACGGCAATTCTTGACAATTCCCTTCGGTTGTGTAACCGTCTTTCGATTGTGGGACTAGCTCTTCCACGACGGCGGGCTAGTGAAGACCGTCAGCCCGCGTCCGTTGGGCTGATGGGCCGTGGATGTCGCCTCGGCTCTCGCGTCGGCTTTGCAAATTGGGGCAGGCACGTGCGCGTTGAGGCGCTCCGTGTTCGATTGAGCGTTCATAACTCATCAGTATAGGGCTGTGAGAAATCCCGGGGGAACCATGGCATGGCTCTTTGGTCGCAAGAATACGGAACAGCGGCAGCAACAGCTCGTCGAGCTCAGGGAACGGATCGACCAGCTTCGCGATCAAATCGACCAGCTTGAGCGGCCAATCGCTTCCAGCCAGGTCACCGCAGAACCGGGCGACGAGACGGCGTTCGAGCCAGAAGAGCCATCCAAGGACGAGCTTGCCGTCGTGCGGATGCGGACCCTTTTCAATCAAACGGAGCTTGCAAGGGTGCGTCCCTTGCTGGTCGAGCTCGAACACGACGAGAAGCAACTTGCCGACCGTTTAGGAGAGCCCCCCGCGCAGCCAAAACGCGCGATGGCGCAGGTGGAGGCCGAGCGGATCGAAGCCGAGCGGATCGCCGCCGAGCGGATCGCGGCGGAGCGGATCGCCGCCGAGCAGGCCGAAGCGGAGCGGATCGCCGCCGAGCGGATCGCCGCCGAGCGGATCGAAGCCGAGCGGATCGAAGCCGAGCGGATCGAAGCCGAGCGGATTGCCGCAGAGCGTGCCGACAACGAACGCGAGTTGGCTACGGAACCCTTGCCAGATGGCGACGGGGCGAGGGTAGCGGCTAAGGCGCACGAATGGCAGGCAATTCTAGATCTGCTGGATCGCCACCTCGACGCTCAGGGTCACGAGGCAGGCGCGTCGACCGAGACGCCTGCGGTTCGTTCCGCCAGTCAGGCGCCAGCCCTGCCCCTCGGAGGCTGGATTCCAGCGGTTCAAGTGCCCGCGCAATCTGGCGCGACGCGTGATGCGAGTGGAAATAGATTGGCTGCGCGAGTCGCGCAGATGACCCCCGCGGGGTCCGAAAAGGTGGTCGTCGCGGCCGCGTCTTCTCCTCGCCGGGGTCCGATCGATCTTGTCAACAAGCTCCAGGCAAAGCTGACCCATCGCTCAGCGCAGCCGCCTCGGGCGATGGAAGCCCGCATCGGTGGACAGGCGGATTTGCTGCGCGGCCTGGGATATTTCCTCGACGAGCAAGACGCGACAACTTTCACAATTGTCACGGACCGCGATGTGCTGAAGGTCTCCTGGTTGAGTGCGGATGCTGAAACCGAGCACCGCGCTTACCAGGAGCACCAGCTCGAAGTGTTGCGGACAAATGCGCAAGTCCACCGAAACCCCATCATCAGCCCGGCCGGCTCAAACGCCGAGCTCCTACGCACCATCGGGCAGGATCTTGATCGGGACCAGGTCCGGCTTTTCGGGATTGCGCGCGATGCCGAAGGTTTCCGGGTTTCGGGGCTCGCCGGTAAGACCTATATGACGACCCAGTACCGTACGAGTGACCTCGTCGCCCGGAGCATTGACCGCCAGGAATCTCGTGGCGAAGGCGCCCCATTGCTTCGCGTGAAGATCCGCGCCGTCGTGCGTACGGCGGACAGGCGAGACATTGGATCGGTGGCCCAGGTCCGTGACGGATTCTTTCAGATCGGAGCTTCCGGGCTCCGGCGCGCCTATTGGCTCCCTGCGGATTGCATTAGCTCGGTCGGTGCTGACCAGCAGGTCTTGCTGCGGATTACGCGCAAGGAGCTCCGCCAGCACGCAAGGCGTGACCTGGATAACCCGAGTCAGCCGTAGGTCAGGACAAGCAGCGGGGCGAGCTCAATGGGCTCGCCCCGCTGCTTGTCCTGGCGCGGATACTTGCTGTTGAACGATCGAATGCTGGCTAGACTCGCGTGATCTTGTCGAGCACCTCGGCCGACGGTGCGAAATAGAACGAACCGGATGCTGGGTTGCTGAAGTCGACGAGCTGGTCGCGGACCGTCGCCTTGTCGAGGCCGTACATCGCGCGGAGCCGCTCACGGAACGGCGCCTGGTTCTTACAGAAGGCGAGAAAGTAGAGCCCGACGGTGCCGTCATGGAACGCGTACGGCGTGGAGCGGCGGGAGATCTCGTCGCGCTTCGGTTTGGATTCGTCCGCGGTCGCGCCCTCGCGCAGCTCGACGTGGGATAGGTGGGACGTCGGCGGCTGAACCTTGAGTCGCTCAGAGTCCGTCTTCCGCCGGCCGAACACCGCCTCCTGCGCCTCGATCGGCAGGTTGTGGAAGGCCTCCAGGTCGTGCACCCAGCGCTGAGCGAGCACGTGCGTGCCGCCCTCGCCCGGCTGGCCATCCGGAACGATCGCGACCTCTGCATCTCGCGTGGCTTCCGGGTTGCCCGTGCCGTCGATGAAGCCAGACATGTCGAGCGAGTTCTTGTAGATGAAGGTCATCGTCTCACGAGCGACCTTCATGTGGCCCTTCAGGGCCTGGCGCGCGTCGTACTGGATCCTCCAGATGTCGCCCTTGTCGTCGGCGTGGAGCCAGAGGAGCAGCTCCTCCTGGGTGCCTTTTGCCTCGCGGCCGCTGCCATCGGTGGACACGACGGTCTCGAACCGCTGGAAGTCATTCGGCATGGCCTCGGGAGCCAGCTCTTGCAGGAGCGTCGGGCCGAACGCGATGACGGTCTTGACCTGGCTCTGCAGCATATCGCAGTCTTCACGATATTTCTTGAGGACCCGTCGGATGTGATTGAGGTCAGCCCCCTCGGTTCGGCTGAGGTGGATGTACCATTGGTTCTTGCCCATGTTTCGGTCGAGAACTGCTGCCTGTGGCGTTGCCATACTGTGTATCCCCCTCTTTACGCTTGGTCCGTGGCCGCCATGCCTCGCTTGAGGTACCTGCCTGCTTACATTGCTCACAAAAACCCCGGAACGTTACCTCCGCGTTTCGAATACTGAAGCCATACCGCTGACTCGACGGGATCTGGACGTCCCTGAAAGCCGCGAAGATATCGCGCACCTGGCCGCAGCGCTCGCAGATCAGGTGGTGGTGTTGCGCCGTGGTGGGGTCGAAGCGGCGGGCGCCCTCGCCGAAGTCCAGCTGCTGGATTTCGCCAAGCTCTACGAGCTCGTTCAGCACGTCGTAAATGGTCTTCAGTGAGATCGTGGTCATGTCCTGCCGCACCTGGGCGAAGACCAACTCGGCAGTTGGGTGCGTGCTGCTCTGCGCCAGGATCTGAAAGATCCGCTGGCGCTGAGGCGTCACCCGCAGCCCGTGGCTGCGGAACAGAACAGATAGCTCGTCCGGCGTTTTCATCGCGCGCGCATTCTACATGGAAGTCCTGAGTGCTTCCAATCAGTGATGTTGCCTAATAGTGTTGCGCGATAAGGCCGACTGCAATCCGAATTTGTCCGAGCGATCCGCGGCGACCATCCGCCTCCTGGCGGGCGATCCGAACCGGATCGAGCCGCCCTGTGAGCTAGCCCGTAAAATCGCGCCTGATCCCAGATCATAGCGAGCACGGCGTCAACACCAAACGTTGGCGACCAACAGTATGGAGCGAACGATGACCCAAACCATCGACATTACGACTCCAGCGGTCCTCGCGCTTTTCCGCCCGATACACACCAAGATCCGCGAAGCTCTGGACGGCCTCGACCCGGCCGCTCTGGGGTGGCGGCCCGGACCGGAAACGAACAGCATTGGATCGCTGGTCCAACATATTGCAGCCACCGAGCAGGGCAATATTGCGCGGATCACCGGTGCGGCCAGCGGCCCCTTCGCCTGGGACGAGAACCGAAGTTTCGACCGAGCGGAGCTCCTAAATCTGCTTGACCAGGCGGACGCTTTCCTCGATGAGACCGAGAAGACATTGCCGACGAGCAGTCTGGCCATGACTGTCAACCACCCCCATCGCGGGCCGAGCACGGCACTGGTGCTGCTGCTTCAAACCTACGGCCACGTGTACGAGCATTACGGCCATCTCGAGCTGACCCGCCAGCTCTACCTGCAGAAGTCCTCGACCCTGCGCTAGACCAGCGGGCTCAGCCCCACACCTGCGACGCAACCTCCTGGACGAGGGCCAGCTTGCGCCACTGGTCGTCCTCGGACAGCGGATTGCCGACGATGTCGGAGGCGAAGCCGCATTGCGGGCTGAGCGCGAGCTGCTCCACGGGCAGGTAGCGGCTCGCTTCCTCGATGCGGCGCTTAAGGTCGTCCGCGGTCTCGAGTAGCGCTGTCTTGGTGCTCACCAGCCCGAGGACCACGATCTTGTCTCTGGGGACGAATCGCAGCGGTGCGAAACCGCCAGCCCGTTCGGTGTCGTACTCGAGCAGGAGTCGCTGGTGCCGGAGGGTGGTGAACAGCCGCTCGGCGATCGCGTCGTAAGGGCCCTCCCGGTGCCACATGCCCGCCTGATTGCCGCGGCAGAGGTGAATACCGAAGACGAGGTCGGGGAACTCGGCGATGACCGCGTTATCCGCTGCCATCGAGCGCGCCAGGTTGGCGTCCGGGTCCTCGCCGCGGCTGCGCATCTGCTCGAGCGACGGCGCATCGACGTACGCAGTGTAGCCGGGCGCATCGATCTGGACGTAGCGGCAGCCCGCGTCCGCGAGGGCGCCGATCATCTGGCGTTGGATCGCGATGAGGTCGGCGACAAAGTCGCTAAGCTCTGGGTAGACCGCGCGGGAGCCCGCGTAGTCGTAGCGCTGGATGATGCGGTCCGGTCCGATCAGTGTCGTCTTGACCGGCCGCGTTGTGAGGGCGCTCGCGAAGCGATATTCGTCCAGTGGCTGGTTCTGGATGAGGCGAAGCCGGTCGCTCACCGGCCGCCGATGTAGCACCGCGGGACCGTCGCCGTGGTAGCCCGGGTCCCATCGTTGGCCGGGCGCGCCGCCGGCGACTCGTTGCTCATTGAAGGAGATGGTATTGCTCGTCGCGGCAAAACCACTCACCGAGCTGCCGAAGCTATCCTGGAAATTGAGGCGGCGCAGCTCGCCGTCGGTCAGGATGGGCAGCCCAATCGCCTCCTGGCGGCCGATCGTCTGCCGCACTGCCTCATCCTGCGCTGCGCGTAATGCCGCATCGTCCATCTGGCCCTGGCTGTGGCGCGTGAACGCGTCCTTCAGGCTGGCGGGACGGAGCAGGCTGCCCACCTGATCGACCCGGAGTGTAGGCAGCGCGGAAGCTAGTTTGCTGGTCAAAGCTGTTGTCCCTTCTGCCGCGCGAATGCTCGCGTGGTCTATTCGCGCGGCTCCTCGCGCCGCGGTCTTACGTGATGCGGAATCGCATCGGGGGCGACTTAGAGCCATTCGACCTGAAATCGCCCGGCCTACCCGAAGAGGTTGCGATGACCGTCTCGACGTGGATCGGCGGGCTGCGCATACGAGTCGACCGCCTCCCATTCGGCGCCGCGTCACCGCTGACCGCGCGTCGTCTTTGATCATCCGTCAGAGTCTCAGGTGGACGCGGCGGGCGCGTCAACCCGGAGTATGATCCGGGCGCTTGAGGCGACACACATTTGGAGGAACGATGGAGACGGTTGGCGTCATCGGGGTTGGCAACATGGGAAGTGCGCTGATCGAGCGCCAGCGAATCGCCCACGTCGAGCAGCTTGCCTACGACGTCGATTCGGCCGCGCTCGAGCGCGCACGGGCGAACGGTGCGGAGCCGGCGACCTCTGCCGCGGAGCTGGCGCGCTCGGCGACGCTCATCGATGTTGTGGTCCGAACGGACGACGAGGTCCTGGAGTGCACGCTCGGCGACCACGGGGTGCTCGCCGGCGCGCGGCCCGGCACGCTGGTTCTGCTCCACAGCACCATGCTGCCCCAGACGACGAGGCGTGTTGCCGAGGAGGCGGCAAAGCGCGACGTCCAGGTCATCGACGCCTGCATGCTGAGCGTGCCGGCTCAGGTCCGCGCGGGAAACCTGGTCTTCGTCGTCGGCGGCCCGGAGGAGCTTTTCGAGCGCGCCAAGCCGCACCTCCTCACGATGGCGAAGGAGGCGCGCCACGTCGGACCGCTCGGCGCGGGCAACGTGGCGAAGCTCATCCGCAACATGACCTCTGGCGCGGAGACCCTCATCCTCTGGGAGGCGCTCCAGCTCGGCGAGGCCGCCGGCATGCCGTACGTGCAGACGCTGGAGTTCCTCCGCGAAACCCAGGGCGCATCGATATTGAATCGTTGGAAGCAGACCTGGGACGAGAACGGCGTCGACGTAACCCCGCGTGTGGGGCATAACGTGATGGGCAAGGACATCCCGCTGGCCGGGGAGCTGACCCGGATTCTCGGTCTGGACCTTCCAATCATCGAGCAGCTTGCTGCGGCGGGGACCCGGCTCGCATCGAGCAACCATCCGGCCTGACCGAACACTCCAGATTCGTCGCCATGGCGCCGGAATCTCCTGCACGGGCGAGCCGCCAGGCTATTACTGTGAGGCGGAAGTAGGTCATGAGTGGCTGGCAAAACGCCGGTCGGGTCAACTGGTCCCTCTCCCATCGCGATGGGAGAGGTTAGGTGAGGGCTCCTCCTGCGGACGCGACCGCCAACCTCGGGCCGGGGGCCCTCACCCCCGCCTCTCGCGCTGCGGCAGGAGAGGGGCAGCCGGGCTCGTCCCAACCACTGGTGCTCTTGCGCCGAGCTGTACTGGTCTTGGGCCGCGAGCGTCCCTCAGATGACGCTGAGCGCTTCGAGGATGAAGCGCACCGTGAAGACAGCGGCCGCGATCCAGATGGCGAAGATGACGAAAGCGGCGGTTCGGCTGGTGGGGCGCTCGGACTGGATTGCAGCCCACGCCCGGCAGTCTGCCATGACGGGTGCGGGAATCAGACGCAGCGCAAGTGCTAGGCCGGCTGGGACGATCAGCAGATCGTCCAGGTAGCCCAGGACCGGGATGAAATCCGGGATCAGGTCGATCGGGCTGAACGCGTAGGCCACCACCGCGCCGGCAAGAGCCTTCGCGTACCAGGGCGTCCGCGGATCGCGGCACGCGAGGTACAGCGCGTACGTATCGCGCTTGAGCAGCCGGGCGCGGTGCTGGAATGCCGTAAGGAGGCGCATCAGCTGGGAGTTTAGCAGGCGTGCTCATTGTGGGCCGGGCCGCCACTCGAGGGACTCGAAGCGGCAGGCCCACAACGAATTTCAGGCCTTATGCACGAACGCCTGTCCAAAGGCTTATGAGATACTGTCTTGGTGACTGTTGCCCAAGCGCCCCCAATTCCCCAGCCGACACCCTCGCCCGCTCCCCACGGATCACGTTCGGCCGTGGTCCGGCTTTTCCCTGCGCTGCGCGCGCCCCTCTATCGGCTGCTCTGGCTGAGCAGCCTGCCCTCCACCCTTGGCGTCCAGATGGCGTCGGTGGCCATCGGCTACGCCGCCTTTCTGATCTCGGGGTCCGCGACCGCCCTCGGAGGGGTGAGTCTCGCGACCGGGCTGCCGATGTTGACCTTCGCCCTTGTTGGCGGCGTCGTCGCGGACCGGGCGCCGCGCCGTCTCATCTTGATCGGCACCCAGACCACCCTGGGCTTGAGCGCGGCGACGATCGCGGCGCTTACGTTGACCGGCCACCTGGCGCTCTGGCATCTCTATGTGCTGGGAATGGCGCAGGGCACGGCGTTCGCCTTCAACATGCCTGCCCGTCAGGCCTTTATCGCCGAGCTGGTCGGACCGGAGCTGCTGCGCAGCGCCATCAGTTTGAACAACGCGACCATGAATTTCGCGCGCATCGCAGGTCCCGCGATTGCCGGCGGACTGATCGCCATGCCAATGCTCGGCGTCGGCGGGGTCTTTTCGCTCATTGCCCTGATGTACGGCGCGGCACTTCTGAGTGTTCTGCGGCTGCCACCGGGCCGAGGATCGGCAGCCGCGGCCGGTCGCGGCAATTGGCAGCAGCTCCTCGCGGGACTGAACCAAATTCGCAGCTCGCCCGCGCTGCTGGCCTTGCTCACGCTCGGCTTCGTGCCTCTGTTTTTCGGGATGCCCTATCAGACGCTGCTCCCCCTCTTCGCGGAGCGGGTTCACGGCGCGGGGGCGCTCGGCCTCGGGTTGATGAACGCGGCGGTTGGCGTCGGCGCCCTGACCGGCTCGCTGACCATCGCCGCCTACGCGAGCGGCCGCGCGCTCGGCCGGCTTCAGATCATCCTCGGCCTAGCCTTCGGCGTGGGGCTGGTCGGGTTCGGGCTCGCGCCGTCCTTCCCGCTCGCGGTGGCCGCGCTCGTGGTCGTCGGGTTTGCGTTCGCCGGTTACGCGGCCGTGAATCAAACCCTGGTCATGGAGCACACCTCGCCGGACTTCCATGGCAGGGTGATCAGTGTGTATCTGATGAGCTTTGGACTGCTCCCGCTCGCAACGTTCCCGGAGGCGTGGGGCGCCGATCACATCGGGGGACCGGCGATGATCACGATCGCCGGCAGCCTGGTGATAGCCGCCGTGGGGCTGACCGCGCTGCTTGCTCCGGGCTACAGGCGCCTCGGCGATGCACCCGACGCGCGGGGGGCGTAGCGCGCGGCAAAAAGGGTATCCTGCCGCTGCGGCGCCGCTCAGCGCCGGAGGTGCGGGTCGTGGGCGGATCGCTTGTCACGCGTCGGCGGACCCTGGCGACCCTCCTGATGCTGTTGGTTCTTGGCGGGCTCCCGCTCGCCCCCTCGGCCGCCGCGTTCGAGCTTCGCTCCGGCGAGAATCTGCTCGTCGATCGCGGCGCGACGATCAATGACGACCTCTACGCCGCCGCCGATACGGTCACGATCGATGGGACTGTCCGCGGCGACGCGTTCCTCGCCGGCCGCATCGTCATCGTGAATGGCTCGATCGAGGGAGGGCTATTCGCGGCGGCGCAGACCGTGATCGTGAACGGGTCGGTCGGTGGGAGCGCACGCATCGCGGCGCAGGCAATTGCGATCGGGCCGGGCGCGATGATCGCAGGCGATCTCATCGTGGCTGGCTACAGCCTGGAGACGCGCCCCGGCAGTACGATCGGCCGCGATGTCGGGATAGCGAGCTACCAGGGCCTCCTGGCGGGCAACGTGGCCCGGAATGTCAGCGGCGCGCTGGGCGGTCTCGAACTGCGCGGCGCAGTCGGCGGGGATGTGCGGGTTGAGGTTGGCGACCGCGACCCGGATGCCGCTCCGCGCCCATTCGCTGGAGCCCCGGCCCCGAGCGTTGCGATCCCACCGGTCTCGCAGGGGCTGACGGTGGCGCCACCGGCAACAATCGGCGGCGTGCTCGCCTACACGTCGCGAGAGCAGTATCCGATTACGGGACAGGTTGGGGCCGGCGTGCAGTGGACGTACCGGCAAGACCCGGAGCGGGCCTCGGAAGACTCCCGGCGTCCGCTCGCGCACGCGCTTCAGCGGTTCCTGGCGCTGGCGCTGATCGGTCTTCTCCTCCTCTGGCTGGCGCCCCGGTGGCTGGAAAACGTGGCGGAGGTCGTGGAGAAGCAGACGCTCCCGGCCCTCGGCTGGGGAGTGGTGGCCGCGGTTGTCTTCTTTGGAGCGGCGCTGGCCCTGGGCATCGGATCGATCATTCTGGCGGGGGTTTTTGGGTTTGCCACGTTAGCGGAGCTGGCGTTGCTGTCGCTTGGCCTGGGATTCGTCGGCGAGCTCGTCCTCTTCGCGGGGTTCGCCGTGCTCACGACGTTCGTTGCCCAGGCGACAGTCGGCTTCTGGGGTGGCCGGTGGATTCTGCAAACGCTCCGTCCGGCCGGGACGGCGAGTCATGCCCTGCAGTTGATCATCGGGTTGCTGCTCTTCGTCCTCCTCAGCGCGTTGCCCGTCGTGGGTGGTCTCCTGCAGCTCGGCGCGGCCATCCTCGGTCTGGGCGCGGTCTGGCTCTGGGCCCGCGACCGGCTGCAGCCACCGCCCACCCGCCCGCTTGCGGTTGCACCCCTCAACGGGCCAGGCCCGGCCGGCTAAGCATACGAGCGGGACCGATCACCAGAGCTCGGCGGATGCCAACCGCGCGCCCTCGGCCAGCGACGCGAGCTTCGCC